>CAACVC010000031.1_pt1 | contig 30152 bp, 26 predicted proteins | sample 2381761 | NCBI WGS metagenome assembly CAACVC01 (sample SAMEA5211966, study PRJEB30684) | marine metagenome | biome: Marine; feature: Epipelagic; material: Water | collected 2015-10-15 | depth 45 m
TCAAAAGTCGGGTACAACATCACCATTTAATTCCTCCACACTTTGTTCAAGCATTACTTACTGCCTTTATAGATTTATTACAGGATGACCGTAGAAAAATTATAGATAACAAATGCTATTTCTTAAGTAAAGATGGTGAAATAGTATCATTGTATGGAGATTTACCACCTGAAGAAGAAGATGGCTTTATCACGGGCAGATAAATTAATCATTAAACTTTCTCAAATAGATGAGATAGCAAAGAAAGAGTGTTGGAGTAGCGATAAAAAGAATGATGCTACCTCGAAGATCATTGATGATTGGAAACATAATGAACACGAGGAGCACCTGACCACTTAGTTGTTAATGTAGTAAACAACTCCACGATAAACAAGTTTAATTTGCTTCATCGTAATCTCCTGTAACTCAATCCCCGTTTCCTGATTGAGCTTCATGCGTCCGAAAGGATAAACGTGCAACTACAGTCTAATATAAAAATTAACGTAACAATTAATACATTAATAAAACTTAAGCATTCTTTGCTTTCTTTTTAAGATAAGCTTTTGATGTAAGTTTTGACTTATCAAAATCTTTTTTAGAAGGAGCACCTGGATCACCTTCTGATCTCATCTTTTCCTTGCTGCCACCCTCTATTCTTTTACGTTTAGCATGGATGTTTGCATACAAACCAGGTCTACTCATTTTTTGTAGCCTCCTTTGCCTTTACCTTTACAAGAACCTTTACCTTTGTGAGCCATTAGAAGATACCAGGAATGATTTGTCCAGTGAAAACATAAGCACCAAACAATGCTATAAACCCAATCATAGCCCATCTACCGTTTACTTTTTCAGCATTCTCAGGATAGCTAACGTATGAGACAGTTTTATCTACATAAGGTTTAGTTTCTGATGGAAACATATTCTGTCTACCACCTTGTTCTGTTGTTATATTTGAAGATTTAATCATTAAAAGATTCCAGGAATAATCTGTCCAGTTGTGTAGTAAGCACCTACTGCTGCTACAAAGCCTAGCATTGCTGCCCAACCATTAAAACGTTCTGCTTCAGGAGTCATAGTAATAAGTATATATACATTATAAGTATAGTGTGGCATTAACAGAACAGTAACAACATCTCTTTTTAAGGACAGTTATATTACTGTCCTATTAACAGTTACTTATTTGTTGTCTTTTATTAATATGCATTTGTCCTTTCAAAAAAGATTATGGCAAGAACAAAACTAAAATTCAGTGGAACATTAACTGGATTTGTACCTAGTTTTTTTGATACACCAAAGTATCAAGGAGAACCTAGTGACTTTCGCATCAAGGTAACCGTCAGGAAAGATGTGGATAAACTTCTGAATGAATTACAGGAGAAGTATGAAGGTCTATGTGATTGGTACAGGGATCAAACTGGCAAGAAAGGTTTTTATGATGAGCCTTGGATACAGAATGATGACGGTACGATTACTGTAAGACTTACTGCTAAACCCAAGTATGAGGAATTTCCATTTCCTGTTGTCGATGGTGAGCTTACACCTGTTGATAAAGGATTGGTGTTAAAGGAAGGCACTGAGGTAAATGTATCTACATTGCTTATGGGATATTCACCAAGAAGTCCTAAAGGTGGTATGAGAATAAGACCACAAGCAATACAAGTTATCAAAGCGGTAACGCTTGATGATAGTACTGATGCTGGCGATCTTAACTTAGACGAAGAGTTTCAAGTTACAGAAGGATTTAAACAATCCAAGCCAAACGTACAGAAACCTGCTAGTGTTGCGGAGTGTGAGATCCCTGATCCTGACTTTTAGATTATGCCCAGACGATTCCATAAATACGGTAAACGCACTGTTGATGGTTTCAGGTCTGGATTTGAATCTAAGGTGGCACAGGATATGACTAAACTGGGAGTTAATTGGTTGTATGAAAAAAGTAAATACGACATATTAATTCCCAGAAGTTATACACCAGATTTTGTACTTCCAAATGGAATAGTTTTAGAAGTAAAAGGCTATTTTGATGCAGAAGATAGAAGGCTCATTAAATTATTTAAGGAGCAACATCCTGAAGTTGATATTCGTATGGTCTTTCAAAAGGCACATCGAAAATTAACTAGTAAAGGTCGCATGACATATGCTACCTGGTGTGAGAAACACAACATTCCTTGGACGGAGGGTCCAGACTTACCTAAAACCTGGTTGACTATGTTATAGTTCGATTGGTAAGGGAAAGGGTTACCAAACCTCCAAGGACTTTAATCTTTGGAGGTTTTTAATTGTCTGTAATTCACCAGCCTTGTCCTAAATGTGGCTCAAAAAATAATTTAGCAGTATATGAGGATGGGCATGGCTGGTGCTTCACTCCTGGCTGCAACACATACATTCCATCTACTCTTTCCGAACCAATGACTACATCAACAAAAGAAATAGAACCTGTTATAGGTAATTATGTGCCTATTAAAAGTCGTAGTATAGGCGTTGATACTTGTAAATTTTTTGGATACCAAAAAGGAATGCATGGTGGAGAACCTGCATACTATTGGGCTATCTACGATAACCAAAGAAGATTAACTGGTTACAAGATAAGAAAACCAAACAAACAATTCTTAATGCAAGGATCTAATCCTGATTCAAGGTTTCTTGGACAAGAGAAATGGGGAAGTGGAGGTAAACTTCTTGTAATTTTTGAAGGAGAGTATGATGCATTGTCATATGCAGAAGCAAGAAATAGATCTTGGGCTTGTGTGTCGTTACCAAATGGTGTTGAATCAGGTAACAAAACATTAAAGGCACAGTTACCCTGGGTACTTTCATTTGAAACAATTATCTTGTGTTATGACAATGATGAGCATGGTAAGAAAGCTGCTCAAAAAGATATACAATTGTTACCACCTCGTAGAGGCAAGATAGGCACAATAGAAGGCTACAAGGATGCTAGTGAAGCATTAACAGCTAACGATAACAAAGCCATCATGAGAATGGTATATGACGCTGTAGAGTATGAGCCTGATGGAATTGTTAACGCTTCTAAACTACTTGATAAAGTTTTAGAAGATCCTGAAGTACACTCTTATGAATACCCTTATTCTTTTTTAAATGACAAATTAAAAGGAATCCGACTAGGTGAGCTAGTGTTAGTGTGTTCAGGAACAGGAATTGGCAAATCAACTTTTGTTAATGAAATTGCGTATGACTTATTGGTACGCCAAGGGCAAACCGTTGGAGTTATCGCCCTTGAGGAAAATAACAGACGCACAGCTCAAAGATTTATTAGTATCAATCTCAACTATCCTATACACATCCACCGTGGAGACATCACCGATGAAGAAATCAAAACTGCATTTAGTAAAACCCTTGGGTCTGGTAGGTTATATCTTTACGACCATTTTGGCTCTCTTGATGTTAATACCATGCTTAATCGTATACGCCACCTTGTTGTTAGCATGGGTTGCAGGTTCATTATTTTCGATCACTTATCAATACTCGTATCGGGTTTGGATGAGTCTGACGAGAGAAAAGCAATAGATAGATGTGTTACAAAATTAAGATCACTAGTAGAGGAAACTGGATGTTCTATGATTCTTGTGTCACACTTGAGGCGACCTCAAGGAAATAAAGGTTATGAAGATGGACAACAAACGAGTCTTAGTGGGATTAGGGGTTCTTCAGCTATCGCTTGCCTTAGTGACATTTGTATCGGTTTGGAACGTGACCAACAGGATACAGAAAGTGGAGAAGGAACTGTCGTCCGTACCCTCAAGAACCGCTTTACTGGTTGGACGGGTATTACGGGGAAGGTAAACTATGATGAGCACACAGGTAGAATGCTTGAACAAAGTGTGGAGGAATTAAATGGTGATGTTGTACCCGACTTTTGATGTACATATAAAACGTATTAACTCAAAAAAGTTAAACGCATTAGCTACAAGTCAACAAGCTACACGACCCTTACAATCCTTTTTTAAAAATAATGACTCTTACCACTCCCTTAACAACGACAAACTCCAAGACTTCTTGGACTACTGTGAATCAAACAAACTCAGATTCTATTTCGACAATAGTATTTGATATTGAAACTGATGCTTTAAAAATTAAAGACGTTAGTAAAATACATTGTTGTGGAATTAATGATAGTAGATCTACCCAGGTCTATACAAAAAATTGGTTAAAAATATTAGAAGAAGCTGATGTATTAATTGGACACAATATAATTCAATATGACATACCTTGTATACAGCATATATATCCAGAATTTAAACCTAAAGGTAAAATTATTGACACGTTAATATTGGCTAGGATGTTTTATCCTGACATATTAGATATTGATTATAAAAAGAAATGGAAAGATATGCCATTGAAATTATATGGCAAACATAAACTTGAAGCATATGGATATAGGTTAGGGTTTCATAAAAAACACGCTGATCTTGAAGATTTCTTACAATTTACACCTGAATTAGCTGAAAGATGTACATCAGATGTCGATGTTACTGCTATGCTCTGGCTACGGTTGCAACCCAAGGTTAACGCAGCCCCTTCTGCTGTTGATCTTGAAATGAGATTTGCAAGTCTTATTTCATTACAGGAACAATCTGGATTTCATTTTGATTGTAAAGGGGCAATGGAATTGGAAGCAAAGATTGTTTCGCAACTGAAGGACATTGACAAAGAATTACGTCAAAGTTTTCCTTATGTTAATGGAGGTCTTTTCACTCCTAAACGCAATGATTCCTCCAAAGGATATGTAGCTTTAGCCACTATGTGTCGTTTGAGTCCATTGAATCCTAATTCAAGGGATCATATAGCTTGGGTTTTAAAGAACCATCTGAGCTGGGATGCAGATGTTTTCACCAACACGGGGAAACCTAAAATTGATGAAACTGTTCTTAAGAAAATACCTGGAGCTAAAGGTTTTTTATCTTTACTTACTCTTCAAAAAAGACTTAGCCAACTAAGCACTGGCACAAATGCTTGGTTGAAATTAGTTGAGTCGGATCGCATACACGGAAACGTGATTACTTGCGGTTGTGCCACAATGAGAGCAGCCCATGTCAGCCCAAATATGGCTCAAGTACCTGCCGTCAGGTCTTTCTTGGGTACGGAGTGCCGAACTCTGTTTGGACCTGATGTCTTACCAAAAATGTACACCTCTACGAGGCGTGTAAATAAAGAGAACCCTGGTATAGTTCTCACCAAGCAGGTTGGCGTGGATCTCTCTGGAATTGAAGCGAGATGTTTATCTCATGTATTACAGCCATTTGATGGAGGTAAGTTTGCCAAAGAAGTCATTGAGGGAGACATCCATAAAGCAAACCAGATAGCTGCTGGTTTAGCTTCCAGAGATCTTGCTAAAACTTTTTTCTACGGGCTAATTTATGGAGCTGGTGCGGAAAAATTAGGTAAGATAACTGGGCAAAACGGTAAAAAACTAAAGCAAAAATATTATAAAAATATGCCAGCTTTAGCAGAACTTACTAAAAGGATAACAGCAAAAGCAGAGACAGAGGGGAAAATTAAAGGATTGGATGGAAGACCGATCAAGATACGATCTCCTCATTCTGCATTAAATTTTTGCTTACAATCCATGGGTGCGATCATTAGTAAAGCATGGTACAACATTTGCTATGAAGAACTTTTAAGGGCTGGTCTTGTCTACGGGCAAGATTGGTCCTTTTTAGTACACGTTCATGATGAAATTCAATTTGCAGTTAGAGAACCTTATGCACAACAATTAGCTGAGATTGCAACTAATGCTTCATTACTTGCTGGTCAAAAATATAAGATGAGAATACCTATTGAAAGTGAATACAAGATAGGAAACAATTGGGGAGAGTGTCATTAAAATTTGTAAAGTTTGTAAGAAAGAAAAACCATTAACTGATTTCCCTTCAAACGGAAGTTGGAAAAGACCTGAATGTAGAGATTGTCAAAGTATTTATATGCATCAATATTATAAATTAAAGAAAAATAGAAAAGCTCCTGAAATAGGAGCAGCTTGTGCTTGTTGTGGTAAAACAGATAAAAAATTAACTTGGGATCATGACCACGAAACTTTAAAAGAAAGAGGATGGATTTGTACTAATTGTAATTTAGGTATAGGTAAGTTAGGTGACAATATAGAAGGTGTCCTAAAGGCTTACAATTATTTAATTAGAACTACTAACCTGTAGTAGTTGCAAAATTATTATGACTTGGTTATTAATAGATGCAGATATGCTTTTATATCAGGCTGTTACTTCATGTGAAACAGAAATAGAATGGGAACCTGATGTAATAACTACACATCTACCATTGAAAGAAGTTAAATATGTGTTACATAGTTTAATAGAAAGTAAACAAAAACAAGTAGATGCAAAGCGTACAACTTTATGTTGGACAGCATCAGATAATTTTCGTAAAACAATAGATCCAACATATAAAGGAAATCGTAGAGAAACTAAACATAGAATAAAGCCTGTTGGTTTTAAAAGGGCAAGAACAATTGCAGAGGTAGAATATGAATCTGAATGCTGGTATAAATTGGAAGCGGATGATGTACTTGGCATTTTAGCTACTAAGCATACAGATAAAGATGTTGTTATTTGGTCAGGAGATAAAGATTTAAATCAAATACCAGGAGCACATTTAAGTAATGATGGCGACATTTATGAGATTAGTAAAGAAGAAGCTGATTTATATTTTTATCGTCAAGTATTAATTGGAGATGCTGTAGATAATTACAGTGGTTGTCCTGGTGTTGGACCTAAAACAGCAGAAAAATTAATACCTGTTAAAAATTTTAAACCTCATGATGCATGGCAAACTGTATTAAATACATACAAAAAGAAAGGTTTAAGTAAAGAGCTTGCATTGCAGCAAGCCCGTCTTGCTCGTATTCTTAGGGATACGGAGTATGTCTACGATTTAATTACATTATGGATGCCACCAACCCAACCTATTACGGATATGATAGTGACGTAATTGAATGTATTGACTACATTCAGAGTCATGCTTTTGATTTTTTAGAAGGCAACGTGATTAAATATCTTACACGTTACGAAAGTAAAAATGGTGTAGAGGATTTAAAAAAAGCACGTTGGTATCTTAACAAAATAATCGAAAGAGAAGAGAACAAACTTGTTCAATATAATGTATCTTTATACAAGTCCTTAATTGATGAACAAAATGAAGAACACCAATGCTCAATTAGTAAAGATTTGGATGCAGCAAGCGGGTCAAGTTCAGAATGTGAATGTGACATCTGAAGCTTCTAGTGATCTTCAAAAATTTCAATTAGATTTAGTTGATGAAGAATTTAATGAACTTCTTGATGCTTTTTGGGAAGATGACCGTATACATATAATCAAGGAATGTCTTGATTTAATTTGGGTAACTTACGGTTTGTTACATTTACTAGGTGTTGATGTTGATGAAGCTTTTGGTAGGCTTTATGCTTCAAATCAATCTAAATTACCATTTACCTACAAAAACGGTAAAGTTCAAAAAGGTCCAAATTACGTTCCACCATTTTTAAAAGACTTATGAAACTCAGACAACCAGAATTAAAAGAATTTTTTACACCAAGCCTTGCAATGACAGGGCGTGTAGAAAGTTGGATTGATAATCCTGTAAGACGTTACCCTGTGTCGTGTACGGTCATGGTGGTTGAAGATACTATGGATGAACATAGAGATGGTTTAGAGGGTTCATGGCAGTTTGCTAGTAAAGCTTTACGTTATGGAGCTGGTGTTAGTATTCATCTTTCTAAATTAAGACCAAGAGGTACAGAAAATAAACATGGCATGGTAGCTAGTGGACCTTGTGGTTTTATGGAAATTTATAGCAAGTTTAATGAAATACTTAGGAGAGGGGGTACATACAGAAATGGTGCGATAGTGTGCCAACTTGACGCAGATCACCCAGACATTGTTGAATTTATAACTTATGACAGAGCTAAAATTCCCTGGGTAAAACGTACAGTAAATGTAACTCCAGAAATTTTAAAAGATGACAGATTACTTGAAGTAATTATGGAAGGTGCAAGAAAAGGAGATATTTGGATTGTTAAAAAACAATATGATAAAAAGGGTGAAAGAATTTATCACAATGTATGTCAAGAAATACTTTTAAAAAGTAGAGATACTTGTTTGTTAAGTCATATAAATTTATCTGCTATACCTATAGTTGATATTCCAAGTGCAATGGTACATGGTATAGAATTTTTATGTTCTTTATATCAAAAAACTGGTGTACATAAATCAGGTATTTATAAAAAACAAGACAACCAAGTTGGTTTAGGAATATTAGGTTTATCTAATTTATTAGCAATTGAAAATGTATCTTACAAAGATTTTTTACAATCCTTACGCAAAGTTAATTTAGGTATAAAACTAAATTATTTATTACCTTCTGATATGATTGCAGGTGCGATTGCTACGGGCTATAAAGAGGCTGCTAAAGTAGCTAAACGATTCAATATGTCCAGAGCATTTACAATAGCTCCTACAGCGTCTTGTGCATACCGCTATACAGATAGAGAAGGTTATACTTGTACTCCAGAAATTGCTCCACCAATATCAAGAGAAGTAGATCGTGATAGTAGCACATTGGGGGTACAAAGTTACAAATTTAATCCTAAGTGTGAGATTGCTCAAGAAGTAGGATGGGATACATTTTTTGAATTAAATGCTGAATGGCAAGTCATGATGGACAAAACAGAATTAGCTCATGCAATTTCCATGAATTGGTGGTCAGATATGACTACAATGAATAAAGACTTTATGTCAAGATGGATAGAATCACCGTTAAAAAGTTTATATTACTCTTTACAGGTGCTACCAGATACTCAAGATAAATCAAATGTATATGCTGCACTAGACAATGCAGATGTAGACAGCTATCTCAGTGAAATCTTATCAAACGAAAACGAACAAATTACTTGTGATTGTGCAGAATGAACAACCCTTATGACAAATTACTTGCTAGGAAAAGAACATGGACTCCTGTAAAAACTAGCAAAGGACAACTAAAGTATGGAGCAGAAGAAGCCATCCACCGTGCTCTTGCAATACGCATCATGGAGCTACCAGTTGGTTCCTATATTGAGGAAGCCCTTGAAAAGGATGTTCCCAAAGCTGCACGAGATCTTCTTAGATCAAACGTAAAGGATGAAGAACGTCATGACCTTGCTCTTAACTACGCTGTCGATGCTCATGGTAAAAATGAGAAAGCGGAGGCAGAAGCTGAAAGACTTAGAAAAGCCTGGGATAGTCACCCAGACCACACACTCAACAAAGCTTTAGTAGCAGAACGTGCAGTTTTCTTTGTTGTTTTACCTTTCTTTAGGTTTTGTGGTGATGCTGGTCTCAGAACAATATCGGCTGATATTTCCAGAGATGAGCAAATCCACGTTGCCACTAATTCTCTCGTATGTCTTGATTTGGGTTTACGGTATAGTCCTTCTTTGGATAAACTTAGGAAAGCCACCGTTAACTGGATCTTTGAACCTTTAAAAAGATCTGAAGATCGCTATCTTAATAAACAGTTTTGGATGGATCAAAGCGATAACCTGATGTATGCTGGAAAGACAGAGGGTTTGCAAGATACTCAAAGAGCTAGAATGCCAGCTTTTTTTGAGACATCTAATTCCGATTTACCTAGTTACTCATGATTTATTTACCTGAAAGTTTTAACCCTTTTCACAGAGTAGTTCCTGAAGACTCTCCTTTATATGACAATCCTAATGATTTAAAATTTCAAGGACCAGAACAACATTTTTTTGGAAGAATTTTTAGAGGAATTACAAGAGCAGTTACCAATGTTTTAACATTAGGTGCATCAAGAAGAGCTGAAAAGAAACAACAAGCTGCTACAGCAGAAGCAAAAGCTGAAGCTGAAAGAGCAAGAAATGAATATAACAGAGTGGCTACTGACATAAATAAAAACATAGCAAGTAGACAAGCACAATCAAAAGCTGAAAAAGCAAAACAGGATAAATTAGTTGGAGAATCTAATACTCGTAGACAAGCTGCTGAAAGTAATTTAAAGAGTGTAACTGAAACAGGTAAAAGAAATGTTGCTTATGCAACTAAGTTGAGGGAAAGCACTATGTCTAGACTTCAACAAGAAAAACAAGCTAAAGCTGCTGCTGATATTAAAAAAGCACAAGCTAATAAAAAAACTGGTGCAAGTGCTCCTGGTATTAGTAGCACAGTAGTTAAAGGTCCAGGAGATGTAGGTGGTACAGGTAAAACTGGATCTGCTAGAGGTAAAACTAAAGGTGTAAAGGATAAAGCAGGTAAACTGTTAATAGGTTAATATGAATCCAGTACCATACATTGAAAAATCTGTTGTAGACTATTTGGATAGTTTGTATCCAGATTGTGCTCCTGATCTTAGTATGGAAGAAAAGCTAATCTGGTTTAAGGCTGGTCAAGTAGCGGTTGTGCGTCACTTAAAAGACCAGTACAATTTACAAGAGGAGTCTAAATACAATTGAGGTTATAAATGGCTATTCCATGGGTTGCACTTTCTATTCTTGGAGCTGGAATTTATTCTGGTAGTAAAGCTGCTGAAGCTGCTCGTAGACAAGCTGAAGCATCAAGAGCTGCTACTCAAGCTGCAAGAACTAATGCAGATAGACAAATTGCTCAGATGCAAGCTGATGCACAGCAAAGAGCTAAACAATTTAATTTACAAATAGAACAAAGTAGAGCATCTACTCAACAAGCTGTTGATGCTGCATCACAGGCACAAGCACAGGCTGAAGCACAAGCTAATCAACAAAAAAATCAATCAGCTTTAATGATACAACAACAACAGTTACAAGCTGCTGTTGCTAGACAAGGTTCTGCTAGTCCTGTTACAAGAACTAAACGAACAGCAAAACGTGCCACTCCAGAAAGTATGAGAACAAAAGTAAGTTTAGATACTTATGGTTCAGGTGGATCGCCTGGAGGTGGAACTTCAGCTACGGGTGTAGGAGCATTAAATGTCTAAAGGTACAGCAGAATCTAGGTATACTTTTCTAGAACCAGAAAAAACTATATATTTAGATAGAGCTATTGAATGTAGTAAATATACTTTACCTACTCTTATTACTGATAATGATCGTAGTACTGGTAAAAATTTTTATACAAAAATAGATACCACATATCAAGGACTAGGTGCTCGTGGATGTAATAATTTAGCAGCAAAATTATTAATTGCTCTTCTACCTCCTAACCAAGCATTTTTTCGTCTGTCTGTAGACGATATGAAATTACAAAGAGAATTAGATAATTTTAAAGATTTACAATCTGAATTTGAACAACAATTATCTTTAATGGAACGTTCTGTTATGCGTAACATTGAAGAGTCTGGAGATAGAACTGCATTGTTTGAAGCACTTAAACATTTAATTGTTGGTGGTAATGCTTTGTTATACATAGCTGAAAATGGTACAAGAGTATATCCATTAAAATCATTTGTTTTAAATAGAGATCCTGAAGGTAATATTTTAGAAACAATTGTACGAGAAGAAGTTAGTCCTGAACTTTTACCTGAAGGTATAGCTGCTAAAACAACAGAAGGAAATTTTCAAGATAAAACAGTATTTTTATATACGCACATAACTTGGGATTATCCAAAAGATAGATGTAATTGGCATCAAGAAGCTTATGGAAAAAGAGTAGGTAAAAAAGGTTCAGTACCTATAGATAAATCTCCCTGGATTCCATTAAGATTATTTCGTGTAGCTCATGAAAGTTACGGACGTTCTTTTTGTGAAGAGATACTTGGCGATTTAAAATCTCTTGAATATTTAAGTAAAGCAATCGTTGAAGGTAGTGCTGCTGCTGCAAAAATAATTTTTCTTTGCAATCCATCTGGCACTACACGCCCAGATGCTTTAGCTAGAGCTGCGAATGGAAGTATTGTAGCTGGTAACGTAGGAGATGTTGCACCTTTACAAATGCAAAAGCAAGCAGATCTCACAGTTGCATTAAATACAATAGCTCGTATAGAACAAAGACTTAGTTTTGCATTTTTATTAAACAGTGCTATACAGGCTGGTAACTCAGGTAGAGATAGAGTTACTGCTGAAGAAATTAGAATGGTAGCAAATGAATTGGAATCAGGATTAGGTGGAATATATTCTGTATTATCTGTAGAACTACAACTACCACTAGTTAAAAGAAAAATGGCTCTTATGGAACGTCAAGGTAGTTTACCAAAGTTACCTAAAAATGTAGTAACACCTCGTATAACTACAGGTTTAGATGCACTTGGTAGAGGTAATGATAAAGCTAAATTAATTGAATTTATTACAACATTAGCTCAAACTATGGGTCCAGAAGGTATGGCTAAATTTGTAAATAATAGAGAATTAATTACAAGATTAGCAGCGTCAGATGGTTTAGATACATATAAACTTATTAAGAGTGATGAACAATTAATGGCAGAAGAGCAGCAGCAAGCTATGATGATGCAACAACAGGCTGCTGCTCAAGATCCAAATAACGATCCTAGCAAGCAAGCCCAATTACTAAAAGCTGAAAATGACTCAATCAGGACAGACCAAGAAACCAACCAGTAAGGTTGAAACAAAACCAGAGGTTATTGAAGAGCCACCAAAGGGTGCTTCAAAAACTAAATTAGATCTTTTACTTGAAGAACTAAAAGAAAAGAAACCTACTACTTACGAACAGTATAAAAAAGCAATTGAGCAGAAAAAACCAGCTTGGGTTTATCCTGATCTAACAGTTCGTATAGGTTAATTAAATGGAAACACAATTAGATGGTGCATTAGGTCAACAAACAGAAGCCTATTCAGAAGCTGATAAAGCTATTCTTGAAGGTCAAGATAAACCTGAAAATCAAGAAGATCTTATTGGTGGTAAATTTAAAACTCCTGATGAATTGTTACAAGCTTATCAAGAGCTTGAGAAAAAATTAGGTGAACGTCCTGTTGGTTACGATGGTAAACAAGAGGAAGAATCTGAACAAGAAGAACCTACAACTAACATTGAAGAACAACCTTTATCTCAAGATGAAGAATCAACTTTGTTAGAAAGTGTAGGTGGTCAAGACAATTTACAAGTTGTAAGTGAATGGGCAAGAGACAATCTTGATCAAAAAGAAATAGATGATTACAACAAAGAAGTTAATAGTGGTGATTTTGTTAGAGCTAGAAATGCTCTTCAATCATTGGTATATGCTTTTCAATCAGAAGTTGGATCAGAGCCTGATTTATTAGGCGGTACAATAAGTAACAATTCAACTGATGTTTATAGATCTACAAATGAAGTTGTAGCTGCTATGAATGACCCACGTTATTTACAAGATCCAGCTTACACAAAAGATGTAGAAGAAAAACTTAGTAGAAGTAATGTACTAAGTCCTTCTTAGATAAGTATAAAAGTTCTTATTTTAAGCTAATATAAGATTAGCTTATGTAAAATTGTTGCCTCTGAGGAGATAACAACAGTGAAACGTTAGCGTCCGTAAACATCTATCTATTTAATAAGATGCCAGATTTTGCATCACTATCCAGATTAGGTGGTATTAATGGCGTTCAATATAACGCTGGATCTGCCTCTGGTAATTTTGAAAAAGAGAATGCTAATTTTCTCAAAATTTTCTCTGGAGAAGTTCTAACTGTTTTTAACAGAGAGACAATCTTCAAAGATCTAACACAAAAAAGAACAATATCTTCGGGTAAAAGTGCAAGCTTCCCAATTACAGGTCGCTTCTCAAGTCGTTATCACCGACCAGGTGATTGGATTACAGGTCAAGGTAACAAAGGTCAAATTGGTGAGAAAATAATCACTATTGATGATCTACTTATCGCAGACGCTAGTATCTATGATTTAGAAGAAGCCAAGCTACATTGGGATGTTAGAAGCATTTACTCAAGAGAATTAGGAAGAGCACTTTCAAGAAGCTATGATCAGCGTCTTGTTCGTACACTTCTTACAGCTTCTGAATCAGATGGTCGTGTTAACGATTGGGATTCTAAGAGATTCCAATTAAATGGAGGTACATATGCTTCTGTAAGTACAAACACAATCACACTATCTGCTAACTTCCAAACTGCTGAGTTATCATACTGGGCTGCTGGAACTGTTGTATATGGTGAAGATTCAGGTGCTTATGGTGTTATAACAACTGCTCCTACAAACGGTGCAGCTACATTTGTTATTAACCCAATTGGGGCAATTGGTACTGGTTCTAATTCAACCTTTACAGTTGGAGAACGTTTATTTGTTCTTAACAAACTTCCTGGTGGAACTTCTTACACAGGTGTCAACCTTAACGGTGCTGCTGACAGAAATGCCAGAGGTGACTTAATTGTTGAAAACTTGATGAAAGCTTGTCAAGCTCTTGATGAAAAAGATGCTCCTAAAGATGGACGTATAGCAGTATTAAGCCCAGGTGCTTACTACGATGTTATATCTTCTGACCGTGCAATCAACACTGACTTTAACGGTGGCGATGGACGTAATGGAACATTTGCAAACAATATGGTTGCTCAAGTAGCTGGTTTCCAGATCCGTACTTCTAATCACTTAGGCGTAAATAGCTATACAAGTGGTCAGACATATGCAGGTCTATCTAACCAATCTGCTACAACAAGAGGAGAACGTCCTAACTACATTAATGGTAAGGATGGTTCTGATGGAACTACTGCTGCTGGTACTAATGATTACTACCAAGATGAGCAAGGAAATGGATCAAGTATTGCTAACCTATTTGGACTTTGTTTTACAAAAGAATCTGTAGGTACAGTGGCACTTAAAGACATTTCAATGCAAATGACAGGTGCTGAGTACAAAGCAATGACTCAATCAACCATGATGGTTGCTTCTTATGCAGTTGGACACGGTATACTCCGTCCTGATTGTTGTGTAAGTTTACTTCATGATGGTAACCCATATTAATTAGTTTTAACTAATTCAATTACAATAGGGGGAGACAGTTTGTTTCCCCTTATTTTTTGACATAATGGCAACTACAAAATTAAGTGCAGTTAATACTCTTCTTTCAATTATTGGGGAATCCCCTATTAACTCACTCGTTCCTCCTCTAACAGGAGATGCAAGTTTAGCAGAAAGTGTATTAAATGAAATAAGTACAGAAGTACAAGGAGCTGGTTGGTCATGGAATACAATGACTTACAGTAATATTCCTTTAGATTCATCTGGACATTCAACACTTCCAAGTAATACATTAGCGGTAAGATTTAATCCATTATCTTATCCATCACAAAGATTTGTATTGCGTGGTTTAAAATTGTTTGACAGAAAGAAAAACACTTATGATTTAAGAGGTAGTTTAGGAGTACATTTAACTGGAACTGCAAGTGATTTAGTTGCAGAACTTGTAGAAGAGTTAGAATGGGATAATATTCCTGAAACAGGAAAACGTTACATTATGATTAGAGCTGCAAGAATGTTCTCTAACCGTGCTGTAACATCAAGTAGTATTGAAAGCTACACTAGAGAAGATGAGGAACAAGCGTTACAAACTTTAAAACGTACTGAAGATATGTCACAAAATCACAATTTTATTAGTGGACCTGATGATATGTATGGAGGTCGAGTACAAACAATGTTCCCTCCTGATATATTAAATCGCTAATGTCTAGAGAACTTTTTAGTCAAATAATAGGACCGCTAAATAAAGGCGTTAATCAACAAGCGGATAGTTTTGTTTTACCTGGATTTGCAAAGGTATTAGAAAATGGTAACTGTGATTTAGTAGAAGGTTTAAAGAAAAGATTAGGAAGTGTACCTTTAAAACGTATAGATACATTAACTAAAAATGCAGGTGGTAATACTTTAGTAGGAACTATTAAATGGGATGAAGCTTGGTATTTTGTTTATAACAGAAGTACAACAGAAAGATTTATTTTAATAATTGCTGATGATAGTAGAACTGTTACACGCACAGGTAACACAAGTAACAATTCTGCTGTAGTTCAATCAGTAAACAGTATGTCAGATCTTTTTATAGGATCTATTGTTACTGGAAGTGGTATACCTGCAAATACAACAATTGTTGATATTGATGTTTCTGGAACACGCTTAACTTTAAGTAACAATGCTACAGCTACAGCATCTGGAGTTAGTTTAACTATTGAATCTAATTTTACGTTTGCAACTGGAGTATCTAATGTAGAACCTATATCTGGCATATTACCTACAATTGTTCCAATAGAACAAACTTTTGCAGGTGTAACAAATACAAATTTAGAATATCTTCGTGGATCAGGTAGAGCAAGAGATAGATTTAGAGCTACTTCATTTCAAGACTTTGTTTTTGTAACTAATATTCAAAAAAATACAACATACGACAGTACAGAAACTCTAACAAGATATAACATTGGATATATTAGTAATGCTTATGTACCTATAAAATCTCAAGTATGGGTTAAATTAGTTGATTACAACACAAAATATGCTATTTCTATTGAATTAGATAACGGAAATACAATATCTGCAAATATTACAACTGCTACTTTAGCTTCTGGAACTGCGGTTAGTACACAAACTATTGCAACAGATTTAAAAAATGCTCTTGATTCAGCAGATACATCTAACCATTTAACGTTTACTGTTAATGATTCTCAAATATTAATAGGATTAACAAATGCTTCTAGATCATTTAAAAGCTTTGTAGCTGCTGATGCTAGAGGTAACACACTTATGTCTGGTTTTTCTAGTCAGATAACAAGTGTAGTTGAATTACCAAGTACATCATATGAAGGTTATCAAGTTATAGTAGCCCCAGATGGAGCTGCTGATCAAAGTTCATATTATTTAAAATTTAACGCAGAAAATACAACAGTTAATGGTACATATGGTAGAGGTACATGGGAAGAAGTTGGAGGATGGGGAACTCCTGGAAAATTAGATGATAATACAATGCCTCATTCTTTTGTGTACTACAGAAACGATACAGGTCTTGTAAGATTTACTTTTCAACCTTTTACTGGCGGTAATTATACAGATGGTAGTACAACGATAGCAATACCAGGATGGACAGAACGATTAGCAGGTGATGCAGATGAATTACCTGGACCTTCTTTTGTTGGTAGACCAGTTACTGATATAGTATTTTTTAAAAATCGTTTTGGAGTAATAAGCGGTGAAAATATAATACTTAGTGAAGCTGGTGATTACTATAATTTTTGGCAACAATCAGCTTTACAAGTTTTAGATACTGATCCAATAGATTTAACTGCTGTTAGTAATGATGTAACAGTGTTAAATTATGCTTTACAGCAACAAGATGAATTAGTTTTATTTTCTAATGAAAACCAATTTAGACTTTATTCAGGTGATAACGTAACCTTTTCTCCTGAAACAGCCTCTGTAGGACGTATAAGCTCTATAAGCATGGAAACACAGGTTAAACCTCAACAGGTAGGTCCACAGGTTATATTCCCTGTTAAAGAAGGTGATTTTACTGGTATCCATACTTTTATAACTACAGATAGAACGGTTGGTATTAACTTAGGTCAAACTGCTGTTATCACAGAAACTATACCTAAATACATTCCTAAAAATGTAGACTCGTTAGCTGTTAGTCGTACTGATCAATATTTAGTAATTCTTAGTAAAGATGATCCAGATGCATTGTATGTGTATCAATTCTTTTGGGAAGCATCAGGAGGTTCTTTAACTAATAGACAAAATGCTTGGTCTAAATGGCAGTTTACAAATAAAAGTATACATTGGTGTGAATTTGTTGAAGGTACATTATACAAAGTTGCTAAGTATACAGAGGATGGAACTGTTAAATATTATTTAGAAGGAGTAAATGCTTCAAGACCACCACAAGAAGAATCAGAATTATTTTTGTTAGATCGTCAATTAGCTAGTTCTATTACTACTGATTTAGGTGCTGTAACATTTAGTTATAGTGGTGCTACTAACAAAACTACAGTTAATTTACCATATTACACAGTTAATCCAGCTCAGTTTGTAGTTATTAAAAAAGATAGCTCAGATGCTAATGAAGCTAAGAAAAGATGGATCACAGCAGCTTCAGTACCTGCTGGAGTTAATAGTTTTGTGTTAGATAGTTTAGGAGATTTTTCTAGTAGTTCTTGGATATTTGGTGAAAAATTTACTTTTACTTTCCAACCACCACAATTAATGCCTTATAGTAAAACAGCTACTGATAACACTTTTATAGGTAATCGTACTGGAAGATTACAGTTAAGATACTTAGATGTCTATTATAATGATTCTAGGTATTTTACTGTAGAGGTTACTCCTAAATTTAGATCTAAAGTAATTTATGAATTTGATAGAAGAGATCCTCTAAATGCAAACATAGTATTAAGTCAAGTGTCTGATTTTGAAGAATCAAAATTTCGTTCTTACATACAAAGTAAAAATGATCAAGTTGTTGTACAAATTATTAACGACAGTATAGATCAAGCTAAGTTTGTAGCTTTAGAATGGACGGGGTTATACTTTGATAAAGCGAGGAAATATCAGTAATGCAAGCACTTTCTAGTTTATTTACACCTGAAGTTGGCGGTATGCTAAATTTTGGTATGAATATTTTAGGTTCAGCATCTCGTAAATCAGCTACTGCTATAGAATCTTGGCGTAAATGGGAAGCTGATTCTATAAGAGCTATTAGACAATCAACTGCTACTAATAAAGCTAATTACAGAGCTTATCAAGTTGATATGACTAATTGGTTATCTAAATCAAAATATACTTCTGAATTAAGACAATATGAAAATCAATTAGCTACTGATCGTGCTCAATTAAAAACAGAAACTTCTATAAATGCTATGGAAGCTTTAGGTAAAAAATATGCAGATTTAGATGCAAGATATTATGAAGAAGAAGCATCTGACACTATAAAATTAGAATCTTTAAGAACTAAAGCCATAGCAGATGGTGTAAAAGTTATTGCTAGTGGTCAAGCTGGTAGAAGTATAGAACGTATATCAAATACATATCATCAACAATGGTTACAGAATGCTGGTAATCGTCAAATAACTAGAAACTTTAGATTAGGAGATAAATTATCAGCAATGCAAGCTGCTAATGCTGATGCTATGAATAAAACTAATTCAGTTACTTTATATAATCCAAGACCATATAATGATCCTGTACAACCTTTAGCACCTATGCCAGCAGAAACATACTTACCTAATCAACCTAAAGTATCAGGTAGTTTAAGTTTATTAGATGTAGCTGGAGCTGCTATGGGGGCTTACAATACATATATGGAGATGCGTCCTCCAGATATGGGTGGCGGTGGCGGTAATGAATCCCAAGATGAAAGTGGAGGAGATGAAGGAGATGAAGGAGGTGGTGAAGAATGACAAGTAGTTTTGGTATAACACCACAAAGACAGTTAAGGGATACATTTGTAAAACCTGAACAAACAGATAGAGCACAACCTGCAACACCTGAAATGACACCTCAACGTAGAGGTGGACAATTATTAGATTTTCAAAATTTTGTACCTGATACAGCTTTAGAACAGAGAGTACAATCTATAGAAAATTTTGTAAGTCAAGGTAAAAAATTAACAGGCAGTTTAGTAAAACAAGAATCAGAAAAACAGGTAGCAGATGCAGAAAGATTATTTGATAAAGTAGCTCAATACCAATTAGATAGTTTAGAAATAGGTGAAGTAGCTAAACAGTTAAGAAAGAAAGGTGAAAACAATTTAGCTGATGAGGTAGTAAGAAGTAATCCTTGGTTTAGATTTGGTTGGTTACAACAAACAGCTTCTTTTGCAGGTCAAGATACTATTTATAGGACTTACGATTATGTAAATGCTAATATGGGTACTTTGTCGCAGATTGAAGATCCGACAGAAGTATCAAGAAAAGTAAATGAATATGCAACTAAATATTATGAAAAGAATTATCCTGGTATTCCGAATCAAATGTATTCGGCAAATGTTGCACCTACATTATCAAAAGGTTTACCTAGATTACTTGAAGGTATAAGAGATGAACACAGAAAATATCAATTAAATTTTTTAACACAAAAAGCATTACAAAGTCAATATTCTGCTGTTTCAGAATGGACTAGAAATACAAATGATTATAAAACTTTAAAAGGAAAAGAAGGAGGTTTATTAAAATCAAGAATACTTTTAAATAATAATAATGATTTATTAGTAAATAAATTATTGGGTGCTAAACGAGATGCTATAAATAGTGGTTTAACTTACGATCAATATCGTAATAGTGTTGAAATACCTTTTTTAAAGAAATTTCCTATTGATTTAAATAACGATGGTATAAGCGATATAGAAGATAAAGGTTTATTAGGTGAATTTAAAAGAGCACTTGCAAATGTAGAGTTAGATGGTGTACCTGGTCAAAAATTATTAGATCAAATAGATCCAGAAACAGGTCTTACTTTTAGAAGTTTAATTACAACTGCATCTAATCAAGCTATACAAAATGATGTAAGAATGAATAATGCTTTACAGCAATCAATTAATTTAGATGAACAAAAATTTAAAGATAATGGACAATTACACTTAAGAACAATAACAGAAGGTTTAGATACTGATGAAGTTTATTTAGCTAAAAGAGATTTTCTTGAACAAGTAATAGAAGCTCAAAAAACAGGTGGAACAGTAAAAATGCATATATACAACGCAGAAACAGGAGTTGTAGAATTACAAGATGTACCTATACCTAAGTACCTTGATATAGAAAATTTTGAATCAAAAGTTATAGATAAACAGGTAGGAGCAACAGTAGATATAGATACTTACAATGCTGATTTATCAAGAATAACTACTATAGGAGCACAAAATCCTAATGCAAATTTTTCAGATATTTTATCAAACTATGAAAAAGGTGGTAAACAATATAATAAATTAGCTGAAAAAATACAAAAAATTAAAACTAATTTTGCAGCTAAAGATTGGAATCCTAGTTTAAAACAATTAGGTACAAAAATGGAGCAAGTAGCTAAAACAGTAAATCAAAAAGCTTTAGAAAATTATTTTAAAGGAAATACAACTACAAGTAAAAAAGCACGAAAACAAGTAGAAAATAATTTTAAAAATGCTTATAGCAATTATCAAAAATCAGAAGCATATGATTTAGCTATTAAATACGGAAGAAATAGAATAGCTGATGCAACAGCAGAAGAACTTCAAGATCCTACTTGGTGGAACTCTGTTGCAGAAGATTTATCTAAACATTTAGAATCAGATACTTATTTTACAGATCCTAATCAATTTACAGGTACTAATAATGTTGATTCTGAAAAAACTTTAATGGTATATCAAAGAAATGATAATGGTGCAGTTATAGGAGGTGTAGATCGTATATATACTAATGAAGATTTTTTATCTGCAAACTCTAAATTAGTTAAAAGTGAAGCTTTAACAACTATGTTTAAAAATGAGCCAATGATAAATACAAGTACAGTAGAAAATTTATTATCAGCTTTATACACAGATAGTAATAGTTTTACACCAACAGCAGTTAGTGATCTTAACGAAGGATTTAAATTAGCTAAAAGATTAAATGAAGGTTTAACTTTAGAAAATTTTGTAAAAGGTCAATTTAGTGATGGAGTTTTTCAAGTTGATTCTGGAGGATTAGAATTTAATTCTCAAAAATTTAATGAGTTAAGAAATAAATTAATGAATGTTACTGTTAATCGTTCAACAATAATAAAAGATCATGGTGAAAATACTACTAGCGGTAACTCAGGTATAAGTTTTCATATTGAATCAAAAACATCTGGAGCTAAAAAACCTTTATCAATCAATGTTCCTGTAAAAATGCAAATTACTAATGTAGCTTATGATGAAGGTAATTTAGGTCATTATTCAGAAGCAATTGTACTTAGTAATGGTAATGGTTTACAAAAAGGAGATATTATAAGGTTATCTCATGCCCAAAATTTTAAAGTAAAAACTGGTGAAATATATCAACCAGGACAAGTTTGGGGTACGCAACACTCACAATCTAGTTATTCGCCTAGTATGGATGGAGGTACTGGATTTCATTTGTTCCTTGATATAAGAAGAAAAAATCCTTATTTTTCACAATATCAAGATCCTTTACCACAACACATTACAAATGAAATTTTTAACAAATTCCTTAAAAATCGTTTATCACCGTAATGCCTTATAAAATTTTTCCAGATGGTTCTTATAAATATGGAGATACTCTTGATGAAGCTCAAGAGCCTTTTGAAGGTTCTAATGTACAAATAGAACAAGAATCAACTGTACCAACAGAAGAACAAGAAACTGTAAAAGTAGAAGAAAAAGAAGAAGAAAAAAGTCCTAATTGGGTTAGTGAAACTTTAAAAACTTTAGGATCAATGATTACCCATATACCAGAAACGGTAACTGTGGCTGGTCAAAAGTTAGCACAATCAACTCCTGAATTTGTATTACAAGGTTTTGCATCTGGAGCTGGTGGAGGTTATAGTGATCCTAATCTTATGCTTATACAAAAAGCACAAAGAGAAGGTAAACCAATAAAACAAGTTCTTGAAGAACAACAAGAAGCAGCAGAAAAAGGTCAAATAGCTGCAAGATTTAATATTTCACCTCCTACAGAAAATGGTGAATTTTATAAATTAGGATTATCAAAAGATATACCAGTTTTAGGTGCGTTTTCAGATGAAGGTAAAATATACAAAGCATTTGAACCAGAAACAGAAACAGGTGAGTTTATATCTGATTTAGGTCAACTTATAGTTTTATCTTCTATTATGCCTCAAGGTAGTCAAGTCTTTGGCTATGGTACTACTACAAAAACAGCAGCTTTAAAAGCTTTTACTAAACCTAACAAAAAACATTTATTAGGATTAGGCTTAAAAATATTTAAAGGTATAGGAGCTGAACTACCTCAAGATTTTTTAGAAGAACTATATTTATTTGCACCTCCAGATGTTACTGATGATCAAGAAACTGAAATAAATAGAATACTAAATTTAAATGATTCAGAAGTTAAATCAGCAGCTATAGATTTATTACTTTCAGATACAGATGCTGAAGCTGAATATTATGCAAATTATGGTGAAAACCTTAAAGGAGGTATGGCAGGTGCATTTGCTTTTCGTGGTATATTAGCTTCAGTAAATAATTTATTTAGATTACACAAAGCTAAAAAAATTAAAAATTTAAAATTAACAGAAGCTGATGTAGATAAAGCATTAAATAAACCTATTAATGATGTAAAAGTAAAAGTAGAGGAAGCACAAACAAAAGGTTTAGAAGAACAAAGAGAAAATGAATTATACGAATATAATTCTACATTTAATGGTATATATCAAGAATCATTACCTAATTTAAATAAAAAGATAACAGGTTTACATCAAGGTGATTTAGCTATACAAAAAACATTAGAAGAAGGAGAAACAGCAGCTACTAAAGCTACAGAAATAAGTGGTGCAAATGTAAAAGTTACAGATGAGTTAAATCGTATAAATAAACTTTTAAAAGCAAGACAAGGTTCTATAAGAGATATAAATAGAGCATCTAGAAATAATCCTGAATATTTTGATAGCCTTACTAATAAAAGACGTTTTAATCGTTATACAAAAGATTTAGATAAATATAAGAAACGTATAGATGAATTAAAAGGTGAATCAGAACAAAGACTTATAGATTTAGAAGAACCATCATCACAAGGTCGTATAGCTTCAGCACAGTTTGATTCTTTACAAGCTAGTAGAGCTTTTGCAGTAAATGAATTTGTAAATGAATTACAACCTTTATTACAAAAATTAGATAGTTTACATACAGCAAGACTTAAAAATGGTGTAAATGTATCTACTTTAGATGATGATCCTTTTTATCAATCATATAAAAATGTAAAACAACTTTATGATAATTATGTTTCATTAGGTGGTCAAAATAGAGCTGCTGGAGCAGATTTAGATCCAAGTTTAGAAAATACAAGGCAAGCTTTAGAAGTTAAATTATTAAACGGTATACAGGATGAATTTCAAAAATTAGAAGAATATGGAACTGTAGGTAATCTTGAAATAGATCCTAAAGCTTTAGAAATGGCTGCTGAAGAAGTAGGTCAACCAATGCCTAAAGGTGATGATGTTAAAAAAGGTGATGATAGTAGTGATGATCCTTGGTTTAACAACACAGATCAAATGCCATTAAAACTTGATGAAGATGGCAGAGTAACAATAGATCCTGATGCTACTACTACAACTGGTACTACAACACAAGCACCTTTAAATAAAGAAGCAAGATTAAGACAAGCTCAAGTACGTTTAGGTTTAGGTGATTCTTATGCTAATTTACAACAACAAAAAGGTGATACAATAACAGATCTTGATTTAGATAAGTCTTTAGATGATTATGCAAAGAAAGAAGCTTTTTATGCTATGCAAGAACAAAAAGCTATACAAAATGGAACTAAGGTTCCTGATTCATGGGATAGGTTATCTTTAAGATCATTAGAAAGATCTGTAGGTAAATTTCCTGGATACAATCAAAGAAAATTAGCTTTGTTAGATGCTGTTAAAAATTTAAAAGGTCAACCAGATGAAGTTACAACTAGATTTTTAAAAAGATCATATCAATGGGCAGGTAAACTAGCTAACGCAGAAGCTGAGTTTGAAGATTTATATACATTGTTAGAAACAAGAAGATTAGCTAGAGGTAAAGCTATGGCAGGTGTAGAAGATGCCATGTTTGAAACAGGTGTCTTACCTTTACAAATTGGTGTAACAAGTTCACGTTTATATAAAATTATGGGTGCTATTAGAGATCAAGCATCTAATTTAAATGCATCTGAATTACAAACATACAGAGCTTTAGCAGCTCAAGAAGCATTAATTTTATATCAATCAGTTAGTGATTTTATGCAGCTTCGTAACTTAGCTGGTAGTTTCTTAGCTAGTTTAAGAGGCACATTTATGACAAAAATTGCTAAAAAATTTGGAAAAGCTGAAGCTAAAGTTAGACAAGGTAAAAAGGCTGATGAATTATTTGAAGAGTTTGCAGATAATGCGAATACTTTAACTGTTAAGTTAGCAGAAGAAGCTAAAGATAAATTACCTACATATATAGGTTTAGATTCTAATGCTAAAAAAGTAGAAGAAATTTTAAATAAATTTACTGATCCTGATTTAACACCTACTGACTCTGATTTAAATATATTTAATAAAATTACAAGTCAATTAACAGTAGCTGGTCTTAATCCTGAATCATTAGGTACTACAGCTCTTAGAGGCGATAGAATACTTTATACACACATACTTTCTGCTGGTTTATCTAACATATCAACTCAAACAGGATTTATACCACAAACATTTATCTATAGTGCAGCTTACGATTTAAATCAATTACTAACAGGTAAAATAAATGCAATGTGGAATAAAGTTCCTTGGATTGCAGATAAAGAAGCGTTAGCAACAGCAGTTAGAAATGAAAGAATAGCTAAACAAATGTTTCGTACTAAATCAGAAGTGTTTGGAGAAGTATTAAGTTATATGTATAAAGCAAGGCAGTTTGATCGTAGTATCATTACTGACGCTGCACAATCTATAGAAGATGCAGGTAAATTTAGAAATTCAAGAATTAAAGATCCTTTTAGAGAACAAGAAAAATTAGATTTATTAGGTGATAAATCAAGAGTACAATTACCTGATAATGGTTTAGGTAGAGCCATACAAAAAATCGTTCCTCCTGAAAAATTACAACAAGTTAAAAATAATTTATTTGTAGATTTACTTGAATTACACGATAGATTCTTTTTAGGTGATTCTTATAAAGCTTTAAGTAAAGGTAATAGTGCAGCAGGTAAATTTGCTCAATTTATGTATAAATCAAGTCCTTCAGGTTTTGTAGATTCAGCTTTAGATAAAACAACTGGAGGTAGAATTAGTCCTCGTAAATCTAAAATGACGGGTGGTGAAAGAGTTGGAGGTACATTACCTTTATTTGCTTCTGAAACTAGTACAGAATTAATTGGTGGTATTCATGCTTTTGCCTTTGCTAAAGCTAAAGCTCGTATTATGGTTGAAGATATGTTAGATGGTAACGGAGTACCTAAATTTAAAAAAGGAACTCCTGAATTTGAAGCTGAAGTAGAAAGAATATATAGAGATGACATGATGGAACCTATAAGAGTAGGTATAGGTGAAAAGGCAGAAGATGTTTCATTTGCTGTTGCTGATGAAGAAGCTATGAAAATAGCTTTAAGCTTTGACATGATGATGGAACCAGGAGATAATATTTTTGGTAAAACAAGTAAATTTTTACAAGCTGGTGGAAGAGATGAAGATTTACAATTATATAAAGCTGTACTATTTCCTTATGTAAGAGCACCATTAAATGCTTTTCAATTCCATTTATATCATTCACAATCTTTCTTAGGAACACCTATACCTGCTGGAGCTATATTTGAAGGTATTGGAGCAGCCACTAATGTTGTTAGACAGTTTCAAAAAGTTTTAGATGGTAAACCTGGAAGTGTAGATTTAAGTGAAAAAGTTTTAGGATTTGAAAGTCAATTATTTAACAAAGATCCTAAAGTAAGAGCTGATGCTAGGTCAGCTTTAACATTAGCAACTACATTTAATGCTGGATTATTAGCGTTAGTTATAAATGGAGATTTACAAATTACAGGTGGTCAACAAACAAACTTTAGAGAAGCTCAAGCTGCAAATATACCTACATATTCAATTAAAATTTTAGGTCGTTGGGTTCCTTATAGATTCTTACCATTTATAGGTGAATTATTAGGTTATGCAGCAAATTATAGAGATTTTTCTAGAAAAAATACTACATTTATGAATCAAAATGTTGTTGGTACAGCAATTGTTGCTACAGCTCAAACATTTTTAGATGCTCCAGCTATTGCAGGTTTAGATACTCTTATTTCTGCTATGAAAAAACCAGAAAAAGCTGAACAATTAATATTACAATATTTTGAAAAAATAGGTGGTGTTAGATATTCAGCATTAAGAAGTGGAATATTTAGATTTATAGTACCTGCTGTAACTGATATACCAGCATATGAAGCTCGTCCAGTAATTAGTGCTTCACGGCCAGGAATAATAGGTAAACCAAAAGATTTTAGTTATGAACAAGTAATAAATGAAGATACAACATGGGGAGAAGGATGGGCTGATTTTTTTGATGGTGCTAAAGGTATAACTGAATTACCACTTAGATTTACTCAAAATACTGCAAGAAATGTTGGTTTAACACCTTTAATAGAAGCTTTAGATGAATTTGAAATTATTAGTGATAATGTAAAACAAGGTGATTTTAGGCAAGCACATTGGTATAAAGAAGGTGATATTACTTATGTAAGTCCTGATCAAAAAACATTATTACAAGGTATTATTGGTCGTAATATGCCTGTACCTGATACAGCAGATATAGTTGATCGTGAACTATTTATACACGGTATAGTTCCTCCTACTCAAGTATTTAGAAAATATGGAATCGTTGCTAATGAAACTATGGTTAATAGATTTAGAAGATTTTTAGGTACTGAGTACAGAGATGAAGGTAAAAGTGTATATCAAATGTTTGAAGAAATCGTAACAAACAAAGAAACTATTCCAGGATATACAGGTTTATACTATAAAAATTTAGTAACAACAGATCAGAATAGCCTGACTTTTGGAGGTAATTTAGCAGATTTAGCAGATAAAAAAGAAATATTTCCTACAGATGAAATTACCAAAAGAACAGTGTTAATGGAATTAAGATCAGATATAATTAGTAGAGCAGCAGAAATTTATTTGCGTGGTTATTACGAAACCTTGGATGATTCAGGTAATATGGTAAAAGAACCGATTGAATATGCAGCCCCACAAGATGCCAACGAGCAATACTTTAAATGGTGGCAAAACAAAATGGAAATTTAACTAATGGCATTTGCATCAAGAACATATACACCAGGCTCATCTACAACTACTTTTGCCCTGACAACTTCAGGTGGAAGTCCTATTGGTTATATACAACAATCAGATATTAGTGTAACTGTTAACGGTAGCGTTCAATCAGCAAGTTCATATTCTTTTTCAGGTACTAGCACTGTTGAGCAACCTAATGGTGGCAACATTGTTTTAAACGCAGGTGTAACTGGAACTGTTACGTTAACTAGAGTTACATCAATTCAAAATGCAACGGTTACCTACACAGCAGGTTCTACATTAACTGCTGCTGACCTTAACAATGCAGATAACCAAATTAGATTTGGTCTACAAGAATTTTCTGATACGTTTGCTGCTTTAAATACTGGTACTGGAGATTTAGAAGCTCTAGGTGGCTTTATAGGTAGTAATGAGGTTTGGGCATCTAATAATACTAAAGCTGCCACTACAGGGGCTATTGATGCCAGGGTAGACAGTAAAATTGATACAGCTCTTACTACTGATGTGTCAGGTGGTGATGGAGTAACGATTGTTGATAATAGTCCTGGATCTGGTCAAATAAGAGTTGATTTAGATGCTGATATAGCCACTCTTAGAAATATGCAATCAGGAGCTGCTAGTGCTCTTGCTGCATTAACATCAACTGAATTACAAATATTAGATGGAGCAACACTTACAACTACTGAATTAAATTATGTAGATGGTGTTACAAGTGCTGTCCAAACTCAATTAGATAATAAACAGCCTATAGATTCTGAGCTTACTACTTTAGCCACAATGGTTTCAGGAACAGCAAATGCATTAAAAGATCTTACGCAAGCTGAAGTAGAAATATTAGATGGAGCTACTGTAACTACTGCTGAATTAAATGTTTTAGATGGTATTCCAGCAGGTCTTACAGCAACAGAACTTGGATATGTAGATGGTGTAACTTCTGCAATTCAAACTCAAATTGATGGTAAACAACCTTTAGATGCTGAGTTAACAGAACTTGCAACAATGGCTAGTGGAACTGCTAGTGCATTAGCTGATTTAACACAAACAGAAGTTCAAATTTTAGATGGTGTTACTGCTACAACTGCTGAAATTAATTACGTTGATGGAGTTACATCTAATGTACAAACTCAACTTAATGCTAAACAACCTCTTGCTGCACCTCTAACAACAATGTCCAGTATGCAATCTGGAACTGCATCTGTACTTGCAAGTGGAACAGCTTTAACTTCTTCAACAACTGAATTAAACCAATTAGACGGTAAAACTCTTGGAGAAACTAGTTTAACTACCAATAGTAATACAGCAATACCAACTTCTAAAGCTGTAGCTGACCATGTAGCTGGAGCTGTAACAGCAGTTGGTGGTTTTATAGCAATAGCCACTGAAGTAGTTTTCCCTAACTCTCAACCAGCAGCAGATGTGATAGTAAGTGTTTCTGATGCAGGTGGTTTATCTATTAATAGTTCTGGAGTAGTTTCTGGAGCTACTACCGTAGGAGGCACTGGTGTAACAATAACTGGTGTACCTGCTGCATTGTATGGTGGAGCTGCTGGTAATGCTAATCCTAATGTTTTAGCTGCTGGAGAAGGTTTACAGTTAACATCTAGTGGATCAAATCATAGTTATGTATATCATAAAATCTTAGCTACAGAAACAGATGTAGCTCAACTTTCAGGTCAAATAAATGATTTTAATGAAAGATATAGATATGGTTCACAAAATCCTACAACAGATTTACACGCTGGAGATTTATTTTTTAATACAGGAACTGGAAAAATGTTGGTATATGATACCACAGGTACTCCAGGATGGGAAGAAGTACAAAGTATAGGTAATTTCTTTATATCTAGTTTTACAGAATCTTTTGATGGTAGTCGTATAGATTTTACATTATCTAATGCTCCAAGTAATGCTCAACAAGTCATATTAAGTATTAATGGTGTAGTTCAAAAACCAAATTCAGGTACTGGTAGACCTTCTGAAGGTTTTTCATTAAATGGTGCTACTTTACAATTACCAACAGGATCTGGACCTGCTAGTGGTTCTGATTACTTTGTAATCGTAATGGGTTCTACAGTTAATATTGGAACTCCAAGTAACAACACAGTAACAAGTGCGATCCTACAAAACGGATCAGTCATAACCGCTAAGTTAGCAGATCAGGCGGTCACTTTAGATAAGCTATTACATGGTGATAGCAATAGTAACGGAAAGTTTTTAAGAGCTAATAATGGTGCAGACCCTACGTTTGAAAGTGTTATTACTGATCTGGTAAATGACACATCACCACAGCTAGGCGGTACTTTAGATACGAATGGACAGCTTATAAGT
>CAACVC010000032.1_pt1 | contig 30049 bp, 27 predicted proteins | sample 2381761 | NCBI WGS metagenome assembly CAACVC01 (sample SAMEA5211966, study PRJEB30684) | marine metagenome | biome: Marine; feature: Epipelagic; material: Water | collected 2015-10-15 | depth 45 m
ATTCTTGACACCATCTGTTGATACTTGTGTTAATCCCATAGTTAGCTAGGTTTTGGGTACTTGGTTTTGACAGGATCGACTATATCTGTCTTCCACTTGTCGAGTCCGTTGTGGTAGATGTAATCTAATTGTGTACCCCAATCTGGATACTCTCCAATGCGTTTCATTTTATAAGATTCTTTTTCATTTAACCTTGTAAGTTCTGTATTAATTGCAGCTTCAGTAGGTTTAGTACCTGTAATCATTTTTAAGTTTTCATACTTAAAATCTGCACCATCCCATACCCATTCTGAGTCTGGTAAAAGATTGTTTAAAGCGTCACCTTTTGTGTAGTATTCCATAATTAAGTTATCTCCAGAACTGTAATTGAACCGCAAGCACCATAGGATGCTGTACCTAATCCACCAGAGTTTTGTGTTTTAAAATCAACCGCATAAGTTAATTGCTCAGTTGTACTTGGTTGATCTAAGTAATTACTAAACATTGGTACAAGTGATCTAATACCTCCAGGATTTGCATAAGCATTTCCAGTATGTAGTTCTGTAGTAGAAGCAGAAGTGTGCTTGTATCTAGTAATGCGAAAACCACTGTTGCTGGCTCCATTATTTTGAGTTCCAGCAGATTCTATAATAATTAAAAACTTAGAACTACTACTTGATGGAGTTAATGAAACTGAATGACCTGTAAGTGATGTATAACTTGCACTAGAGATAGTTGCACAAAATTGACTTGTTGACATATTTGCAACTTTTCCTAAAGCACCTCCACTAGAAATACTTGTGCTATCACCAAAATGTATCGTCATTATGATACCTCCGTTAAAGCAAACTTATACTTTTTGCCATTGCGTTTGTTCACTAAGAAAAGATCCTCTGCTCCTTCTTGTATAGTATAACTTCCCCACGTTCCGTCAACATCATTAGATGAACCTTCGTTAGATAAGTTAAGGTCATTGGTGTAGATGTTTTGCCATCTATAACTTGATGTACCTAAGTCTATATTTCCATTGCTGGCTGGTCTAAAAGCACCACCTGTAAGTACAACTTTTGCAGTATTACTATGTTCAAAATTTAAATTACCATTAACACTATTAATAATATTAGTTCCACCGCTATGAAGAATTTTTAAATCATCACCTGTTCCTACTCTAATTTGTTGATCATCAGGTATTGAAACATGACCAGTAGCAACCATATTTCCTGTGACTGACACTCCAGTATTTGTTGTCTCAAACTTTTTACCTCCATTATAATATAACTCTACGGCTGCATCTTTTAGACATTTTATATACATTTCACTACTAGCTAAATTGTAGATTTGTATATAATCGCCACCTGTTGCAATACTTATAGGCTTACTATTCATGTGTTTAATATTTAAACCATAAGCCGAGTTATCTTCTATGTTGGTATATGTACTAGGTTTTATATCTAATAAGGACGCTAATTTAACTCCATCTGCTGTGGTCTCAAACTTTTTAGCGTTGTCGTGATATAGCTCTACGGCTCCGTCTGGTATAAGCTTTACAGCATTTTTTCTAGAAGTTCCAGATCTAAAATTTGTATTAAAACCTGTAGGAAAATCAAAATAATTATTATCACTTACATGAAAAATTTCAATATCATTGCCACTACCTATTTTTAATCTATTACTATTTACACCTCCAGAATCTGGAAAACTTATTAAATTACCATTCGTATCTAAAGTACCGCCTAGCTGTGGTGATGTGTCATTTACCAGATCAGTAATAACACTTTCAAACGTAGGGTCTGCACCATTATTAGCTCTTAAAAACTTTCCGTTACTATTGCTATCGCCATGTAATAACTTATCTAAAGTGACCGCCTGATCTGCCAACTTAGCGGTTATGACTGATCCGTTTTGTAGGATTGCACTTGTTACTGTGTTGTTTCCTGGAGTAGCCAGGTTAACAGTAGAACCCATTACGACAACAAAGTAATCTGTGCCACTTGCAGGAGCAGATCCTGTAGGTAATTGAAGTGTTCCTCCATTTAAAGAAAAACCTTCAGATGGTCTGCCAGTACCTTCGTTTGGTTTTTGTATAACACCAGCAATACTAAGTAATACTTGTTGAGCGTTTACAGGTGCATTGCTTAAAGTAAAGTCAATAAGACTTCCGTTAAAAGCAGGGGTAAGTGTAGATACAAAGAAGTTACCTACTGATTGAGTTTCTTTAAATGCAGCTGGAGATAAAGATGTATCGTAAACTAAAAGTTTATCTTGATCTTTTGCATAAATTAAATCTCCTTCTGAGTTACCTGTTGCATCGTTAACTGTATCTACTACTCTGTATCTTTCTCCAAAATCGTTTATATCGTCACTAAGTTGTTTAACGTCAACTTCTTTAGCAAGTAATTTATGGTAGTTGTAAGTGTTAGAAGATCCTGTAGACGTGACCATTAAGCCAAGTCCAGCACCTAATGTTTGACTAAATAGACTAGAAGGAAATCCGTTTATTGTTACGTTGTCAGATCCATTACCACTTGTTCTTGCGTTACTTGCTACACCAGATCCATTAGTAATAAGACCGCCAGCGTCAGCAATAGATATAACTACACCAGAAGAAGGTTGAGTAGCAGGGAAAACAGTTTCATTTGCTATAACTTCTAGTCCACCAATAGGAGCTATTTGTGCAGCTACATAATCTACGACTGCTCCAGAGGTAGGAAACTTTGCGTCATCATCAGTAATAGTAGTCTGTTTAGCCATACCATCTAACTGGTTAAGATCAGCTATGTCAGAGGTAAGGGCTGTATTGTCAGCCAACTTAGATGCCGTACCTGACTGCATACCAGCTAACTGCGTTAACTCGCTATCGAGAGGCTGAAGAGTTGCAGCAACAGAGGCAATGTAGGCTTTGCTTGATTGCTGCGTAGGTACTTTTGTATCTAAGTTAGAACTAAAATTATCTTCGTCTACAACAAACTGCATAGCAGCTGTAGTTGTATCGCTGTTCATTACAGCACCAGCTGCATCTACATTTGTTGCATCTGTAACGTCTGCACTTGCTTCAATAGCATTTAGTTTTGTGTGGTCAGCATCTGTAAAAACATTACTGTCTGATGCAGATTCCACCAGGGTTCTTATTTCTGCTGCTGTTTGATCTGCCGTAGCACCATCTTCTACGTTCAGCATTGTGCGAACATTGGCTGGCGTAATCTCTTCTATTATTCCTGCACCACTAGAATCTCTACCTAAAATTCTGTCTGTAGCCGATACATTTTGAATCTTTGCGTAAGTAACTGCGTCATCTGCAACAGCATTTGTGTCTACCGCATTGTTTGCTAACTCACTTGCAGTAATAGCATCAGCTGCAATTTGAGTTGCAGTAATAGTATCGTTAACTAACTTTGCGGCTGTAATTGTAGCGTTTGCAATATCTCCGTTAACTATGGTTGCATCAGCAATCTGTGTCGATGTAATACTGCCACTTCTTTCTAGATACGCTTTTGTTACTACATCTTGAGCGTTTACTGGATCTGCAACATTAGATAATCTTTGACTACTTAATGTTGGAATACCTGTACTTGCATCAATAGATATACCTTGTTTAAGTGCGTCATCTAACTCCTGGGCTATAAATAAACTTTGCTTTTCTGCGGTATCTAAATCAGCAGCTGTAAGAGTTGATCCGTCTTCAAAGTCAACTAATGGTGTAGCTAGCGATGATATTCTTTTTATTTCTACCCTAGTATTTGCACTAGCTAATCCTGTATTTAAAGATATTTTCTTAGGAGTAGTATTAGTTATTACTTGAAACTCGGTACTTCCTGTCCCCTGGGCTTTTTCTACAAAGTTAACAAATACTTTTATGTGTTCTTCTTTTATATAAGGAAAGGTAAAAGTAAATTCCTGATCTCCAGCAGAGTTGCTAGTTATAATTCTTTGTGCGTAAGCCATTAGTTAAGTTGATCTAAGAATTGCCTGTTTTCAATACGACTTTGCTTTTCTCGTATCTTATTTAGATTATCCCTTATAAAGTTCTTGTCTACAATCTTTTGATCTCTTTCGTCTAATAACTTTTTAATATCAGGTCTTTCTTCTAGGTATTGCTTCATTGCAGCTTCTCTAAAATATTTAACTTTTTCTTTAATCATCGTCATTCTTCCAGACTCGATTTCGCTACTTACATCATAAGGTAAACCAGCATAAGTTGAATCTATTGTCACTAAATCTGTTAACTCTTCCCATAAAGTATTACCAGCTGAATTTTTTACCTCTTGAGTACCTATAACTATTAATCTATTTAACTCGTCTTTATTTAAAACTTCTCCTGGAATATTAAATATATTGTTATGCCAAGGTAAATAGTTAGCACCTTTACCATAAAGCTTACTTAGTTCTACATCTACAGGATGTGCAGATTTAGTACGACTAGGAAAAGCAGAAGCAGGAGTAACTAAATTATATAAATACCTCATCCAAGGCATATCTTCTGGTATTGCATTTGTACCAGCGTAATGCCTTTCGTTTATTGGTTCTCCAGAAAAATTATGAAGTACAGGAGGTATAGCTTCGTTAAACCCAGGAACTTGTTGTACTAATCTTGAAAAAGTGTTATCGACAACGCTAAATGGGTATGGTAATTCACTAGCAACAATGTCTCTTCTCATGCCGCCTGTATTCATTTTCCTGACAAATGCTGGCATAAATCCTGACAATCTTCTTTCTATGTACCTACTAAATGAGTCAGTTGTACCTTTTTTAGATTTTCTTTGAGAGTCCTGGTCAAAGCCAGCTACAACGTCAAACAATTCTGTGATACTAGATAATATAGATTTTGTAAATTGACCAGCACCTAGCGATCTTGCTACATGAGCTATAGCTAATACTTGTGTTGATAAAGCTTCTTCTTTTTGTTCTTCTGTAACGCTATTACCAAACTCTACATACTCGCCTATTGATCCAAAAATATTAGACAATGTATCTAATGTTTGTAGTGAATAATAGTCTGACCATTCTTCTCCATCAGAAAATGGATTTTTAAACCTAATACTCATTGGTTCTCTACCTCTTTCTGTGCCTTCAGCACCTACTTCTCTACGTCTGTAATTAGGCGACCTAAATCCAGTAAATTCTACTAAACCTGTGTTGTATAAAGCAATTCCTGACATAAGAGTAGTAATACCAAATGATATTTCTCCTATAGCTCTATCTCTAGCAAATACATCTTCTGATGTTAGATCCCTCCAAAACGTATCTACTAATGGCGCAGTAACACCTAATGACCTTGCACTTGCTTTTACAATGTTTACTGGCCCTCTAGGTAAAGGATAAATAAGGCCAAAGGCAGGGTTATTTTCTACAAGATTACCCATAGCTTTAGGTATGCCACCTAAGAATTGTGCTGCTCCTGCAACTTTATTTTCTTTAAAAATATTAGAGTCGTTATCGACATACGATTTTGCGTGGTTATGAACTTCAGCAGGATCAGTTATACCACTTTCTCTTGCTTCTCTAACTCCATATTCGTAAGTACGAGGTGCTGGAACAACATCTAAAGAGTCAGTAAAGTTAACCCAATCCATAACATATTTTCCATTTTGACCTGTAAGTGCTGCGTTTTGTATTGTTTTTCCGTTAGATAAAGTAACGTCAACCATCTCAGCTTTTACTAATTCAGTTGCTTTATTACTTGCGTACTCCCAAGCTTCGTCAGACCCAGGGCGCATACCTAATACTGTCTCTGCTTTATATAGCTCCTGGTCTACATATCTAACCCATTCTTGACTTGGCCCAACTAATGAACTCATAAGAGTATCAACAGATCCAGCTAATCTACCTGTAGTTTTAGGAACAACAGATGCAACTCTTACAAGTGTATTAGCAATCCAGTTTTTATTATTTGGATCTGTGTACCATATATCATTCTTTTTGTTTATTTCTAAATTAGAACTACCTAAATTCATTTGTTCTACAGGGTTATATTTGCTTTCTCCTCTTAATTGCATTTGATCCACGCCTAGGTTTCCAAATGTTTCGTTTTCTAAAATAGTTGCTTTCATTAGGCGTAAAGCATTACCTAGATTTTGGTAGTATTTTCCATAAAGCATTGCGCTTAACCTTGCCCTTCTATAGCTCTTATACGCTGCTCCTTTATTTCCTTTGAGTGATTGGGCAAAACCTTGAGTAAACCCTCCCATGCTTTGTATTACAGGCAATGTAGCTGCTCTGTATAAACCACCTATCATCATCTTCCAAGTTGTTTCGCCTGATAATAAAATTGCGCCTCGATAGTAGTTAAGAAGTCTTTTACTTGTAAGTGATTTGTCTGGTGTCTGTTCTATAAGATCAGTAAAATGTTTATTAAAACCTTTGTTTTGTTGTGCGTAATTCGTAATAGCAACCATTACATCGCCAGCTTGTTCTGCTTCTGGTGTTAATTTTCCATTATCAATAGCCTCTAATAAGTCTGGATCTAACTTTTCATTTAATACATCATTAGATTTACTGATAGCTTGCTCTAATAATGTTCTCTTAGGCGCATCAGGAGTAGCTGTTGGAGGTACGCTTGCATCAGAACCTACTATTCTGTTTGCAGAATTGTTATCAAAGATAGCTATTTCATCTGCTGGTGCATTAGGGCGACCAGTATCTCTAGGTTCATATCTTATTCCTGCATAACCTCTTTCTGCTAAAAATGCTTTTACACCTTCTATTTGTTCTGGTGTCAGTTCCAATCCATTTTTTGTTTTCTTAGGTTGCCCTAAACCTAAATCAGTTATAAGGTCAGTTACTCTTTTATTCATTGCAGATAAATCTAATATTTTTATGTCGTTTATTAAATCGCCATATACCTCTGCATTGTCAAACCCATCTTGTAATTTAATGCTGCCTTCATCAGTAGTAAAGTAAACAGCTTGACCCATAGATCCTGTCTCTTGCGTTGTGTCAAAACCATCTGCAAGTGCTTTTTCTCCGCTTTCTTTAGATGTACCTTTTCTAAGTGTTACTTCACTAGGTAAATCAGCTAAGTCTATGTCATCTCTAAACATAGTTTTACCAAGATTTAAAACCTGGGCTGACTTTCTTAATGGACTCATATAAGCAATATCTAGTTTTATTTGATCTCCTAGCATTGCTTTTAATCCTTGTAATTCAGTCGCCTTTTCTGTTCCAGTTGCACTCATGTAAGCCTGGGCTTGTACTCCTAACTTTTTAAGAACTCTATCCCTTTGTATCTGCAATGCTCTTATAGCGATTAAATCTTCTTGTGATTTAAGATCACCTTTTAATGCACGCTCTACTAATGGTATTAATGTCTCTGCATCTCCTCCGTGTTCTTTTAAGAAATTTATAGCACCTCTAAAGACAACAGCTTGGCTAAGAGTAGGTATGCCTGTAGCTTCTGCTCTATCAAAAAGATGCTGGTAAAGTACATCATTAATAGTTTTATTTGCTGCAAGCGTTGCTTCCGTAGGAGATTCTACATATTGTGTTTTACCACTACGACTAATTAATCTTCTTGCATCGTTAGCTAGTGCATCCTCGATAGACATATCTCCGTTGTTTATTGCCTCTAAGTTGTCGTCAAATGCTTTTGTAAATGAGTCTGGGTCTGGAGGATCTATGGCTAATTGTGTAGCTGGTGCAGATATACTGTCTCCTAAAGCTTGCTCTGCTGTTTCTCCACGCATTGATCTTTCAAATACATCATCCCAAGTTTGATAGCCTCTACCTTTTAAAAAGTTGCCAGTACGTTCAATAATCTGTGCAATCTTTCTAAACGGCTCTGACCAGGTTGCTTTTGGATAATCTGTATTACGCATATACCAATCACTAAACGCTATAGCTTCTATCTCTTGTCTACCTAACGTGCCATCGAGGATGCTTTCTTTAAACTCTGGCATAGTCTTAGCGGCTAAGTCTCTTATTTCTTTTTCTCCTGCAATAAGGGCTTGTTTATCTGCTTTACTAAGTAATCTTTTCTGTATCCTGTGAAATGATTCGTGAAAAGCCGTTCTTAGTAAACTACTAAACCCTCTATAACCACCCTTACTAAACATAGAAATCATTATTAAATCATCTGCTGGATTCTTACCAGAAATAAATTCTCCAGCTGCGCTATAACTATCCCCTTCTGTTAGTCCATAATCTGCTGCTTGTTTAGCTGTAAGTGTACCTTCCAACTCTCTTACAAACTGTATATTTACACCTTTTCCAGCCATTCTTTCTATCTCTTCTACTAACTCAAATTTTTCTCTGTAATTTAATAAAGTAGCTCCTGAGTAATCGTTACCTAAAGTTCCGTAAGATCTTTTGTGTATTGGATTTATTCCATTAAGAGGATCTAAACTAAGTTGCCCAGGCTTTAATCCTAAAAAGTAATAATTACCTTTACCTGTAAAACGATATGTTGACCCAGATGCGTAATTATTAGAAAGATATTCTAATGTTCTAGATTTAATTCTTACAATATCTTGCTCCGTAAAGCCAACATCATTCATTAAAAAATTTAAATAGTCAGCATTTCTTTTGCTACCACCTGTAGTTTCTACTCGAATAATTCCATTTCTTTTTTTAGTTACAACGTATGCAGCGTAATCAATGTCAGTAGAAAAAGATACACGCATACCTCTGTAGTTAATATCTTTTCTTTTTAAATCTCTAGGAAGTGTTGGCTCTACAGTTGTGTTTGTAGTTCCTACTTTTGTTGGTTCTACAGTAACTTGAACATTCTTTAAATCAGGTTTTTTATTAATTTCTGTAGGGTTGTTTTTAACTACGTTTTCTGGAGCTATAGGAGTTTGCTTTACAGGTGTTGGAGGTTTTATATTTTCCTGAGTTATAGCGTTTTTAATCTTTTTAATATTGCCTTGTACGACAGTAGCTGCCCTAGTGTTTCCTTTTACTTTCTTTGCTAACTCATTGATAACATCATTTAATGGCCCACTTAAATTTGCAAGCCTGTTAAATATTAATTCTCCCTGCATAGATTCATCTCTTGCAGCTTTACTTGCGTCAACATCAATTACGTTACCAACACTTTCTAAAGTTCCTGCTTTCTTTGCGTTAGCAGCTACACCTAATGCGTTAATTTCTGACCTTAATTGTGACCTTATGGCTATTCTGACGTTTAATATATTTTCAAAGTTAGAAGTTATAAGCTTATCGAAGCCAGGTAAAGGCAATGCGTTAGGGTCTACACCTTCACTTACTTTCGCAAACTGAGCAATACTTGCAGCTTCTGCTGTTTTATTAGCACTCCAACCTTTCTTATTAGCAGCTTTAGCTAAGTCAAACATTACTTGATCTGGTGCATTGCTACTTCCTATAGCTGCTCCCATATCTTCTGTCATTTTTCCAGCAGCTACTTGGTCAAATAAAGACCCTGGAAGTTTTGATAAAGGTATTGCTTTTTTCATTACAGCACCACTAGGGCTTATACCTTGCTCCATCATTTCTGCTGCACCCATCTTTGTGCTTCTCATTATTTTTGCTGCGTCAATACCTGTACCATTGCCTTCTGCAATGTTTTGCATAGCACCTTTTACCTTTGCTGTCTCTGCATCTGGAGCTTCTAGGTATCTAACATTCATTGTTGGAAAGTTATTTATCTTTGCAGCTGCTAATCTGTTGTGACCATTAACCACATAAGTCTGTCCATCTACAGGGTCTTTCCACACACTTATTACACCAGCTAAATCGCTGTTATATGTAGCAATATTTCTTAGAGATCCACTTGTACCAGTTTTACTTAGCCTACCTAAATCTTTAAATTGAAATCTTTTTGGATCTACAAGAATACTATTAGTATCTATAGTCGCCATACTTTCGCTAGTAGGAGGCTGTATATCTACATTTTTAGTTGTGTCAATACCTCCTTGTAATTCTGCTATGTGCTTTGTTCTCGATATAACAGTCTTTAAATTTTTCTCCGCTGCTTCGTATTGTCGCAATGCTGCACCAGTACCTAGTTGCTCTTCTGATACTCCATCTGTTCTTAGCTGCGTTCCTGATGTTCCTTGAAAATCTTTTGATTTTTGTATCTTGTCTTGTTTTTCAATTATCTCTACAGCTTGATCTGCTGCTGATTTCTTTTCTCTACCTGTAAGTTTTACTATTCCTATTTCTTCTACTTGTTTATCTGTAGCTGGTTTAAATGGATTTTTTACACCTCTTTCTATATCTAGTTTTTTAGCTACCTTTGCTCCTTTAGTTAAATAATCTGCAAAAGCATTAACTAATATTACGCCTTCTCTTTTTGCACCACCAATTTGCTCTACAGCACCTCCTAATAATGGGCCAGCTAAGAATGTACCTATAATTCCATTCTTTAACATAGCCTCTGCTCGGCTGTCGTCTTCGTCTACTTGAAAAGCATTTACTAATTCTTTAATTTCTCCATCTGGAAGCATTGCACTAAACATAGTTGCAGCGTTACCATCCCAAGGATCTTCTAATGCAACGTCATTTATTGCACCAGGCAACCATCCTTCTTGCGCTCCTCTAATAAACCTACCTCCTACTCTTTGTACTATTCCCTTTGCTCCAGGAGTTTTTAATAATGCTTTTGCTTTTGCTCCCCCAATAGGTACTTGAGGTACTTTTATTCCTCTAGCTTTTAATCCTTTCGCAATAATCATAAACTGCGATATAGAAGAAATCATTTGTCCAACAAACCTTTCTGCTCCGTTCTCTGCAAACTCTGGCAATGGCTTTCCATAGAAAGGTAAAGGTGCGTCAGGCTTGTCAAAAGACGTAGGAGTTAAACCTAGTAATCCTCTGTTGTCTCCTTCTTCTCTGTATTTCATTAAAGGGTTAAGACGCATTAATCCCCTATAATCATTTCCTGCTTCGTCTTCACCCTGAAATGGATTTCTTAAACCAAATTGCAATCCTGGAGGTGCTTCTTCTCCTGTAAATCTATTTGTTTTTCCTGCGTTATCTTGAAAACCTAAGTCAGCTAAAGTGTCATATCCTGCATCGTATATGTTTTGTATTAAATCACGACCACCTTGTGCAAGGGTTCTTCCTATAGCATCTCCAAAATCATCGTCATTATTACCTGTTTCTTGATTTTTAGTTTGTGATTCTTCTTCAACAGCTACTCCTTGAGGTAGAACGTAACGCTTCTTTTCGTTGCCTTCTTCGTCTTTATAAATTTCTATTGGCATGATTAATTAGAAAGTGATTTTAGAGCTTCTTGTGCTGCTGGCAGATACTTTAAGTAAGCACCTGTTCTGTAAACTGTCCATGCTTCAAAGCCTTGCATATCATAAATATACTTAGCAGCTTTAGCATTGATTAATGGATCAAACAGTTGTTCATTTGAGTTTAACCCAAATTGACCTCTACGCTCTTCTCCCATCATAAATCCAGGTCTATCTAACATATTTATTTGGAATATTCCGTAACTGTTATCATCTCCTTCTGTATTATGTGCAAGTGGCCTACCACTAGATTCTGCCATTCCTATTGCTGCCATAATTACAGCTTCATCACTTGTAAAATCAGAGGTCAAACTTATCTTTAATATATCTGCAACTGTCTGTGTTCCCTCTGGAGGCTGATAATTATATGGATCTGTATTTCTTAATTCTCCTGCGTTAGCTGCACCACCAAATAATAAGTTAACAGGTACAGCAGCAAACCTTTCTATAAATGATGGTTGTCTGGGAACAATCTCTTGTAGTGCGTATTCACGATTAAATTTTTTAATATTATTTATTGGCACTTTATCTGTCATATTATGTTTGCCTAGTTGATTTATAAAAAAGGTTTCTGGATCTACTCCATTATTAGTTTTACCTAAACTCCTAATTAATTTTTGAACATCTCTATCAACTTTACCGCTGGTATTCCATTCATCTAATAATTCTATAAATACATCTTCTGCAAACATTGGCTGATTACTTTTATACATTTCCTTAAGTCGTTTTGCTTCTTGACTATCTATACCACTCTTATAATTTCTGCCAAAATATTGGTTCTTAAAATCATTAACTGATTTAAAAGTTATTCCTACACTTGCATCTGTATTTTCTGGAAGTACTAAACCAAAATTATTATCCTGGAATAGTTTTGTTAACTCTGCCTGTATCTCATTATCTGATTTTCCATCCTTTAATCCTTTTTGGATTATATCGCTAGACATATCAATCATCATATTCTCTGCCTTGTTAGCTGTACCCATTTCATCAAGAGTAAATTCACTTGAGCCAGAAGCAGAAGAAAAGAAGAAACCATCTTTACCTGTCCATCTTTCCATCTCATTACTAATTAATTCATTAGCAAAATTCTGTGAAGGTTCAGCTACACCTTCTACAAGGTTGTTACTTCTGTTTATAAAATTCATACCAAAGTCTTCTGATATAGCTCCTTGATTAGTTAGTCGTGTAACTTTCTCTCTAAACTTAATTGCTAATCTTGGATTTTGAAATATCTGCCTAAACTCTTTTCTTAAATCATTTTTTAGTTGTGTTCTTTCTGCTCCAAAAAACAACGCATCGTTAGTTTTTTGCAATTTGTTTGCGTAGTCTAAAACCTTAGCTTGATGCTCTAGAGGTACGTTTGCAATAATTGTTTCTTTTAACTCTTGATATTTTTCGTTAGCCTTTCTTAATTCAAGACCTATTTTTGGATCTGCAAAACCATCTTCTGATTCTCCTGCCATTTTATCTATATCCTTATATAAAGGAAGTATATCTTTTGTAAAACCATCTGTAATAGCTTGATTACCTTTTTGTTCTTGCGAAGTCTTATTAAGTTTTTTGTATTCCCCTAATGCTTTTGTATATGCAGTTTGCGTATTTATTAACCATCCAGGAGCTTGTGTCTTGTACCATTTTAAGTTTTCATTTATAGTTTCTTCTTTAGTTTCCTTGTCAATTATTATTCTGTCTTCTTTCTTTCCTGTCATTAACTTTTCCCAAGGAGCAAAAGCTTCTTCTGCTTCTAGGAATTTATTATTCTGCAATCCATGTAGCAAAAGTTTTTGATTCCATTGAACTAATATCTTTTTAATAAATTCATCCCTATCTTCTTTAGTTCTATACAGTTGCATAAACCTAGAATCATCCAAGATAGCATTTAGTTTTGTAATTACATCGTCTGGGCTGTTCCCTGCTATGTGCATCCCCGCTAAAGCATCAACGTGTACTAACGACTCATCTTCGTAAACAGTTTTGTTGTATTGTATAACTGCTTTTTCCTGTCTGTTAATGTCGTTTGCATAAGAAGACAGCACAGTAGCAGACACTTCTTTTCCTTCCTTTTCCGTTAAAGGTATTACGTTGCCGTTATTATCTCCATATACAGTATTTTTTCTCCATTCCAAGTACAAAGGATCGTCTGGTCTTAATGACTCCAAAGGTACTTCTTGTCCTCCTGGAGTTAGCACCATTGCACCAGTAGCTTTACTAGATAAAGTTGCAGCGTTAGCTTGTATATTTATTACCCTGTTCTGCGACTGTAAGTGAGGTATAAGTATGTTGTTTCTTGCATCTATGTAATCAAGTTGGCTTTCTGCTGCTTTCTTTTGTTCAATAGTTGAGTTTGCATCTTCCGTTATCTTTTGCAAGTCTTGCCTGGTATCTTGCAGTATTTCTACAGAAGATTTTTTACTACCAAAGTTTTGTAACGCAAGGCTTTTACTATAATCTTTTGCTTTTGTATCTATTTGTTTTGTTCTTTTAGCTAAAGTACCAGCTGTAGTTTGTAGTTGAGTATTAAACTGTCCAAGCGAGTTAGCTAGGTTTTGTAAATCCTTAGAATTATCCATACCTATGCTGCTGTCAAAGAACTTTCCTAGCTGCAAACTAGGTGCGTTCATCCTTTCTACTTGCTGGTAAGTATCAACGATTGGAGCAGATACTTTTATTCCTGGAGGAGTAAGACCCTTAGTAGTAATAGTCGAGTCAACACCATATTGACTTAGTAACCTCCTTGAGGTCTTACGGCTACTATCGCCTGATGATTTACCGAGAGAAATTGCCATTAGCTAGTAGCGATATTGTAATTGACACCAGCATTTACACCACTCATAATGCCAGCACCAATAGAGAATGGGCTTAAGCTTACTTTAGGTCTAGGTACAGGTTTCATAGGATCAAGAATAGTTTTCTTTAAGTATGGAGATATGCTTGCAATTCTGCTAGCTCGTTCAGCTATGAATCCTACTTTCTCTGTCTGCTTACCAGCTGTAGCAAAAGCTAAGTTAGTGTCACTATAGTAATCGTATTTTCCTAGCTCTCTGTTTACATCTGCAAGTAAGTTAGCAACATTAGCTCCTGCTCTACCTGTCGCCAGTATCGTACCTTTCTGTTCTTTAGCTTCTAACTGTGCTTCTCTTGTTTCTTGTGCTGACTTCTGTTGCATCTGTCTTATCTGTTGATTAGCCTGGTTCATTTTATTTGCTTCCGCTATTAACGCTAACTCTTCATTCTGGAACATCTGTTCGTTCCTTAGTGTCTCTTGGTTAGCTTCAAAGTTTCTTTGATTCTGAGCAGAAAGAGTATTGTACTCGTATTGAAACTGGTCAGATAAATTAGCTGCTTCTATCTGTCTATTCTGCGCAGCGTTCTGAGCAATAGCTTGACCTATGCTCATAATTCCACTAAAGATACCAATAGCAACAGCGGTACACATAATTAAATCTTTACAAATTCGTAGAATGGTCGACCTTCATACCCAAATATTTCATGTTTTTTTATTATGGTAAACCCCATAAACTTTAACCACCTAAGATGTACTGTGTTTCGTGCATCAATGTAATTAAACAAAACAGGAAACTCTTTGTGTAATTTTTTTAATTCTATCCTAGATTGCCTTAAAAACTCACGTTTGTCTCTAGTATCTTCAAGCATATCTTTACAACCTAGCATCCAAACCTGTCCAGAATTGTTAGGTTGCTTTGTTATTCCCCACATTCCCATAGGTTTACCATGTCTACTAATCATAGTCATACAAGGATTACTCGTAAAGAAACACTCAAATAAAGATTGTATAGGTGATGCTCCAGAATGTGCAAAACATTCCTCTATATCTTCCTTCCTCATGTGTGTTCCTACATAGGAAACATCGTCTATATTAGCTGGCCTTTGATACGCCTTTATAATCTTGACGCTCGTTCCTGATACCATCCTTCCCATTCAGCTGACTGTACCCTACAGGGTAGCGGAGAATCGCTAAAGAGTACAATTTTTGCTTCAATGTTTTGTGCCATTACAGGAACTCTAAACTTACCTGTAGCTAAAGAAGGTGTACCTACAGGGAATTGACCACTACCTATCTTGTAACCATTGAAAGGGTAAGTTTGTTCATCTCTTTGTGATGGCGTAATCTTTACACTAAAATTAGAAGTCTCGTCAAAGATAATACTCCAGGTACGCAACTGTAATCTTGGGCCAGCAAGCACAGCTAATCCTCCTCCTGGAGGTGTTTCTTTTAGATATGGTGTAGAGAACTGGTAAGTCATGCTATATATTTCTCCTACAAAAAACTTTGCACTACTCAAATCTCCAGGCACAGTCATAGTTCCATTACCACTAGATCCACCTGTAAGGGTTTCAGCTGTAGCTTTTATAACTTGGCCGTGAGCAATAGTATTGCTTGAATCAAACCTACCTACTACTGCCATCGTTCCTGTATTAGCCATAGGGTAAGGCAATGTAATAACAGTCTGAACTCCTAATGCACCTGAGTTAATTAAAGACGTAGAGCAAGCAGCTTCAGTAGTTTTCCTATCTAGCAGTATCTCAAATTCAGTACCACTATCTACTGTCTCTGGTCTTAGTTGTGTCTTTTCTAGATATACTCCATCTGAGTATTCAACTATTGTGTATAAGTCGCTGTCGAGAACACTACCACCTAATAAACTTTTGTTTGCTGCTACTTCCCAATAAGACCAGGATGATTGTAGCTTCTGGTCATCGTCAAAGAAAAACTTGTAGAGGTAAATCCTTCGAGGCTGATCCTTGCTTATCATTGTTATCACTTCTTCTGATACAGAAGGAGACATACTAACTAAATTATCAGGTACAAATCTAGGTACGGAAGATGTTACTTCTTCTGATAAAGGTATTGGGCCACTAGCATCAGGTAAGAAGTATTCTCGTAAACCGTTAAAGTCTCCCTTTGGTATTCCAAAGTAAACAGTACGACCTACACCTATGGGGTCAACTGTATCGACAATATCAAATGTAGTTATAGCTGTTATGGTTGCAGTCTTAGGAGTAAGGGATGTACCTATAGTTGTAGATCCTGTATCCAATCTAAACTGACCATGCAAACTGAAGAGTAATAAAGTATTAGCAAAAGCCAAGCTACTGTTTAAAAAGTTAACAGATGTACCACCAGAACTAATATCAATAGGATCAGAGTCTAGAGATGTTTGTACTGTCTCAGGGAAAAACCTTTCAAAGGCATCGGCAGCCGACAGTATTACGTTTTCATCAGCTAAGAATACAAGTCTGTTTCTAAACAAGTTAATGTTTTTTATCTGACTGCCAACAAATGTAGGGTTAGGTGCAGTTGTATAGTCTCCAGCTACTCGACCTGTGTAGTTAAACTGCGCAAACGTAAACGTACCATTAGCATTTCTAACTAATGTATGCGGCATTGTTGACTTATCAAACAGGTAATTAATATTAGGTGCGACAGTCTCTCTCCATACTCCTGGGCCAAACCCACTTCCAGCTGTAGCTTCAAACTTTACATAGTAATCATCGAAGGCTGTAGCAGCTGAACCCTGGATCTTAACTGTGAAGTTATGTTCTGCAATAGTAGGCAAGTCAGTAATACTATCTACTGTTCCTTTGATTGTTGACGTTGCAGTAGCAGTCTTAGTGTCGCTACTTTCTAATGTATAATCTCCTCCGTCATCCTTTGTGATTCTAATTATGTAATCAGTATTGGTTACAGTAAATCCAGAAATAGTATTTAACTGAGTAGCTAAGTCGTTAGCAATAGTCACAGTATCAGGTGCAGATCCAGAAGAGTTACCTGTAGTTACGCTCTTCTCTGTACCTCCTAACTTAACTCTGTAAGTAGTGGAGAAGTCAGCAGATTTTATAAACACCATTGACTTTGTACCCCAGTTATAGGAGTTGTTGCTTGTGTCCATAGCAACTGTCTTCTCTCTGTTGACTATGAAAGTAAAGTCAGCAATAGAAGCAACCCTAAATGTAGAGCTAGGCTCTCCTGTTATATCTAAATAGGCTGTGCCATTCGGTGTAGATACTGTCTGTGCATTGCCATCTAAGTCAAATACTTTGATTGCATTATCCTGGATAACAATTAAATATCTTATAACTCCATCTCTATCAACGATGTGTGTAAAGGGTCTACCAGAACCAGCTGATCCTGCAAACAACTTTTTAATGTGTTGCATTGGTGGCCTTTTCTTTAGCCCTTCTACAGGGCTAGGCATACAGTTAATAACTTCTTCTGCCTGGGATGCTAAACGTAGTGCAGCTGGTTGCTGACTCACTCCATTAATAAGATTAGGAATAGAGCTACTAATTAATGGCATGGTTAACGCTCAAGTGTACGAGAAGGTAAGTAAGTATTGATAGGGCTTGTTCTATTTAGATGGCCTCTTAGCATACTGTGTTCTGTCTTGGTTGTTTCTTCCTCCAGGAAAGCACTTCGAGCCTCCAGTTCTTGTGTCAAGTTTAACTTAGTTAAATCAGCAGAACCAATAATCGCTTCTTGTAATTGTCTTCCTGCCTTAATAGTTATATATTGCCGTGCGTGTTCGGGGAGTAAATCCCACTCAAGGATGGTTGTCATATCAACTATTAAATCAGACTCAAATGTATATCTATTATTTCTTCTGTCGTATAACTTGTCTCCTCGTTGCACTACATCTATATCTGGGTACTCCAAGTTATCAACTACAACTCGACTTACATTACTCGATAACTCTATCTCGTTAGTCGATGTCCGTTCCAGTTTCTTTTCTAGGTCTGTATTAAACGACCAACCTTCTGATTGCAATGTCCTGCTTACATCATTCAATGTATCTTCTGCTTGTTTTGCCAATCCGAATTGACCTTGCAAACTGTTAACAGGTGCTTCTCCAAGCATTTGTAGAACTCTGTTAACTGCTTCTAGAAAGCTGGTGCGGTTAAGTGCCATTACTTTTTCTTCCTTTTCTTAGCGGTCTTTGCTGATCTTTTAAAGTTGGCAGCAGTAGGTGCGCCCTTTGCTCCAGGCTTACGCATCTTTTCTCCAGAACCAGCTTTAATTCTTTTACGCTTTGCGTGAATGTTAGCGTAAAGTCCTTTCTTTTTTGCCATTACTTTTTCTTTTTCTTTTTCTTTTTAGGAGGTCTGCCTACCTTAGTACCATAAGTACCTTTGCCATAAGGAGCCATAAGAATAAAGGGGGTTGTTATGCCCCCTTATATTAACGGCTTATGAGTTAGATGCATAGAGTTCGATTGAACAGTCTGGGCGAAGTACGCCTGTTCCGTGAACCATGCTTCCAACAAGGAATGTTCCCTGGTATAAAGCGTGGACATCTGCTCCTGTCTGCTCCATCTTAAGATCCATCAACTTAACTGTACCAACAGCTTGCTTGTTAAATACAAGACCAATGTTATCGGTGTAGTTAGCGTGGTATGTGTTGTTCTCTCCAGTTACCGCTGATCTGTTTGTCTTAGGTAAATGGTTAGATTTCACAATGTGGATTCCTGCAACCTTAAGGACTTCTCCTTCTGCGTATGCTCCTTGTCCACCCCAATCTCTGTTGATGACATCGGTAGTTTTAGCAAGCTTATAATAGTTTGCTGGATCTAACGCACAGTATCTATCCTCTTCTGGAAGGTTGTTAACATCCATCTGTTCAGCGGCAGAGAACAAAGCAGTTGCTAAGTCAGCACCAGTTACGGCAGCGACAGCAGCAGCTGTGTTAGCTGTACCTGATTTAAGGATCTTAACCCTTGTACCACCTGGAAGATCGGTGTTGAAGTTAGTACCTGTTCTTGCAGCTTGAGCTATTGAAGCAGCTACGTTCTGATCAAACTGGTATGCTAAAGCATTTCCCATCTGAACTGAGTACTGGCTTCTCACATCGTAGTGATTCTTGGCCTCGTCAATGTCTGCAATAAATGTATTCGACACTAATTTGTCGTCAATATTTATTGTAGCTTCAGCGTGCTTGATAGCATTACCAGTAAGTTGTGTACCTGGTGTATGATAAGCAGTACTAGAAAGTCCAATAATTGGAAATTGGGCAGATTTTCCAGAACTTATAGTTCTGACAGTATGTAAATCTTCAAAGATAGTTGCCTTTCTAAAGCTTGAAAGTACCTCTCCTGCAAAGACTTTGAGAAAAAGTGCATCGTAGCCAGTACCTGAATTGTTAACAAGTCCGAGCCTTGATGACGTAAAGTTAGCCATCGGTTAAATACCTAGAATTAATGATTATCCAGACCATTACTTCTGCATAGGTGTCCTTCGCAAAGGGCTTTGCTTCTGTTAGAAGGTCTAGGTTGATCTAACTATAGCGTTTAAAGTATGTTAGATCGACCTAACTTTTCACTAACCTTCTTTCTATACGCACTATCTTTCTGATAACGAGGATCATTCATGGCTTCTACTAACTGTGCATTGGATTCAAACTTATCATTGCTTCCACCTCTAGATGATCTGCCTCCAATCAATCTTGGCTCTTGATCTGTAGCTGCCATATAACGTGCCTGGAGTCCATCGACTGCGAGCTTGACATAGTTAACGTCAGTAGATTTCATTGCCTTATCGTAGGCTGCCCTCTCTTGTTCGTTAAAGTTTTGTCCAGCCCAAGTAACCATCTCTTTATATCTTTCTGCTCCTCCATATTCATTCTGTAAATCAGTAGCCTGTTGAACACTTAGTTCGTTATCTTTTGTAGCTCTGTACTGCAAGCCATCAAGATATGACTCGACCATATCTCTACTAAAGCCAGCACCTTGTAGTGATTCATAGTCTGAATCTTCTAGCTTGCCGTTCTTTTGCCAACGATCATTCATGTTGCCGTAGTCAACACCAGCTTCTTCTAGCTTGCTTCCTACTAAGTCTCCGTAAATTTCTTTAGCAGTTCCCTGTGGTGTTTCAGTTACTTGTTCTTCTGACTTTGACGGCTGACTCTGCATCTTTTGCAGTTCGATGTAAGCCTTCTCTAATTCTTCCTGGCTCTTGTATTTACCAGCTAGTAGTTTCTCTTCACCCTGGATCTCAACATTATCATCTTGAGTAAGTTGTTGTTCCTCTGCGAGTGCAGGATCTACAGCTGTGGTAGGTTCATCCTTGATGGTAATAGCTTCTGGCATAATTTTTAACTAATAATGATTTCGTTTTTATCAGGATTGCGAGTAATAGTCGGTAGTGATGTATCAGGTTCTACAAAATCAGAACCTTCAATGACTATCTCTTTGACTCCTGGTACTACAGGTGCATCCGATACAGGTTTTTTAACCTGTTTCTTGGATGGTTTCTGCGAACTGGCTGGCATCAATTCCTCCTTGATTTGTAATTGCAGTTAGTGCTTCGGCAGCCCTATCAGGGGTTGTACCCTGGAAGTTTTTAACTGCCTGTGCCATAGCTGGTGATTGGATTCCCTTCTCTAGCAACTGCTGTTGTTGCTGTTGTTGGGCTGCCTCTGCTTGTGCAGCAGCTTCTTGTTGTAACTGCTGTGAAGTCTTGACTAAGTTCGTTGTATCTATTGAACCACTAGCTGCAAGTCTGCGTAGTGCTTCTTCGACATTAAGAAACTTCATCATCGCTTCTGGGCCAAGTGCATTGTTGGCAGTTTGAATGAAGTCTACAAGTTTATTGCGATCATCGCCACGGCCAATCGCTTCGATACCTGTGACTGCCTTCTCTTTAATCAATGGTTCTCCTGTTATCTCGCTGTTAGGAAAGTCAGGTAACTTACGCTTCTTGCGTAGTATGTGAGTCAATCGTCTAACAAGTGGTAACTGTAGTTCTTGGCTAAGTATGGAATACAATCCTGAGATACCAGCATCTAATTCCTGTGCCATATATCTTATCTCTTCTGCTGTAACTCTTTCCCCTGGTCTTTGTATCGCTGTGTTAAGCATGAACGCAAAAGCTAACCTTTGCTCTATTCGTTCTATGGTTTGGTTTGCTATCTGTAAATCTTGTGATTTACCAGCAGCCTGGAGTACTGTGACATCTGCTGCATTGCCTTGTACGATAGATCCATTCGATGCCTGGCTAAGTGTGCGTGGCCTTGTTGTACCATTTGGGTTACATAAAAATAAAACTTTACTGAGACTTGCGCTCGCTTCCAATATAGCTTTGTATAAATTTTCTAGTGCAAGTAAGTCGCCATAATACTGTTCAACATACGACCTTCCGTACATTTCTGAATCCACTCGATCTTGCCTCAATGCAATCCAGGGAGATACATCTGCCTTGCATTTACCATGAGTGCCTGGTATCTCTTTACCTTTTATTTCTTGATACCAATAGCAGTAGTTATCCATGTATTTAACACAGGTATATATCTTGACCATACGTTTCTCCATCTCTTCCTCGTCTTCTTCATCCTCCTCCAGGTATTCGTCTGGAAGTGCATCTTTAAATATCTCTTCTTCTACTACTATCTCCGTCACGTTACCCATAGGGTCACGACAAAGTACATAAGAATCTAGATGTATAACCTTTATTCCTTCGTCACTTACATACAACAGAACATTACCACCTACAAGTAAATGCTTTATTGCTTCGTGCATTGCAGCACGCCCACCCATAGTCTCTAACAATCTCATTACTGCCTGTTCTACCTTGACTAATGCAGTATCAAACTCAGTAATCATCTGCGGATCTTGTTGATCTGCCATCAAAGCCAGGCTATCTATTTCTAATTTAAAAAAATTTTCGTTAGTAGGGAAAAGAGTACCAGCAAGCTTACTGGTCATGTGACCAACACCTCTTGCGCCTAGTGATTGATATGGAGTTGGCAACCTACCAGCATCTCCATAGTTCTCATCTTCTATTAGTCCAGGAATAGTAACCTTACTACAATCTCTTGCACGCATTAACTGCGAGTCTCTATCTATCCGCAGCTGCTCGTAGCGTTGTGAAGCCGTGCCGTTAGGTGTGCCATACAACGCTGACTGTGCATCAACATTATTAGTAAGTTTAATCTTCATTACATTGTGTTAGGTATAGTCAAAGTGCCAGAACCACCAGCACCTGGAACTATATCAGTTCTATAACGTCTTCTATTAGAACCAGCTTTGTTTGTTAAAGGAGCAGAAGAAGAACCGATCTGCATAGATGCTGCGCCAGCAGCTGTCTGTGCATTAGCACCCTGTACCGAAGGATCGGAAAGTGGAGCAGGAGCAACTTCTGTTGCGCTTGCAGCTGTTTCAGCTATTGGCTCTGGTGCAGCTGGAGGAGCAGCTAGTGCTGCCTGTTGCTGTGCCTCGAACCTTTCTCTTTGGGCTTCTAGGTTTCTCTCGAACTGTTCTTGTTGGATACGCATTTGTTCTTTCTGCATTTCCATCTGTTCTTGATGCCTTCTTTCGGCTTCACCATCGTCACCGCCACCGCCTCTGCACATAATCTTAATTTTGTAGGTTGTTTTGTTCAATATAAACTGATTCAAGAATTTTTACCAGCTTTACCTGACCAGAATATAACCAAATCTCACGATCAGTCATATCAATCGTAGGGCAACGATCTGGAAATAACTCTTTTAGTTTAATAATAAGTGCTTCGTCAATGGCTGGATAGCCTTCGTTTACTGTATCGTCAATGGCTGCCATAACTGTACCTCTCCTGTAGTGTAATTGTACTCTTCATCCCGAAGGATGCGAGTAAGTTGGGCTGTCATTATTGCATCGGCATAGGTTTTGTTTTTCTTTTCGTAACTCTTCACTACCTTATCCCACATCTCTTCGACAGTAGTTGCGCCTTCTAACATTTTCTCTGCTGTCTTTGGCCCAACTCCTACAAGTCCTTCGATGTTATCTGTATGATCTCCTGATAATACTTGTTGCATCCAATGTCTATCTGCTTTCTTTCTTGTAATTAATTCGAGGTCATCGTTAGCAAGTAAGGTGCAAGGTACTCCTCTCATATCTTTATCTGGAGAAACAATAATAGGATTATCATGTTGACCATTGGTTGCCAATAATCCCATTACGTCATCTCCTTCGAGTCCGTTAAAAGCAACAGAGTGATAGCACTCTTTAGTTATTTGTATGACATCACGCAATGCTAGTGGATGACGCTTGCCTACCCTGTTAGCTTTGTAGTCCTGGTATATCCCATGACGAAAGGTTGGGTATTGAGTGAAGCACATTATCACTCCGCTGTCGTCATTAGTTAACTTCTTATATCCTTCTATCCGAAGGTCGACTAGATCCATGCAATCTTTCTCTGTACTGTGCAGTAAATGTGATCCATCGTCAGCCCTAAAATCTGTCTCGCAAGCACAACAAGAAGAATAGATTAGCCAATCAGCATCAATCAATAGCGTCATAATTTTTCTCCAAAAAAATCCGCAGCTGTAGCTGCAAGTCTGCCTGTCTCTTCTGTATATGTAAGTTTATCTGCCATCCCTAGACAACCTGTGTGTCTATTCTTTAACACTTTTAGTTGTAGTTCATTGTTCTTTTCCTCGTCAGTCTGTGACCTGATGCCGCAAATTACGAGGTCAGATAACTGGGCTATGGAACTGCTGCCTCTCAAGCTGGCTAGATTTATGTCGCCTCCATCTTCAGCTGGTTTACCATCAGTCCTACGCAAGTGACTGACCATAACTAAACCTACACCTGTCTTCTCTACTACCTGTCTTAGCTTGGTAACACATACGTCAATTTGTTTTCTCTCATCCCCAACAGTTAATCCGCTAACGACAATACTAATATGGTCGAGGAAGATAACGTCACAGTTCTCTCCTGTTGCCATGTATGTTATCTGCTCTAGCAACCTGTCTGGATCTAGTGAACCAAAATGTTCCAGGAGTAAGAACCTGTTACCAGCAAACAAGTAGTCAAACGCCTGGCGTAATTCCTTTTCATCTACTTCTTCCTGTTTAAGATGCAATGGTTGGTTTAATGCAACAGACAATATGCCTTGCATACTTCTCTTACTGCTCTCTTCTAATCCAATCCAACCCACCTTTAATCCATTGTTTAAAAAGTGATAAGCAAATTCTCGACAGAGTAAACTCTTCCCCGATCCTGTTCCTGCGCAGATAGTTACAAGTGCTTGCTTACGAAACCCCTGGCACATCTTGTTAAGTATTGGATATGGATAACTACATACGCCTGTCTCGTCTTTCTTTATTAGTTGTTCCCATAAATCATAGGCGTTATGTATTCCATCTGGTCTAGCAGGGATTGCTTTCCATAAGAGATCCTTAAGTTCTTCCCCTTCTCCTGCGAGGAGCATTTCGTTAGCATCCTTTCTTGGCAATCTACATATAGCTGCCTTTCCAGGAGGTAAGATTTCAACTGCTTTCTCGGCAGCAGCCATGCCAGGCTGGTCACTATCGAAACAAATAACAATACGATTGAATTGTGATAACCATTCTAAGTTTGCAGCTATGTACTTATTAGCCGATTGACAACCATTTGGCAAACTAACTACAGGAAAACGATTGCCTTGTATCTGTGAAATTGTAAGGCAATCAACTTCTCCTTCTGTGATTACAGCAAAGACATTGGTTTCAGTTCCGTGGTTTTGTCTCCAAATTTTTTGACCCCAAAGTTGCATATTGCTAGTGTCTCCGACCCATCCGAATCTTTTATCTTTGTATCGAAGATGCTGTGCAACAGGCTTGCCTATCTTGTCGTGGTATGTAGCAACCTGGACTACCTGGTTGTTAAATTCTGCATACCCATAGTCATATAGTTCGCAAGTTTCTTTGGTGATTCCACGTTTAGGTAATTCCTTTGGTGTAACGAATGGAAGTAGAGGTGTGACCTTCATCTTAAATGGTTTCTCAAACTTAATAGGTTTATCTTTAGGTGGTTGGAACTGCCAACCGCAGCCAAAACAATACTTATGTCCATCGTCATAGACAGCTACGTTATCTTTTGACTGACACTCAGGGCAAGGCTCTTTGCTTATGTACTTACTTACCATTAGACCAATAAGCAATAAGGCGTTCTAATTCTTTTATCCTTTTCTTTGCCTGTTCAATTTTTTCCTGGGTTGTCATACCATTCTGGTGGGATAATTTTGTCAGCGTATAGGAAGCCGTGCCTATCACACCACTTGGCGTAAGTCAGACTTCCTTTAGCTTTAGTTAGTTTGTTCTTGCTGTTCTGAAATACAAAACGTATGTCTAATTCGGGATGTTGCGCCTTGACCGCAAGATGTTTTCTCCTTGTTTCCTTATCGAGTACGCCTTTAATTTCGCATATAATCCCATTATCGAAGATGATGTCAGGGCAGTAACTGCTATTGAGGATGTAATCAATGTTGAGGGTTTCATAGGAGAATTTAATTTTGTTGTCATCAAGGTTCTTGGCAACAGTTGCCTCGAATTTACTTCTGTATCTAGAACTCGTTTGAGTCGAAGTCCGCTTCGAGTGGTATGACTGCTTTGCTTGGCGCATCGAAGCCGAAGTCCTGGGCTGATTTAACATACTCAACGTGTTTGTGTATCTTTACTGCTTGTGGTTGTATCTTTACACCCACTCCAAAATTACCAGAGTAACCTTGGCAGCGTAAGTTGACTTGTCCTAGTGTACCTTGACCACACTTGTTAACCTTCTGTTTCTCATCTTCTGTCATCAGTTGGTTATCCGCATTGAATAATACAGGTGGTGTCATGTGCCATTGCTCTCCTGTAGTTCTATTGATACCTCCTGTTGGCATCTTAGTTTTTACAACAAAGTAATCCTGCTCTCCTTCTCCATCGTCTAACTTCTCATAGCTCCAGGGCTTGTTAGCTAACTTAAATTTCTTATCTGGATCAGCAGATTTAACCTCTTGCTTATGCTCTTCGAGAAAGCCTTCTAACTCTTTCTCTAAGTCAAGTGCTTTATCCATAGGTATAAGGCAAGTAACCTTCCACATTGGTTCATACTTAGTGTCTGCCTCTACTACCCAGGTGTATTGAAATCTACAAACTGGTGTCTTTGTGATTAATGTTTTTCTTTTAGTAGTCATGTGATGAAATAATTTGAATGACGTGTGATGTTAGGGTCAAGAGTTCCGTGCTGTGGCTCACTAGGCATACCCTTAGTGCCTGGTATTTGTGATGTTAGCTTTACTTTTATATCTGACAACCAATCATGTGCATACATATCTGCAAAAGTTTTTCTTACTGAATCTCTTAGCTGTGACATTTCTGCTGGAGTGGTGGTAAAGCAGTCGTGTACTCCTCCTATATTTTGTATGTATTTCATTGAATCCACAGTTGTAGCTGCCATGTGACTGCTATCAAAACTATGAAGTACGTTTGCAGATAAAGCATAACTCATTCTCTTGCTATCTAGGCCAGGTTTATCTACTTGTGTTCGTATATCTAAATAAATATCTGATAAATACTTAAGTCTTATCCTCGATAACTTTGTATCGCTGTACTCCTGATGCACTAACAACCCCGAAGGAGTGACCCATTCAAGTGCTACGTCATTCTTTCCTGCTACCTTACCTATAAACTTAAACCACTTCATTGCTTCGACTGCTGGCTCTATCAATGACGTTGCTTCTGTATGTAATATGCGTGCCATGTAGTGCATAGTCGACATTGATCCTTTATTTGTAGTCCAGCTGCCGTGACCAAATAAATCTCTTGCTCTTTTTGTAGCCCAATCGTATGCAAAATAATAAAATGCTGTATTTGTAGCAGAGTAAGGGGTAGTCATAACGCAAGGCTTGGCTAGTGACCTATCAGGTTGCAGCATTAACCACTTCTTAGCTCGATGATCGTCACTTTTGCGTAGTTTATTGTTAACTTTATTGATTACTTCTGCATATATATCTCTTGGTGTCTCATCATTCTCAAGATTAACCAGTAATCCCATCTCTTTTGACCTCAAAAGTGAGGCATAATGCTGTATTCCAGAGCAAGTGCAGTCCAACATCACAGGTAAATTGCATTTGTAATCTGGAATTGTCCTGTATAGATAGAAGGAGCGACAAAATGCTAAGAATGACCAGGGTTTATCTGCTCTCATCCAAAATTCTGCATTAATCCAGGGATCTTTACCAGCATCTAAGATATATCTAAGCTTTTCTTTAGTCCAATCTATCCTAGTCTGCCAATCTGCCTTACCTAATCCATACAAGTTAGCACCATGTATGCGTAGCCAGTTCTCTGCCTCTGGACTATCTATCTTAGTACCATTAGCAAATAATAATAGCGACCTTGATACATCATTACCTTGAGGGTTGAGGTAAGGAGGTCGGTAGTAGTATCTGCCTCTGAAGTCCAGGCTCATAGGAAAATATATCTCTTTCTCTTCTCTAAATTTCTGTGCTACCCATAATGTTTTAGCCTGGGCGATCCTTCCACCCCTGGTCTTATCATTCTTTTCGTGTATTGCTCTAGCTTTATACCTCCATTTAGTTATACCAGGGTGATCTTCTGGTAAATGCTTGGGGTATGGATCTACAGGCCATCCCTCTCTTGGTAGTAAACAACCAACTTCTATGTTTCTTTCGTATGCGTGGGTGACTTGCTCCAACATCCAACTGTTAACCATCCAGGGTACTGATTGATGGATGTTTGCTGCCTGTATAAACTGTTCTTTACCTGTAGTTCTTTGTGCTACTAGCTCAGAGTTACTCTTCATAAGAGTTAGTGGTAGGTTTTTATTTCTGTAACCTCCATCGAGGGTGCTAGTCCAGGGTCGAGGAGGAATATACATAGGCAACCAGTTAGGAGTCATCAATTCTTGCTGTTCTTTTACATTGCTTACCCATTCAAGGCATTGCTCAGTCGGCAGGACTACTCTTCTTGGTGGTCTAACTACAGTATCTAGCTCTATCTTTATCAAGCCTGTATATTTTTCTATCAGTTCGATGAGCAGGACTCCTGATGCCATCCTTTCTTTGGGTTGCCAGTTCTCTGTTGCTTCCATCCTCCTGATGTAAGCCATCTTATGTGCCTTTCTACTTCTACCACGCCTAAAGTTCTTTAATTCTAGGAGGCTTGCTCTATCGAGCATGGTTTCTATCCATAATTTATCAGCTATATCTGTAGCAACAGAGTGCAAAGTTGGATTAGCACTAAGACTGTCCACTACTGTACGCACTCCGCAAGCAGCTACTTGTTGAGCAGGAAGAAAAGTTAAGGGCATAAGACTAGCAAAGTTCTTGCCAGCTACTCCCTTCTCTATCTTCTTACGGATAGCTCGCAAGTGCAGGACTATTTCATTACATCCATGTGCAGATAGAGCCTCACCCCATTTAGAGAGAGACTCCATCTTGTTCTTCTTTTGTCGATTACCCAGGAGTCTAACTCTATCGCAGCCTAGAGTTAGCATCTCCCTTTCCAGTTCCTCCTGGTCTAACTCTGTTCTTGTATTTTCTTCTTCCAAAACCCATACTCTTTATCAAAGTTATCGACCATCCAGGACTGCGCTATGTAATTCATAACCTCACTATCAGATATATTCTTAGCCTTGGCTAGTGCCTTGACTCTGCGAAAAGTCTCGGAGCTAAGTGTTGCCTGTACCTTTTCTCCTTTTGGTTTAGTTACTTCCATGTTTGACTCCTAATAAAAATACTTCTTTAAGTGTTGGGTACATAGCAGTTCTAATGACTACATCCACATACTTTTCTTTTAACCAGGCGTTGAACGCCTCATCTTGTAACTCTTCTGGTGGCTTAGTTGGCGCAGGACTGTCAGGTAGCATCATCCAATGGGTTGCACCCTCTGGATTGAAGGTGTAACTAGAGCCTATCCAGGTGTTTGACTTAGAATAATAATAAAGAACGTGGCCGTTGCTGTTGGCGTGCGCTCTGTTAGGTTTCTTTTCTGCAAGTAAATAAATTTGCTGGTCGGTGTTGATTGTCATTTCTTTTTGGTTGGCTTGTAAAGTTTAATTTCTTTGATCTCATCGTATGCTCCGTTCCATTCGTGTAAGAATTTCTTGAGAGCATCCATAATATGGGGCGCAAAGATAACCCTCGATGCCATAACAGGACTGTTTGGATGTTCTTTATCTACATAGTCATAGATAACTTGATAGGACTTCATACTTTTTGTTCCTGGATTAATTGATTGTATAAGTTGAGCAGCTTAAGAGCCATGTCTTTAACATCCGCAGGACTAAGCTCGTCAGCTATGAGCAGGACTGCAAGCTTTACCCTGAGATCCCTGGGTAATTCCTCGGCCAGGGCGTGAGCAGCTGCGAACTGCTCCGACTCTGAATTAAGATAGGTTGTCATTTGTTTTTTAAGTCCTCCCTTTCGAGGTCGACTGCTGCAATATCTATAAGATATTCAAAAGCTTTATAAGATTGATCTTTAAGAAAGCGGTCATTAATTGCCGCTTCCTTTTTGTCTAGTTCTTTTTTGTTCACTCTTCGTCCTCCTCTAATACAAACGTGTAAGTGCCTCGGTCTTTTGTAATCTGGTTCATTTGCCAGTTGTATTCAATCGGGCAGGACTTCAACCATTCCTCGAAAGACTCATTCATGATGAAGCCGTTGTAATACTCACGGCCTTTTAATTCCTGGTGCATTATGCCTCCTCCCTTTGTTCTGTCCAGGTCTTAAAGAAACCTATTGTATTTCCGTTAAGGTCTTTTAATCCTCGGCTATCCTCAGATAATTTAGACTCTTGTTCTATTCTGTCAGCAACCTCTCGCAAGATTTCCGCAGCGTGTGCGCCTTCGTTTAGTTCTGCAAAAGCTGCGTTGCCTGTTTCTATTTTTACTTCTAACATTACTTTTCCTCCTGGTCTTTTTTGTTTGCTTCCTGCTTTGCTTCAAACTTTTTAAATTCTTCGGCAATCATTGCAGGATCGTTTGTTAATAAGTCGACTTCGTGCGCTGTGCCGTTGCCGTCTGTAATTGTGAAATAAGCCACGTTTAAAACTCCTTTATGTGGTGGATTGATAGAAATAAATCTACCAGGGAGGCGACCAGCTGGAACGCCTCCAGG
>CAACVC010000035.1_pt1 | contig 28857 bp, 28 predicted proteins | sample 2381761 | NCBI WGS metagenome assembly CAACVC01 (sample SAMEA5211966, study PRJEB30684) | marine metagenome | biome: Marine; feature: Epipelagic; material: Water | collected 2015-10-15 | depth 45 m
GTGGCTGGCTCTCTGCCTCTCGTTTCAAGCGTTGCGCTTATTCTATGAATTCAGGACCGGTATCGCCTCTTGTGTGCGAATCAGCGAAGGCACCCAACCTGTCCCACTAAGACGGGTTTCAGCTTCTGTAGCAAGTGCGCCTTTCTTCATATCCAGCAAAGCAATCCGATCAGCATCACCCTTTATTTTTCCTGCCTCGGTCAACGCCTCTATGATCAATTCTTTGGATACCCTGCCCAAGTAGTTACCAACGGTAGGAATAAAATGATCTTCCATTTTCAAATTGAGCGCTTGAGCATACTTCTCTGTAAGTTCTTTTGGCTCAATAGACAGACTTACAGACCGAGCGACTGCAAATGCCAACAGGGTATCTAGCTCCGCATCACTTAATGCTGTAAGAGCATCCCACAAGTCCCCATCAGCCGTTGGCAACGCCTCGACCAATTGATCACCGAGTGCAACAAACTCATCTTGTTTAACTTGCCCTGCTTCATCAGTAATCGGGCAACCTGTGCGGGCACCGTAACCGCTACTGATACCCATGTCCGTTGGTGAACCACTCCAATCACTGCGCGTGTCAGTAACGAACTTGCAGGCAATTAGAATTTTTGCGGCCTTGGGATTAGTTGCCGTTACAAACTGTGCGGCTAAATTACGGTGCCCAAGTAAAGAGCGACGCAGTGCGTCACTGATTGTGTTGCCCTTACGCCCTGCGGGTTCAGTTTCCCGGCCACCTGAAAGGCGCTCCCCTTCTCCCAGGGCGGAAGTGACATTGGCACGATCTGCGGTACGGACCAGCCCCCGGTCAATGCGCAGCGAACCATAGTGCATGCTGATGATCGCGCCGGCATGCTCCATGACTTCCGGGGCAAATCCTTCTCTGGATGCCTGAATTTTCAGTATTTCAGCCTCCAGCGCGTCAACGCGCTCATCCAGTGCCTCGGCCTGCTCGTCGTCCCCAGCCTCCACGTGGCCTTCGATGGCGGTCTGTGTGTCTTCCAGTTCCTTTTCCAGCGCTTCAAGCTGGGCGGCTGACTCTGCTGACAAATCGGCCAGTTTCTTTGGTGCCCGCCCTAGGCGGTCAAACTGGGTGTAATCAAATTTCGGCCAGACCTCGATCCAACCCCAACCTTCTGCACGCACTTGCTCCCCCAGATCCTGTAGCTTCGCCTCGACCAGTACATCGAGTAGGGCGCCGTCAGATAGCAAGGTGCCCTGCCCGTCTTCTGCAAACAGGTCACGGCGCACACCACCACCGGCCTGCTCGTAGACCTCCACACCGCCTATGAACGCAACACGGGTGTCTTTGCTGGCATCTACCTCCGTTTCGATAACGGCGCGTCGTAGCGCGGCCGGGTCGTTGTTCCAGTGCTGGTCACGAACACGGTTCCACACCATTGTTTGGCGGTCATGATCATCCGTTGCGCACAGGGAAATCAGCTGTTCGGTTGTCAGCTCACCAACGCGGTATTCCTCGATCAATGCCGGAGCTGCTGCGCGTAGCTTGAGGCGGCGCTCAACAACCAGCGTCGTGACTCCGAAGCTGTCCGCGATGCGGTCGATGGTCCAGCCCTGCTCGGTCAATTCTTTGAACGCGTCGAACTCATCGGCCGGGTGCATGGCTTCACGGCTGAAGTTTTCAGTCAGACTGGCGGCCGTGACTGCATCCGCGCCGATAACCAAGCTGGCCGTGGGGTAGTCGTCTGGAAACTTGCCTTGTTCGACCAGTAGAGTGATCGCGTCAAACCGGCGACCTCCTGCCGCTACATCGAAGAATTCGCCGTTGACATGTACGACCAAGTTTTGCAAAAGCCCTTGGCCGGTCTGTTCGTGAGTGCTAAGGATGGAAGCTGCAAGGGACACAATTCCTGCTCGGTAACTGGCGGAATTGCGGCCAGTACGGCGGGCGTTTCTCTCGCTGCGGCGCAGACGGTTAAAGGGAATGACCGTGTTGTATGCGTTTGACATGAAATAACCCCTACAAGTGATGCCCGGAGCGGTAGCCGCCGCTCGTTTCGGGCTTCGGCGCCGGTGTGGCGCCGATGGGTTTATTATACATCCATCGCTATTTTATGTCACTACTTGTCACTACAACAACCATAAATAAATCATCTCACCCACCCACGCATTGAAGCGGTGCAAGCTACGCATTCACTAGTGCAGGACGGCACAAACCGCACTCCAACCGCCTCCGACGCGCTTTCCTGCTTTGGGCTTTGCTGCTGCCTTTCTGTGTGCCTGAGGTGGAGACATGGCTTCGCTGAGCCCTGTACCGTGGCATTTAGGGCGGTCTGGTGGGTAGGTGCAGACAAGAGGGGAATGCATGGCCACAGTGAAGGGCGTGCAGTGCGGGCTATGCCCGCGCGTAGAGCGTTCCGGCCGGAGGCCGAAGCGTTATGTGATTGAAGCCCGAAGGGTCGAGACGGGCCGGCTTCATGGCCTGGCTCGATGCGCAGCACGAAAGCACGGCCCCAAGCGCAGCGCAGGGGAACGCCCGGTACCAGGATCTGCAGAACGCCGGCAGAGCTGGAAGCCTGGAATCAGGGCGTTAGCTAAGGAAACTCTGAAAAAGACTTTCTGATTTGGCAAAATACCGCGACCCCACCCACCGAGTTTCCCGATGAAGCAGATGACCTTCGCCGACGCCGAGTACGCTGGCAAGCGCAAGCAAACCCGCAAGGAGTTGTTCCTGATCGAGATGGATCGGGTGGTGCCGTGGAAGGGCTTGATTGCTTTGATCGAGCCACATTATCCGAAAGGTGAAGGTGGCCGTCCGGCCTACCCGTTGATGGCGATGCTGCGTGTGCATCTGCTGCAGAACTGGTTCGGCTACAGCGATCCAGCGATGGAGGAAGCGCTGTACGAAACCACGATCCTGCGCCAGTTTGCCGGGCTGAACCTGGAGCGCATCCCCGACGAAACCACCATTCTCAACTTCCGCCGCTTGCTGGAGAAACACGAGCTGGCGGCCGGCATCCTCGCTGTCATCAATGGCTATCTGGGCGACCGCGGCCTGTCGCTGCGCCAGGGCACCATCGTCGATGCAACGCTGATCAATGCGCCCAGTTCGACCAAGAACAAGGACGGCAAGCGCGACCCGGAAATGCACCAGACCAAGAAGGGAAACCAGTATTATTTTGGCATGAAGGCCCACATCGGCGCCGATGACGAATCGGGTCTGGTGCACAGCGTAGTGGGCACGGCGGCCAATGTGGCGGATGTCACCCAGGTGGACAAATTGCTGCATGGCGACGAAAACGTGGTCTGCGCCGATGCAGGCTACACCGGTGTCGAAAAGCGGCCCGAGCATGAAGGACGTGAAGTTATCTGGCAGGTGGCGGCACGCCGCAGCACCTACAAAAAACTCGATAAGCGCAGCGTGCTGTACAAAGCCAAGCGCAAGATTGAAAAGGCCAAGGCTCAGGTGCGCGCCAAGGTCGAGCATCCGTTCCGGGTAATCAAGCGCCAGTTCGGTTACACCAAGGTGCGCTTTCGCGGCTTGGCCAAAAACACGGCGCAACTGGTGACACTGTTCGCTCTGTCGAACCTGTGGATGGCGCGCCGACATTTACTGACGAATGCAGGAGAGGTGCGCCTGTAATGCGGGAAATGGCCACCGGAGTGGGGTCCGGGTGGCGAAAACGTAAGAAATACTCGTCGAATTGATTGTTTTTTGATCATTTGGCGAGTTTAAAAGTTGCGCTAGGTGGTATGCCGGGGAAATACATGGCTACTTCAGACCATCCCTAAGGCAGTGTGATGGTAAAAGTAAGTCCATCGAGCGGCTTACCTGCAGCATGAAGTTCTTTAAGCGACTCCGAGATTTCCCCTAGCTGTGTAGCCACCTCGCCAGGGAACCACTCACCGACCTTTACCCAACCTTTAGGTAAAGACTCCATGTGGCCACGTATGCGCTTCATCAGCACACTAACATTTTGTCGATTCAACCCAACCTCAGCTGCTGCCTCAGAAATTGTGGCCCCCATCACCAGTACGAGCCGAGCAGCGGTAATCGATTTCGCGGAGTAAGGCCGTCGCTTATTGTGCGCAACCAGGACCTTCATCACACGCTCAAACTCTTCAGCGCTCATTTCTCCAGTACTGGGCGTGGGGCTGATCAAGCGCACCAGTTGAGCAATTTCACCTGGTGAATAGGCCACTTTGATTTGGGCGGCCATGATCTGCAGCTCTACTTCGTTGCGATTTGCAGGCATGGTGGTGTTTCCAGTTCATTGCCCAGGGAGAATCAACCCCATGGCGGGTGGTATGGTTGGTGTGTGATCCACGGCCGTACAGCCAAGAACAAGTTAACCTTACAACAAAACGTCACCACTTGTCACTACAAACAATTAAATTTAACCACACCTCAGAGTCCTGTGTATTATGATCAGGTGACTTTCGTTATCCCCTACAAGGGCGAAAGAAGCACCCAACCGATGGCCTAGCCGGGCCTACGGTTGAATGAGAGGCCCCCTACTTCGCGTCGGGGGCTTTTTTTTGAGCAAAAAAAACCGCTCTGACCGAAGCCAGAGCGGCCCACCTCTCAGCCTTTACAGGCCATCAAAGTAGTCTCGCAGCAGTTCGTAAACGTGATGAACACGTACACATACCACCACGAAGTCCCACGCACGTCTTAACTTAGACATACCTGGCCCTCCCGTAGTTGGGCCATACCTCCAGTGTGCTTACCGGAACACGCACACCTTCAGAAACACGCTAATGCTCCCTGTGAGGCGGCTGGGCTGATGGTCCTTCTGCATGTATCCGGCACGGGTCTCTAATCCGTGGCAGTCGGTCCAAAATTCGCGCGCTGGCCCGGCCAACCTCAAAGGTGACGAACGCGGAACACTCGCATTCTATGGAAAAAATCGACTTTGTGTTGCGGCGGATGGACGGTATAGAGCGACAGTACGTGGTAAATTGCCTCAAAGCCTTATGGCATAAGCCCTTCACGGGGTAGGATTTTTTTGACGAATAGCAGTTTTGCAACGCCCGTAGATCGTTATTTATGATTTTTCCTTGTAATTGCTTGTACCCGGGCGCTAGAATTCCTGCACACGCTAATGCTCCTTGTGAGAACGCAAGCCCGGCCTCTAACCGATCTTGCACGAAAAGACCGCCCTCTCTAAGGCGGTTTTTTTTCGTCTGCGTTTTTTCCGTTACACGGCCCCCGAGGATTCGCCATGTCGATCACCCTGGACCTCTCCCCGCTTGAGCTCGATGCCCTGGCCGACTTCCGCCGCCTGTACGCCGAGTTTCAGCGCACCACCTCCAGCACGCCCAGTCTGGAGCTGAACAAGCTGTACAGCGCTCTCAGTATCTCGGCGCAGCTCCTGGCCGAGGCCTTGGACAAAGCAGCTCGCGCCCAGGGCGTGTAGCCACAGCCAAAGCACGTCGGCAATCAATCAAAGCTCCAGCTCCAACTGGCGGGCCGTGGCCGCGTTGTCGACCGCCACATACAGCGCCTCGACAGTCGCCGGTGTCAGCGCCCGGGCTGACTCGACGCCTTCCACATAGCCTTCGGCGCGTTCGGTGGCCAGGCTCAGGGTCAATTGGTCTTTAGCTCGGGCCAGGCGCACCAGGTGATTTTCAATATGAGTGCGTATACCGGCCGGCAAGCTGGTGTCGGCCAGATAATCCAGGGCACTCAACGGCGCACCGCTGGCAGGTCACCCAGGATCGCCGCAAGGGTGGCCCAAGGGTCCAACTGTTCAGGATCTGCCAAGGTGCAGCCCTCGATATGCTCAAAGGACTTGGCCACGCTATGCCGGCGGCCAATCTGGCAGCCCAGGCAATGCACATAGGCGCCACGCAGCGCCCAACGTTCCCCCCAGGCAGTCAGACGCTCAGTGACAGCATTCACCTCGCGGCTACGGGCCACGGTGCCCCGAAGGGTTCCCAGTGGGTTTGGATCGACGTGCCGGTAACGTGAGGTCATAGGCCGCTGTCCTTACGGGCGAAACGCTCCTGAGCCTCATCCCAGGCTTTAACACGGGCCTCATGCAACGCCTCAAAGGTGGCTAGATCGATCACTTTGGCTTGCAGTAGCGCCCCGAGCCAGGCCAAGCCGTATTCGCTGGCCAACTCCAGGTCAGCTGCGTAAGTGGTGCGAATGCGATTCAAAATGTCGTTCCAGGCCTCCTGCAGGGAGCCTGTGGGCAGACCGGCGCCCTGAACGGGTTCGTCATGGGTGATAGTGAAGTGTTGCGAGCTGGCCAGTCCGGGGGTGTCGTTCATGGGGCACGTCCTTTACGAGTGTGGAGTCAGTGTGCGTAAAACCACTTTATGGGGTGCTGGTAGGCCAGTCCATGGGGGACTGGTAAACGATGGGTCTAAAAAGGCCTCAAGACCTACGGCAAACGTGGGCGCCTTTTAAACACAAGCGGCGTTATACGAAGTCCTGCGGCTTACCTTTCGGCGCCCAGCAGCTCAGCCCGCCGCGCCGCCGCAGTCGCGTCCAGCTCGACGGCCAATTGCCCTCCCACCGCTTCACTAATCAGCCCTTCGGCATGCAGCGCGGCAATCCAGCCGAGGCTGTGCATGCGCAGCGCAAACAGCTCATCACGGCGCTCGGCCTTGACGATATTCGCGATGTTGTGGCGCGCCCGCATCAGCAGGTCGGGGTGGTCGATTTCAATCATCGGCATGGCGGGGTCCTTTCTGTTCGTGAAAATCCCGGTACCAGGGACTTACCCTTTGGCCTGGGCTGCCGCGATGAGGGCTAAATCCAGATCTGGTTGAGCGATGCGGCTTATCTCATCCGCCAGGCGTAGCGCCGCTGTCACGCGCTCTTCCCGCAGGCTGTCGGTGTTCTGTTCGGCGGGGGCATACAGCCAAGCCCGATAGGCTTCCAGGCTACGCATCAGCGCGGCCTGGGCCTTGGCATCCAAGGTAAGGGTCAACAACGGGGTTTCAGTCGTACTCATGTTGGGGGGCCTTCCAGTCTGTGTTGTGTTGTTGGTTTTTGGTCGCAGCTTCCAGGCTGCGACCTTGACCGGGAAAAACCACCGAGCCGCCATCCGAGGCGCCAGGACCGCATGCACCTTGGCGTCAGCCATAGTCCGGTCTGCTTCGGCGTTGAACTCCCGCCACGGGTCAGCAGGATCGCCCAGCACCAAGGGCGAACCATCCTCATGGAACACCCGGCCATAGCAGCCAGAACAATAACGGCCCAAGTCAGCCGGGGCAGCCATGCAAAAGAGGCAGGTAGCCATCGCTTCTGGATCCTTACTAACAGTTGGTTCGTTATAGCGGCAGCTCGTAGTAACCCAACTCGCCGGGCTCCCATTGAATCGGGCGGCCGTCGAGGCCTTCGTACTCATCGATAGGACCGGCAATGGTATAATCGGCGCCTTCCCGTTCGTCCACCGCCTCCGGCGGACACGCCCAATTCGCCCTTTCTAGCCGTTTACGCGCCTGCTCCCAGCTTTCCCCCGGCCGGGCACCGGCTCGCACTTGGGCGTCGGTCAGCGGCGGCAGCTTTCCAGGTTCAATCGTATGCATAGACGGGATTCCTTTCGGCTATTTTGCCCTGATTTTAGGTTCAACGCGTGAAACCGACCGCCTACAATCGCGCTAGAGGCATTTTCCGGGCCTTGGCATGCCCAAGGCCAGCCAACAAAACCTACGTTGCTCCAGGAAGCGCATGCGCGGCAAGAAATGCTGCGTCAGCGCGACACGATCAAATCGTGTCAGCTATTACGTGTCCAGGATGCCTAAAATCTGTATATGGCACCCTCCCCTGCTTCTTAGAGCCATCAGCGCCGGTAGCTACACGCAATGAGCAAGCCTGTACACCCAGAATGAATTCAATAAGGAATCCCAAGTGGAATTCCTAAAGACACCATAGCTGGTATCATAAAAGAATTCAAATAGAATTCCAAATTGTATCCCTAATAGAATTCCATTTGGAATCCGCATAGAATCCAAATATAGTATCCTAAATGAATTCACAAAGAATTTATTTATGGATTCCTTTTGGAATTCCATGGAATTCATAGAGGATTTCATATATGGTTTCATTATGGAATTCAAAAGGAATTCCAAAAAGAATCCATTTAAGGTTTCAAGGGTTACCAACTACTGAGGGCCTGTGTATGCCAGTTATAGTTTTCGTCTCCCCTAAGGGCGGGGCGGGTAAGACCACTTCCGCTTTGGCACTCGCTGAGCAAATCGCACGGCGCGTACCGGTCACCGTTATTGATGCCGACCCGAATCACCCCATTAAGTCGTGGTCAGAGGGCGGTGACACCCCCAAAAACATGACAATCATCTCGGACGTTACCGACAAGACGATCGGTGAAACGATCGCAGACGCAGCTACAAAGACGCCTTTCGTGATCGTTGACCTGGAGGGCACAGCGGCCACCATCGTTGCGTATGCGATCGCGGAATCAGACTTTGTGGTCGTACCGACCCAAGGTTCGCAACTGGACGCTGAGCAGGCGAGTAGGGCGTTTGCGCTGATCCGGGCCCACGAACGAGGCATTCAGAAACATAAACCTGATTACAAACTGCCTTTCGCAGTTTTGTTCACACGCACATCTGCAGCGATTCAGACTCGGGATACAAGGCATATCCGCAAGAGCTTCAAAGCTGGGGGAATTCCGTTCTTTGAGACGGAACTGAATGAGCGGGCCGCATTCAAGGCAATGTTTTCCTACCGTCAGCCGCTTGAGTTGCTGCCAACTGACGAAGTCTCCAATGTCGGTAAGGCTATTGAGAACGCCGAAGCGTTCGCTCGGGAACTGATATCCAGAATCACCTCAGAGGCCCAGCCACAGCAAGAGAAGGTCACATCATGAGTCGCGTAGATCCGCTGGATAGCTTGAAAAGTTTTGAACCTAAGACAACCACTGAGCAGAAAGCAAAGCAAAGCAACGCAGAAGTGGAAGAAATGGCGAACCAACACGGGTTTGTCGGCCGACAGGTAACCCCTCTAATAGTCCCAGTTGACCGGTCAAAACGACGTCATAAAACCGGACGCAATGTCCAGATCAACATCAAAGGCGAGCAGGAAACCAAGGATGAGTTGTACCGCGTTGCTGACGATATCGATCAGCCGTTGGGGGAAACACTCAAGCGGGCCTTGGCAGCCTTACGACGTGAGCTGGAGACAGAACCACGTTAAGCGTCGGCCATAAGGGAGGGGGAGGGCAGTGAGATTGAACGTAGAGAAACTCAACGCTGCGGTGGTCAGCCTTTTGAGTAAGCGCAAAGGAAACAGCTGGTCTCGTCCAACTTTTCACCAGGTTCTTCACCAGGGGATGGTTGGCGGGGTCAGACTCGCACCTTGGATGCCGTTTGGATTGCTGCTGGTTGGTGCCTTAGGTGACTATGAAAACATGCGGCAGTATTTGCTGACAGCCACCACCGACCAAATGAGCCGTACGGTCTTGCTCAGCATCGCTGGTGGCTTCGTTTTCGGAGCGATAGCGCAAGTGCTGGTCGATATCGCCACACCTAAGCTGCCAAGCTACAGGGATGGAATACTTCAAAGCGATCGTTTACCAGCTGCTGCCTGGTACTGGGATTTACCACACGATGGGCGCGACTTGGCAATCCGAGAGGTGACAACTGCACGTTGCACACCGAATGCGGATACACGCTGGGCATTGGACGATCTGCTCAAGGAGTTGACACGTGGCGAGAATATGGGTGGTTCAGATCTGTTAGACCACAAGATCGGACGGCTGCTGAGGCTTCAGTCTCAACAGCTAAAACCTACCCAAAAGCTGGACGATGCGATCCAGTTATTGTCGTTACGCTACCGGGGTTTGCAATCCAGTTACGAATGGTCTGTGAAGACTGAAGAGTCCTCACCTGGATTTAAAGCCTTTGTGACCGTGCGGCCAACACCGAAAAACGGTGATCTAGAGGCTACACCATGGAGCCGTTGCTTGGTCGCAGAGGGTCCGTCAGAGGCTTTGGCCGTCACCATAGCAGCCATCACCCGCGAGACTTGGGCGTTCACAACCTGATGTCCAGTGGAGCGAAAACGTACGCTAAGGTGGCATCGCTCCAGAAAACGGATAATAAAGCACGTTAAGCGGTGGGCCGTGATCATGATGGCCCACACCGGCGCCAAATTGATCACTGGTACAGATTCATACACCGTGATCGCATCATGAACAAATTCATCAATTCCGGTCACTACACGACAAAACCCGCCGTATTGCTCGCAAGCCTGATAAGTGGTGATAAAATAGGTTATCACCAATTATTGCCGCTTGTCGGTTTCAGCGACGGCGGACCTATTCGGCATTGCTTTTGTGACCGGATATGCAGCCAGTGATCTCAAGCGAGCCAATAATGAGAATTATATGCAAGAACTGACGAAAGCCCATCAGAACGATCAGCGTCGGCTCACGTCAGTCGAATTTCAGACGCTGGCCCAGGTTCCGGCCGCGGTCGAGTGGTTTGCCAACCTCGACAACCCTCGAACACGACGTTCCTACCAAAATGACCTGGAAGACTTCTGCGGATTTGTCGGGCTGGCCTCCGCCGATGAATTTCGCGTGGTGACCCGATCGCATGTTCTGGCCTGGCGTGCCCAGCTCGAGCATCGCGGTCTGGCCGGAGCCACGATCCGGCGCAAGTTGGCGGCACTGGCCAGCCTGTTTGATCACCTCCTGGAGAGCAATGCAATTGCCGGGGGTAATCCCGTGCATGGGGTAAAAAGACCGAAGATAGAAAGCAACGAAGGCAAAACCCCGGCCCTGGGCGATCACCAGGCCAAAGCGCTGCTCGAAGCCCCGGATCAAACGACCCTCAAAGGGCTGCGCGACCGGGCGCTATTGGCTGTTCTTCTTTATCACGGGCTGCGCCGGGAAGAAGCGGCGTTGCTGCAGGTGAGCGACATTCAGGAGCGACGCGGGATTCAGCATTTGAAGGTCCACGGCAAAGGCGGAAAGGTGCGATACCTGCCGCTGCACCCGGTCGCGGCCGGCCGCATTCATCAGTACCTGGAAAGCTCGGGGCATCATTGGGCCGACAGGAAGGTGCCACTGTTTATACCGTTGCGAGGCAAGCTGACCGGCGCTGGCATCACGGCCAACGGCATCTATACCGTGGTGGCGGCCTACGCGAAAAAGGCTGGGATTGAGGTCGACGGCCTGGGGGTACACGGGCTACGAGCAACCGCAGCCACCAATGCGCTGGAGCATGAAGCCGATATTGCCAAGGTTCAGGCGTGGCTGGGTCATGCCAATATCAGCACGACCAAGATCTATGACCGGAGAGAGAACCGGCCAGAGGATTCACCGACCTACAAGGTGAAGTATTAATAGAAGGGGCTGAGGGCTGAGCAGCAGCTCATCCTCGCGCATTGTCGAGAATGTGGTGTAACGCCAGCCAAGGATGATGGCCTTCCACATCGCTGACTCCGCAGGTATCGGCGTGTAGAAAAAGGGATTCGCAGTCTTCCAGCGCTTGGCTTTCCAAGCAGCCAATGCATACAGCTCGCCCGGCAACGATCGACCATCGACCGCTCCATTCCTCGATCCTTCGTTCATTGTCCACCGCCCGCTTCCTCAACCTGCATTTGGGATAGCGACAGTAATGCTAGGCAAGCCGGATTGATACGCTCGAAAACACACCCGTAATTGAAGGTAAACCCGGCGCAGCAACCCCCAAAATCATCGCTTGTAGATCAGACTGGAAGCTTGCGGTCAAAAGCGGTTACTCCATTTCTGTACGCTCTGAGTGGACCGCTGCAAGCAACCTCACCCCCAGCATCGTACGCTGGGCCGTGCCATTTGTTTTTTTAAATAGATTCGTTTTCTCCATTTCGTACTGCGCTAATGCACCTGTGATGTAGTCATCCAAGCTCTTTATCCACTGCCCGTTGCTGCAAAATGAAAAGGCTTTGCCCCACCCCAGGATTACTCTATCGAGATTCTGTAGCGCGCCAGAGTAGGTCCCCTTTGGCGAAATCTTTCCGGCTTCGACGCTGAACTTCATCACTCGGATTGATGCGTCTAAATCGGACTTTATTCGGTTTTTGAAACGCTCCCTCGTGGCTTTAGATGGCTGGATCAAGCCGGCCGAGACGAAGCAGCCCAAGAAATCGAATCCGATAGCTGTTAGTCCCCTTGAGGCTTTGTCGCTTGTGGCCGATGGCTGATATGCATGAAGTGAGAGCTTTTTGAGCTCCCTCTGCGCTTTGTTGAAAGCACGGTCTACACGGCCCATGTCCTTCCCGAGGATCAGGAAGTCGTCGATGTAGCGAAGACAGATGACGTCACCATCGTTCATGGTTTTATCAAAGTCATGCAGGTACAAATTGGCTATGAGCGGCGATAGGGGGGACCCTTGAGCTACCCCTTCCACCCCAAGGGGGAAAATCTCATCGAGGCCCTGTCGCCGAAGCACATCTATGTTCGCAAGGTCTGTGGTGATTGCTGCTCGGAACAAGGCAAGTGTATCGGGGCATTTGATGTGAGGGGCCACGAGTTCCACCACGCGGGCCTTGTCGATTCTCGTGAAGAACTCTGCGATGTCCGACCTAATATGGAAGGCGGCCCCTTTGGAAATGGCTTCTTTGGCGTCGGCTACCGCCATTGAGACCCGTTTGTTTTTGATGCCACCATAGCTCGTAGGGGTATCCAGCGCTTCCTTCACGAATTTGATACGAGATAAGGCATCAAGTAGAGCCCGCTGCACGATCCGGTTGGGGATAGGTGAAAGCACAATCGGGCGAGAATTCCCGTTGGCTTTGGTCTTTGCCACGCCGGTCTGCTTTTGAAAGGTAAAGGTCTTCTTGGATAGCGCGCGTTGGATGTCGGAAAGCGACTTGGGGAGTTGGCTCTCGAAATCCTTGGCTTCGTTTCGGATAGTTTCGGATGATGAAGAAAAGGCGCTTTCTTTGACCTTTCTCCAGGCCGAATACAATGAATCCCCGCTGTAGATCCGACGGTAAAGCGACGAGGTCACAAAAACTCCTTGTTTGTTGGGAGACACCAGAGAACTCTCACCCAACTGCTACAGAGGACCTTTAACCTTCGGGAGACCGCGAAGCCTTAACGGCGATCTTGGTCGCGACCGGGACAGCAACCTCCGAAGAGAGATGGCTGGCGTCTGTCAAACTTGGTTCAGTGCTGTGAGGCGGCTGCACCAGCAAGCAGGCGAGGCTGATCGCGGTCACGAAACTCCGTGACGCGGCGAGCGCCAAGCTGGCACGTTTTTGCATGAACGCATATTTACCCCCAAAGATTCCGTCAAAACACGATAAATCGTAGCTTTTTAGGCCTCGCGGTTAAGCTCGCGCCATGCGCCAGGTTGGCACGTTTTTGCACGACCGCATATTGTCCCCAGAAGACCCCAGTAAGGTGCAAATCGTACCTTTTTGGGTCTTGCGGTCAAGCGCGCGCCGTGCGGCTGAACATCGAGCCCCGCCCTGAAAATAAAGCTACTAACCGTCTGGTGACCCCAACGTACAGACAGAGTTACGGTTATTGACGTAGCAGTCGAGTGGCGCTCTTTACCTTCGGGAGACCGCGAAGCCTTAACGGCGATCTTGGTCGCGACCCGGACAGCAACCTCCGAAGAGAGATGGCTGGCGTCTGTCAAACTTGGTTCAGTGCTGTGAGGCGGCTGCACCAGCAAGCAGGCGAGGCATCTCGATGTTAATCAGCCATCCTGCCAAAAGCCACTTATTTGACATCTCGCCTGTTAAAAAGCGGCTTGGTAAGGATGAAGGTTACGAGACTACTCGCTTAAAATACGTCGCGAGTGGCAGCGGCAATGGCGGAAGCGGAAGCGGAAGCGGAAGCGGAAGCGGAAGCGGAAGCGGAAGCGGAAGCGGAAAAATTATCTCTACCCGTGCTGACATCGTAGCGGGAATCTGGCTGATCTGGGACAAGTCCCGGCAACTGAAGCAACGCGAGGACCGGTTCAACACTTCTCCTAAGTCTGGTCACCGTTTACGATTATTTCCTGATCTGTTGCACCTACAGGAGGAGCCGTGCGCCCTATCTCAAACCAACGATTCAATGCCCTTGCAGCGTACTGCAGGAGCCCCCAGGCGGTGGCTATGGGGGAGGAAATTCTCTGGTTCGAGGCGTCCGACTCACGCATTGTTGCGACAATTGTCAGGGACAGGCATGACCACGACTTTGCTGGAATGATTTTGGGGCGCGACGAAAAAGAGCGATATCGCTGGATCGACGGAACCGAATTTTTTAAATCAAGAATCCGGGCCAGGGCCGCCCTCCGAGCGAAAATCGAGGAGATAATTCCAATCCTTGAACAGCATCGGAAGCAAGACGACAACGACAAAAAGCCTATAGACTTTTTTTCCCCACTTAAAAAAACCAAGCAGCCGCTCCACCAGTCGTTTCTAAGCTTAACTAACCTTGAAGGATTCTCGCCAGCAAAGGAGATCATCGAACCAATGATGCGGTGGCACGAGGATGCAGATGGAAATTTCGTCGAGCAATTCCAAACTACTGGGTTCGACTCTCGGATTTGGGAACTATACTTATTCTCCCTGTTCACTGAGGCCGGTTTCATTATTGATAAGTCCAGCGCAATACCTGACTTTTCCTGTTCCGGACCAGCTGGGGAATTCTGTGCGGAAGCCACCACCGTTAACCCTTCCCGCGACAAGAAAGGCCAAATTATTCCTCCTCCTTCCTTCGAGACCGAAGAAGAAATGAACGCAGCCATCCGTGACTACTTCCCGATCAAGTTCGCTGGCCCGCTGACCGAGAAGCTCAGGAAGCGCTACTGGGAGCGGGAAAACGTACAAGGCAAGCCGTTCATTATTGGCTCTATTAGGACCTTTCAATGACCCTGAGTGTGCAGCAGTACCTGCAGGCCGACGCCACGGCGCTGGCCGATCTGGTCCAGCGTGGCGAGGTCAGCGCCGCCGAGTTGCTGGCCCTGGCCACGGCCCAGCTACAACGCCTCAACCCCCAGCTCAACGCCGTCAATCGGCCCATGCCTGAACAGGCCCGCCAGCGCGTGGGTGAGACCCTGGAGGGCCCGTTGGCCGGGGTGCCCGTGCTGATCAAGGACGCGGTGCAGGACTATGCCGGGCTGCCGACCTCCAATGGTAGCCGGGCCTTTCGACACCACGTTGCCGCCAGCCACTCGACGGTGGTCCAGCGCCTGCTGGACGCCGGCGCGGTCATTATCGGCAAGACCAATACCCCGGAGCTGGCCCTCAAGGGCTTTACCGATCCCCAGGCCTTCGGCATCACCCGCAACCCCTGGGACCTGACGCGCACACCGGGCGGCTCCAGCGGCGGCTCGGCCGCGGCGGTGGCCGCCGGGATCGTCCCCATGGCCGGGGCCAATGACGGTGGCGGTTCGATCCGCATCCCGGCGGCCTGCTGCGGGCTGCTGGGCCTGCGCCCGTCCCGTGGCCGGGTGCCCTGTGGACCGGCCAGCGGCGAGATCTGGGAAGGCGCCTCAAGCGATCTGGTGGTCTCGCGCAGCGTGCGCGACTCGGCCCTGGCCCTCGACGTCCTGGCCGGCCCGGCGTGCGGCGAGCCCTTCGTGATTGCCCCGCCCGCCCAGTCTTTTCGCGCATTGCTCAGCGAGGAACCACGCCGCCTGCGCATCGCCTTCAGCACCCGCTCGCCCCTGGACACCGAGGTCCATCCAGAGGCCATCGCCGCCGTCCAGCACACCGTGCGGTTGCTGGAAAAACTCGGCCACGAGGTGATCGAGGCCGAACCACGATACGACGGCCATGCCCTCGCCCGCTGTTACCTGGACATGTACTTCGGCCAGGTCGCCGCGACCCTGGCCGAAGCCCGTGAAGCCGGCGCCCGCAGCGCCGACTTCGAACTCGCGACCCGTCTGCTCGAAGCCTTTGGCAACGCCACTCGCGCCGGCAACTATGTACGCAGTCATCGACGCTGGAACCAGTTCGCCCGCGCCCTGGGCGAGTTCCATCAGCGTCATGACCTGTTCCTCACCCCTACCCTGGCCTGCCCGCCCGCACCCCACGCCGCCGCGCAGATGCCCGCCGGCCAGGAGCGCCTGCTGGGCTGGCTGCTCAATAGCGGGCTGCTCGGCGTCCTGGCCCGCCTGGGCCTGATGGAAAAGCCGCTGAACGAGCTGTCGCGACAAAACCTCAGCTATGTGCCATTCACCCAGTTGGCCAACCTGACCGGCACCCCGGCGATCAGCGTACCGCTGCACTGGACCGCCGAAGGCCTGCCATTGGGCGTGCAGTTCATTGCGCCGTTCGGTCAGGAGGGGCGGCTGCTGCAACTGGCCGCGCAGCTGGAGCGGGCCCAGCCCTGGATGCATCGCCTGCCTGCCATGGCCTACCCGACCTAGCACTCATGACCTGGCAGGTCATTGAGCCGCGGGCCTGCCCGCGGCTAGGGTGAAAGCTCATCACCGACGCCCGCCCGCGGGCCCTGCCAGGAGCCTCGCCATGCCCCGCTACCCGACACTCGCCGCTCTTATTGCCCTGCTGGCGTTTGGCAGCTTTACGCTGTTCACGCTGGTACACGCCGAACAGTCCCTGCTGCAATTTGGCCGCGAACTACTCGCCCGCCCCGACACCGCCCAGGTCGTGATCGACCTGTACCTGATGGCCGGGCTGGGCGGGATCTGGATGTACCGCGATGCCCGTGCCAAAGGCCGTTCATGGCGCTCGCTGCTACCGTACTGGCTGCTGACGGCCGTTTTTGTCTCGCTCGGCCCGCTGCTCTATCTGGTGGTCGAGGGATTTCGCGCGTCTTGCGGCCATGGCGCTGGCCGCCGCCAGGGTCTATCTTAGGCGCCTGGCGACAGCGGCTCGCCGCCCCCATAACAAGATCGCCGTGCCCCCCTGCAACGGCACGCCAGACGGGAGCCATCCATGACTCGGCATAGCGCGCAGACCCACCCGAGCGAACTCGCCGCCTTCGTCAACGAACACTTCCCCGAACGGCGTATCCGCCCGGACGGGCTGATTGCCCAGTCCTGGTACCGCAGTGTGATGGAGCACCGGCTCGACCCTGGCACCGCCACCCGCCTGGATATCCTTTGCGCCGAGGATATCCGTCGTCATCAGCAGCAACACCAGCAGTACCTCGATATCGCCAGCCAAGGCGTCAGCGGCCTAGCCCGGCGGGTGGTCCCGGCCGGCTTCGCGGTGCTGCTCAGCGACGAGCACGGCATCACCCTTGACGCCCGCCTGCCGGCCCAACATGAGCCCTATATCCGCTCGGGGCTGGTGGTCGGGGCGCGCTGGGACGAATCCATCGCCGGCACCAATGGCATTGGCACCACCCTGGCCGCTGTCGAGCCACTGATCATCCACCGCGAGGAGCATTTCCTGACCGCCAATGCACGCCTGAGCTGTTCCGTCGCGCCGATCTTCAATGCCCAGGGCCTGCTGCAGGGCTGCCTGAACGCCACCTGCCTGAACAGCGACGGGCCCAAGGAAAGCCAGTACCTGACTCTACAGTTGGTGATCCTCTATGCCCGCCTGATCGAGAATGCGCATTTTCGCCAGAGCTATCGGGATCGCCTGACCCTCTCACTCAAGCCCATTGACGAAATCGCCGACCTGGCCAATGAACAACTGCTGGCCCTGGACGACAGCGGCCGGGTGATCGGCGCCAACCGGGCCGCCTTTGTCGCCCATGACCGACCCCATGGGCAGGCCCTGCTGGGTGGGCTGATCGACCAGTTGCTGCCCATGGGCGTGGACGCGTTACTGCGCCTGACCCAGGGCGGCGGACGCGGCCTGCGCCTGCGCGCCCGGCATGACGAAGCGTTGCTGGACCTGAGCCTGCGCATTCCCTCGGCACAGCATCACCCGGCACCGGCGCCCGCCAAGGCGCAACGGCCCCGGCACCCCGACCTGGACCGACTGGCCGGCGGCGACCCCGCCCTGCAACAAGCGGTGCGGCGGCTACGCAAAGTGATCGACAAAGACATCGCCATCCTGATTACCGGCGAGACCGGGACCGGCAAGGAGGCCTTTGCCCGCGCCATTCACCAGACCAGCGCCCGCCACGGCGGGCCCTTTGTCGCGCTCAATTGCGCGGCGATCCCCGAGAGCCTGATCGAGAGCGAACTGTTTGGCTACCGGGGCGGCAGCTTTACCGGCGCCGAGAAAAAAGGCATGAAGGGCAAGCTGGAACTGGCCAATGGCGGCACGCTGTTTCTCGATGAGATCGGCGATATGCCGGCCCATCTGCAAACCCGGTTATTGCGCGTGCTGGCCGAGCGCGAGATGTCTCCGCTCGGCGCCCAGGCGCCGGTGGCGCTGGATATCCAGGTGATCTGTGCGACCCACCAGGACCTGCCCGGCATGCTGCGCGACAAGGGGTTTCGCGAGGATCTGTTCTATCGCCTCAATGGCATGCACCTGAGCCTGCCGCCCCTGCGCGAGCGCAGCGACCGGACGCAACTGATCCAGCAACTGCTCGACAGCCAGGCGCCGGGGGTGCGCCTTACGGCCCAGGCCCATCAGTGCTTGCTCGACGCGCCCTGGCCGGGGAATATCCGCCAGTTGCTCAATGCCCTGCGCTATGGCGCGGCACTTGCCGAAGACGGCTGCATCGATCTGGACTGTCTGCCCGGCGAACTGCTGCCAGGTGCTGTGCAGGCCCTGGCAAGCCGCCAGCGAGCACCTGATCAACCCGACCCCGACGCGCCGGAAGAACAGCGCCTGTTGGCGACGCTGCGTCGCCATCGATGGAATATCAGTGCGGCGGCCAGCGAGCTGGGCGTCGCCCGCTCGACACTCTATCGGCAGATGAAAAAACACCGCCTGGTGCAACCCAACGACCGCCTTTAGGCCCATGCCAAAAAGCCCGGGCCGCTTGCACGGCCCGGGCTTTTTGGAGGGGGATCCCGCCGTCAGGCCTGGATATATACCACGTGGGTATGGGTGTATTCGTACAGGCCATGCTTGCCGTCAGCGCCGCCGATACCCGACTTGCGCGTCCCGGCATGGAAGCCCTGCATGGCTTCGAAGTTTTCGCGATTGATATAGGTCTCGCCGAAGTCCAACGCGCGAGTGGCCTGCAAGGCCGCGCTCAGGCTGGCAGTGTAGATGGATGAGGTCAGGCCGTATTCGCTGTCGTTGGCCAGGGCAATGGCCTCGTCCAGATCATCGACAATCTGGATCGGTAGAACCGGGCCGAAGATTTCCTTGCGCATGATTTCCATCTCGGCGGAACAACCGGCCAGTACCGTTGGCTGGTAATGGAAGCCTTGCCCGAGGTCAGCCACTGCCCCACCGGTGATGATCTGCGCACCCTGCCCGCTGGCAGTGCGCACCATCTGCGCGACCTTGTCCAACGCCGCCCGATTGATCAACGGGCCCATATCCAGGCCGTCCTCCGCCAGCGGATCGCCATAGCGGGTCGCGGCCATGGACGCGGCAATACGTTCGATAAACGCATCGGCCACCTTGCGCTCGACATAGACCCGCTCGGCGCAGTTGCACACCTGCCCGGTGTTGATCACTCGGGAGGCAGTAATGGCCCTGACGGCCAGATCCAGGTCGGCATCCGCCAGGACAATGGCCGGCGCCTTGCCACCCAATTCCAGATTGAGCTTGGTGATATTCGGCGCGGCGGCGGCCATGATCCGCGAGCCGGTGCCAACGCTACCGGTAAAACTGATCAGGTCGATACCCGGATGGCTGGTCAAGGCAGTGCCAACCGTTGCCCCCGTACCACACACCACATTGAACACCCCGGCCGGCAGATCCGTTTCCGCCACCAGGCGGGCGAACTCGAAGCAGTTGATCGGGGTTTCCTCGCTGGGCTTGATCACGATGGTATTACCGGTCAACAGGGCCGGCGCCATCTTGCGGGCGATCAAAAAGAACGGGAAGTTCCAAGGCAGAATCCCGGCCACGACGCCCAGGGGTTTGCGCAACAGGAAAATGCTCTCCCCGGCCCGGTCGCTGCTCAGCACCTCGCCTTCCAGGCGCCGCGCCCACTCGGCCATGTAGTCGAGGTAGTCGGCGGTGAAATTCACCTCGACCCGGGCCAACTCCAGCACCTTGCCCTGCTCGGCGGTAATCACCCGCGCCAGGCGCTCGCCGTGCTCACGGACCTTGCTGGCGATTTTGCGCAGATAGCCTGCGCGCTCGATGGCCGGGCGCGCCGCCCAGGCTTTCTGGACCTGACGGGCGGCGGCAATGGCCTGCTCGACCTCGGCGCTGCTGCCCTGGGGCACACGCCCAAGCAACTGGCCGTTGGCCGGGTTATGCACCTCAAGGTGCTCATCGCTGGTGACAAAGGCATTGGCGATGTAGTTCTGGTAGATGGCGTCACTCATATCCGCGTCTCTCTTGTCGGGGATGGCGCGACCGGCCAGCCAGGCAGCCAGCCGGTCGCGGGGCTTACTGCTGGGTGCTGAACTGCTTCCAGGCCGCGCCTTCGTCCTGCAGGTCGTGGGAGCGCTTGATCAGGTATTGGTGGATCTGGTCGACCTGCTGGGGCGTAAAGGCATCGGCAAAGGACGGCATGCCGTCGGGCACTCGGCCACCGAACAGAATGCCGAGGAACATCTGGTGCTTGTCCGCCGTCAGCTTGCGCAGGTCCGGCAGCACACCACCGCTGACCGCATGGATGCCATGGCACTGCGAGCAGTAACCGTCATAAAGCTTCGCGCCGGCTTCGATGGCCGCCGTATCGCTGCCCAACGGCGGTGGCTTGGGCGTATCGGGACGTGGCGCCGGTTCCTGCAGCTTGGCGGTGCCGCCGATCTTGTAGGTCAACACCTGGGAAAACGGCTGGACCCCGGCCCGTAGCGAAAGCGCCCCGGCAAACGTGGAGAACGCCCCACCCCAGCCGGCCATAAAGGTCACGTACTGCTCGCCGTCGACGCTATAGGTGATCGGCGCCGCCATCACGCCACTGGCGGCGGGTTGCTCCCAGAGTTTCTTACCAGTGTCGGCGGCATAGGCAATCACGCGGCCATCAGCGCTGCCCTCGAACACCAGGTTGCCGGCAGTACTCAGGGTGCCGCCATTGAAGATCGTCACATAGGGCACTTCCCAGGCCGGCTGCTGCTTGACCGGGTCCCAGGCGATCAACTTGCCCGACCAGCCCTTGGCCATTTCCAGCAAGCCGTCGACATTCTCCGGCATCATCCCGGTACGCAGGCCCAACTGGTACATGCTCTTGAATGGGTTGCGCTTGGGCGCCTCGGGAATGTGTTCGTAGTAGGCCGACATGATATGGGCCGGGATATACACCAACCCGGTGTTCGGGTTGTAGGACATCGGTTGCCAGTCATGGGCACCCCAGAACGCCGGGGTCACCAGCTTGCGCTTACCATCCTTCCAATAGGCAGCATTCTCGTCATCGACGATGGGCCGGCCGGTCTTCATGTCCATGCCCTTGGTCCAGCTTTGCGGCACGATACCCTTGGCCGACAACAGCTCGCCGGTGGCCCGGTCGATCACATAGAAGAAGCCGTTCTTCGGCGCCTGCATCAACACCTTGCGCGGTTTGCCGTCGATGGGCAGCTCGGCCAGGATCATGTGCTGGGTCGCGGTGTAGTCCCACGCGTCGCCCGGGGTGGTCTGGTAGTGCCAGACGTATTCGCCGGTGTCGGCATTGACCGCGACAATGGACGACAGGAACAGGTTGTCGCCCTTGGCCTGGCTGCGCCATTTCGGGTCCCAGAGCGAGCCGTTGCCGACGCCGATATACAGCAGGTTCAGCTCGGGATCGAAGGCAAACGAATCCCAGGCCGTCCCGCCCCCGCCCTGTTCGACGAAGGCATCGCCGTGCCAGGTCTTGGCGGCGATCTCCATCCCCTTGCCTTCCGGCGGCAATTTCGGATCGCCCGGCACGGTGTAGAAGCGCCAGGCCTCCTGGCCCGTTTCGGCATCATAGGCTGTGACATAACCGCGCACGCCGAACTCGGCGCCGCCATTGCCGATCACCACCTTGCCGTTGACCACCCGGGGCGCGCCGGTAATGGTGTAGCTGCGCTTATGGTCTGCCCGGGTGTCGACCGACCAGGCACGCTGGCCGGTCTTGGCGTCGATAGCCTCCAGGCGGCCGTCGAGCACGCCCACATAGACCTTGCCCTTCCACACCGCCACACCACGGTTGACCGCATCGCAGCAAGCCTCGCCGGCACGGTTGCGGTCGGACTGTGGGTCGTACTTCCAGATCAGCTTGCCGTCACGTGCATCCAGCGCATAGACCACCGAGAACGGCCCGGTGGTGTACATCACGCCATCGACCACAATAGGCGTGGCCTCCACGCCACGATCCAGGTCCAGTTTGTAGCTCCAGGCGAGGCCCAACTGGCCGACGTTCCGGTCGCTAATCTGCTTGAGCGGGCTGTAGCGCTGCTCGTCATAAGTGCGCCCGGTGCTCATCCAGTTGCCGGGTTCCTGGTCGGCGGCAATCAAGCGCTTGCTGTCGACATTGGCCGGTATCTCGACGGCCTGGACACAAGTGCCAGCCAGGCTCAACAACAAAGCACCAGCCAGGGATTTGAGAGGGATACCGGCGACCGTGGAACGAGCGCCGGAAAGCGAGGCAAGGCCAATCTGTCTCATGGGGTTTGTCCTGTTCTTATTAGTGGCGCGGTCTTTTCGCTGCGCAACAGAGACAGAGCAACGGCCATGCCAGCCTCGGCAGATAAAGCTGAAAGCCTTGATCTGCAGGGCTTGGCGAGATATGGGGAGCTTGATTGGACTTCTGGCGAACGCTACAAGTGTTGCACCGAGCGCTACAGGGGCGGGACAGATGTGGCAGCGGCTCGCACTAGCCGGTCGCCCCTAGCCGGTCGCCCCTAAAGGGCCGGGCCACAGGAGCGATGACGAAACTTTTCGCCGACCCTATACATCGAAACATCTCGACGCTCAGCGCAGGTCGTGATGGTAGAATCCGCCAGCCAGATCCGCATCAATGCGCCTGGCGAGACGGCTGAAGGCTGAATACGCACCCCTCTTTACCTTAAGTGCGATCGATCTATTGCGTAGTCAACTCTTCGCTGACAAAAGGCAATCCCCATCAACGTAATCCACGCCGCAGTAACCTGTACCGTCTAACCACTCAAATAATTTCACACCATCCATAATAGTCGAGCAATGAATAATACATTACCCAGCCCACGCCCTCTGCGAACAGATATACAGGCGCTCCGAGGATTCGCAGTATTAATAGTTCTGTTGTATCACGCCAAGCTTGGAGTTTTGGCAAATGGGTATCTCGGAGTTGATATCTTCTTCGTGATATCAGGCTTCCTGATCACACAACTTATAAAAAGCGAAATTGAAAGAGGAACTTTTCAATTTTCGAAATTCTACTGGCGTCGTGCCAAGCGACTGTTGCCCGCCGCCTACGTTACTTTTTTCTTCACGCTGATTCTGGCTCCTTTTATTCTGACCAGCGCTGCCCTGAATGACTTGCGTACGCAGGTGCTTGGAGCCGTCACCTTCACGTCCAACATCGTACTCTGGCGTCAAAGTGGCTATTTTGCAGCAGGTGCAGAGCTCAAGCCATTGCTGCACACCTGGTCACTGGCCATCGAAGAACAATTTTATCTGGTTCTTCCCGCCATGTTGTTCTTCATACCTCGACGCTTTTGGTTAAAAGCGGCTGTGCTCGCACTGCTGACAAGCCTGTTACTGTGCTTCTTAATGGTGCAACTCAAACCCACTGCGGCTTTCTACTTACTCCCCTTTCGAGCTTGGGAGTTGATTATCGGGGCCCTGGGAGCGCTTATCATACAGGGCGACCACCTCAAGGCCTTCCTGAAGCTTGCATTCTGGCCCGCACTTACTGCCCTGGTTTCACTCCCCTTCATCCCTTACAGCAGCCTTCACCCCGGCCCTGGCGCACTGATTATTTGCGCGGCCACCTTAGTCGTCCTGCTACGAAACCACCCGCGGTTATCACAAGGCGCGGCAATAAAAGCCACCAGCAAAATTGGCGATATATCCTATTCACTCTATTTAGTGCACTGGCCAATTTTTGCGTTTTTCAACAATATCTGGATTGGTGACGCTGATGATCATCGCGCTCTTTTCATCCGTATTGGGCTCATTGCACTTTCACTGCTATTAGCCTGGCTTTTGCACCGCTTCATTGAAGAGCCCCTGCGGCACAAGAGCACACTCCCGACAAAGGCTTCACTGCTCTATATCGCGACCAGCACATTGACGCTGATTGTGATCGCATCTGCACTGCCGCAACTATTCAAAAGCGACCTCAACTATACATACTTGGCTCGCCCCAATTATGGGCTCGCAGAGTCATGCAACTTCAAAGACACCTTTAAAGCACAGCCCGAATGCACGAACTCTGAAGCTCCAGAGATCCTGGTATGGGGCGACTCATTTGCCATGCACATCGTACCTGGAATAATTGAAAGCGAAGAAACAAAGCCACTCATTATTCAAGCGACCAAATCTTCGTGTGCCCCCTTACTCGGATTGGCGAACAAACGAGTCGAGGCCAACCTTACACAATCCTGGGCCGAAACCTGCATCGCATTCAACGACTCCGTCGTTGATTACCTGAACAAATCGACATCAATACACACCGTGGTACTGGCCAGCCCTTTCGCTTCTTACCTATCCGACGAATACGAGTTACTCAAAAAGAACTACAACAACAATTCATACCAACTCATCAACACTGGAAAAGCGGAAACATTAAAAGGACTGACGAAAACCATTGATGCAATCAGGGCGTCAGGAAAAAAAGTCGTAATTATCGCCCCGCCCCCCTCCAACGGACGAGACACCTCGATTTGTCTAGAAAGGTTCGCAAATAATCTATTTTCTCTGGGCACGGACAACTGCAATATCGCAGTCAAAGACTACAACGCGAGAAGTAAAGAAACGAAAGCACTCCTGACAGAAGCCTCACTAAAAAACAATGTTGGGGTTATCCGTTTCGACTCGTACCTGTGCAATTCGGCATTTTGCACCACACACATCAACAACGCCCCGCTTTACCGAGACGCTGGCCATCTTTCCTACACAGGCTCCGCCTTCTTAGGGCGCGCCATTTCTTTTGGAGAGAAAATCAACCAGGAAGCCAAGTAAAGCCACCTTGCTCCCACCTGGCTTTCGATGACATCCAGCACAACCACACCCGCCGGTAGCAATCGGCGGGTCTTATACTCAGCAACCAGCCACTTCACCAAATCAGCAGCGGGTCACTTTGGCGGTCGCTGATTCTGCTGGTGATATTCGTGAAGCGCGCGGCATCGGCCAGGGTGTTCAGACCACCTGATCACTCAAAACCGGATCGCTGACATGCAGAGCGACCCCGAATTCGCCAGCAACTCCGGCTAACTGATCAGACTCAGGGCCTTTGCGCACTTCACGTAGTTCGCGCGCGCAGTGACCTGGATTGGCCCGGCCCCAGCCCTGTTGCCGAGGTCCTTCCGCCCTTAATATGCCAGTTGCACCAGCGTCGAACCCCAGATCACCTTCATCTACCTGAGCAGACCAGATTCGTGACCATTCTGCGCAAGAACGCCGCGACACGAAGCCAGCCGAGAATGCCGTACTTGCTCATTGCCATGTTGAGAGCAAGAACTAAAACGCCGGCTTTGGCGCCAACGCGGGGAAGAACCTGCAGCAGTTGCTGTTGCGTTATTGGCATTGCTTTCACCGGTCAATAAAAAACCCGCTCAAAGCGGGTTTATTTTTTGCTGAACATTAATTGACGAGATAACACTCTTCGACATAACCGCGTCTATCCCACGACGTCTCTCTCGATACCCTTCGATACTCAGGCCATCGAGATGCAACGGTAGGCACATGCACTTGGGGTACGCCTGCCCATGGAGAATATGCTTCTTGGTTAAAGCTTATGAAAACACCTTTCAGATTCTTAGAGCCCCAACCTAAGTACCGCTCAACCTCTGACTCTGGCATTTCTGGCATTGAATCTTGGTTGACCAAAACGTTCGGCTGAAAATCTATTTTATCCAGATCGAAGTATGGAATGAGCTCAATTGGAGAATTGACTCCACTCATGGACTCCCCATCAAGAACAAGCGATTCAGGGACAGCTGAGCCGAGAAAATAAGATTGGACAACGCTAGCTTCTGGTAGGTCGACAATCGCATAGCGAGACACCCGATCCCCCATCAATTTTCGCAGCCAATAGCACGTTCCTCCGTAGCCTCCGCCAATTTCTACGATATTCAGCTCAGAGGAAAGGCCTTGTCGAACAATTATTTCTCGCATGCGGTGGGCACTGTAAAGAGGCTCTTCGCATTTAAGGGTGTAGCTGATTTCTAAACCCTCCTGACTTCAGCAAGCACCTGGCTATGTAATTGGTTAAATTTCTAAAGCCCAAGGCGGTACCTCGTAAGTGCTCAAGTCGCCCGTTGATAGCTTCTGTTGGACCGTTGCTGGTTCCTGGCCGGTCGAAGTAGGCAAGGATGCTCTCAGCGTATTTTTTCAGCGTTTCCCCCAAGCCTTTCACCTCGATGAGCGCTTTGGGCAAGTCGCTGGCTGTAATGATATTTATGACCTCTTCCATGAGTTTTTTACCACGTTTTCGATCCGGCTCGTTGTAGGCGCTGACCACCCGTTGGTACATGCTCCAGGTGCAATCCACTTCGAGGTGGTGCTCATCTGCAAACAGCTGGAACAGTTGCTTTTTGTTGGCGTCAGACAGGTAGCTGATCCGAGTCAGTAGCGTTCGACGGCTTTTGTAGAGCGGGTCATTTTTACGCCCTCTGCGGCCCAGGATGTCGTGTTGCACACGCCGGCGGCATTCATCCAGCATGTTGCTTGCCCAGCGCACGACATGGAAAGGATCCAGCACGGTTTGGGCTTGAGGCAGGGCTTCTTGCGCTGCAGATTTAAACCCCGTAAAACCGTCCATGGCAATGCTTTCGATCTGGTCACGCCACGATTTGGGGCGACTCTGTAGCCATTGCTTAAAGGCTTGTTTGGAGCGGCCTTCCAGCACATCGAGCAAGCGGGCCGGCCCGTTTTTGTTACGCACGGGCGTAAGGTCAACCACGATGGTGACGTACTTGTCACCACAGCGTGTATGTCGCCAAACATGCTCATCCACGCCCAGCACGGTCACACCGTCAAAACGTGTCGAGTCATTAAAAAGCAGGCGCCGTCCTTCGTTGATAATGGCATTATTAGCGGTGTGCCATGCAACATCAAGCTGGCTCGCAACACGAGATACCGACAGATGATCCAGCACGATGGCAGCTAATGCCCAGCGTATCGCCCCATATGAAAGCTTTGAACGTGGAGGTGCTGCACTGTTTGTATCTTCATGCCAGAAACAGCCGCAAGCACAACGCCAGCGACGGATACGCAGCAGCAATCTGGTTGGTCGTTGTCCGTAAGGTGTGTGAGCAAGATGCCTATCGACAGTACCGCGTGAAACACCAGCAGCCCCGCACTTGGGGCATGGCTCGGGTGCTTTGGTTAAACGACATTCGATGACGGCGCGCTCTGCACAAAGATGTTGTCCAGTGGCAGTCAGGCCGAGGTTATTCAGTTGGCAAAAGCTGGAAAGATCAGGGCTAGAAAAGGTAAGATTGTTCACGTCGGGGGCTTAGTTTTTGTTGGTGTGAGAGCTTACATTTTCTAAGATCCTCGACTCCTTTTCCAGCCGGTCAGATTTTTTCTACACCCTTAAATGCGAAGAGCCTCATTTGCGATACAGGATTTTCAGACCCCCACAGCGATGAATCTGACCCGGGATGCACTACCGATCTATCTGTATGGGTACCGGCAAGCTGATGATTGGTGCATGGAGGATCCAAGTGTGCAGCGCGTGGAAACCCATCAGTGGGGCACTAAAATCATCGCCTCAAATTTCTTCGAATTCGAAGGAGCTGAATACATCAGCGCTGTGATATTCAATTCCAGTGCCACTATTTCCAAGTTTAATAGGATTGGTCTGCAAGCTGGCTTCGGCTCCGACCGTGTCCGGTTGTTTCGCTTTGGCAAAGTATGCAAAAACGAGAACGGTAATCCGCACATTGCTGACTACGCACACTATGTGTCGGCGGATGCAATGGCAGAAACGTGGTCTGAAGGACTTGAGGTCTTCCACAATCCTCGGGCTATTCACCCCTTACCCGTGGAGATGCTGCCGGATGCGGCTCATCACTTCATGCCTGACGACGGGTTAATGAGAAGTCGATTGCCGGACCGGTTCCCTACCCAGTCGTTCACAACGATCGACGTCGAGGAGTTGGCATCTCAGCCGGACGACGACGAGCTGTTCTAAAGGCCGCCGATCACCTCAGATTCATCGGTAGTCTCCCGCAGCGAAAGGCAACTGTGGGTCGTTAGCGGCCACCTGCAATCGGCAACTCTTGGCCCATAACGGGGTCGCCGAGTCGTTCAAAAATAATCAGGGTGAGCTTTGACCTGGCGCCTGCTGACCCAAGCCTATAGGCTGCAATCATTAATCCCGGATACCCTCCCCGAGACGCAGCCCGTTGTCTACAGATCCTCTATGTCACGTTTTTATACCGGCACTTGTATCATTGCTTAAAGCGGTGGAGGATCGCAAAGGCAAACCACTCAGCGAGAATGAGGTGCTTGGGATTCGGGATAATGCAAACACGACAGCAGTACCTGTCAGTGCCGCCTTTGCCTTGGAGGAAGAGCGGCGCTATAGAGACATCGTCCCGCAGGAGTGCTGGAAGGAATGGCAGCGGGTACGCTCACTCTTCTGAGTAGTTATGTGCTGGCCCCTTAGCCTTGCGAGGCAAGAGGCTGGCTATCAAGCGGCCTTTATCAAACCGCTCGCGACTCGCCGCTATCGACCCGGATGGACTTTTCGAATGGCAGCAATCGACCAAAGCAGCCGATCGCCGAGGACGGCTAGCGGCCAAAAGAGCTTCTATAGTGTCCTGAATTCAACACATAAGTGCAACGCTCACCCCTGTATGCACTTCGTACGGCGT
>CAACVC010000018.1_pt1 | contig 28049 bp, 45 predicted proteins | sample 2381761 | NCBI WGS metagenome assembly CAACVC01 (sample SAMEA5211966, study PRJEB30684) | marine metagenome | biome: Marine; feature: Epipelagic; material: Water | collected 2015-10-15 | depth 45 m
AGCATTACCTCTGCGTTCAGCAAATGGTTATGCAGTAGATACAACAACCGTTATAGACAGCTCTCGTAACCTGACAAATATAGGAACTATCTCTAGTGGAGCTATTTCTGCAAATTCAGGAACAGGAATTAATGAATTTTATTCTGCTCACACATCAAGTAATGACGACTGGGCAGTATCACCAATATCTATTAGAGAAAGAGGAAAGGTAGGTAATGCACAATCTGCAAATTCATATTCACCTAACCTTAACTTCCATTGGGCTAACAGAGTGTCAAGAAGTTTGACTATGCAGGCAGATGGTAACTTTATACTTGGCGAATGGACATCTAGTGGTGCGCCATACACAGGGTCAAGTCTTTCATTTTTAAATACAGCAGGCTATAAGATCAATAACACAGTTGTTATAGACAGCTCAAGAAACTTAACAAATATAAATTCATTATCTGTTGCAGGTTACATTTATCATACTGGTGATACTAATACCAGCATACAATTCGCAAGTGACGAAATAATATCTAATACAGGTGGTTCAGCTAGATTTAAAGTAAGAAATGATGGCATTACAGCTATCTCTACACCAGTCATCATTACACAACCTAATAGTGCTAAATTACAATTCAATCAAACAACATCTGGTGCATCTGTAACTAAAGGTAGTATTCAATGGTTCAGTAGCGGAAATTTCGCTTCTGCCGCAATCAGAGTGGTTGGTGATGGGGCAGACGATAACTCAGGCAAAATGGAGTTTTATGTTACTTCAAATTCAGATGAAGTAACTGACCCATTTGATATTGCTAAACCTCTAATACTGACAGATGATACTGTTACAGTAAATCAATCAAATTTAATTGTTTCTGGTTCTATTACTAAAGGTTCAGGCTCATTTAAGATAGATCACCCACTTAAACCTGACACACATCATTTAGTTCACTCATTTGTAGAGGGCCCACAAGCTGATAACCTTTATAGAGGAAAAGTACAACTAGTAAATGGTAAAGCAGAAATAGATTTAGAAGATAAGTTTGAGATGACTTCAGGCACATTTGAAGCATTAAACAGAGACATACAAATATTTACTACTAATGAAAGCGATTGGGATAACGTCAGGGGTTCTGTAGTCGGTTCTAAGCTAATTATTGAATGTCAGAATACTAATTCAACAGCAGAGGTTTCTTGGCTTGTTATAGGTGAAAGACAAGATAAAGCAATATACGATTCAACACTTACTGATAATGATGGTAGAATAATCGTTGAACCTGAAAAGGTTAATTAATTTAAAGGAGAAATAATGGCAATATCAAGTACAAAAACAGTCCAAAGAGCAGAGGTTTATCCTCTAGCAGATAGTTCAGCAGATGCTACAGCTAATGCAAAACACCCTACAGTAATGGTTGTGTATCAAAATACATTAACTGGTACAGGTGGAGATGCTCATTTAGATGGTACAGTTGCGACAGAGGTAAAACATTTAAGCAAATTCGTTGCAGATGGTGGTGCGGCTACTGATGTAACAGGTGAAGATGCTTTAGTGCAAACCATCTGTGGTGCTATCTGGGCATAAGCTAAATGGAACAAATAATCCAGCTTATTAATGAAGTTGGGTTTCCAATAGCTATGGCTATTGGTTTAGGTTTCTTTATTTGGAAACTTATAATGAAAATCATCAATGGTATGGAGACAAAACTTGATACTGTTGATGACAAAGTGCAATCACAAATTGAAGCTATGGAAGAGAGATTAGGCACAAAGCTAGATGCTCAACATGGCATACTCGTAGCACTCATAGATAGAATACGGAGCTTAGACAACGAAATAATACGTCAGGACACACTTATAAAGACTATATTAGGAGTGCCACAACTGATAGATAGTAATAAAATTGCAAAAGCAGATAGAGATGACCAAAGGAAAGATTAAGTATCGTCTTAATTACGATAAATTAGGTGGTTGTTTTGTAGTTCTAGGCTTTTGTCTTGGTTTTTGGTATATTTTCTTTACATGGCTAAATTAAAAAAGAGTAGAACAAAAGATCAAGGAATTGATTTAGATTCTTATTATCTAAACAAAAATAAAGGTTGTGGTATTTTTCTAATACCTTTATTAGTTTTACCATTATTTGCAGACGAGCTTATTCACAAATTTAAGTCTCCAAGTTTCTCAGGGGTAAATACAAGTTCGCATTATTTGACTATAGAAAATCAGACCTTCAATAGAAAAGAAGCCATCAGAGCAGAGATCAAAGCCTATCAAGACGAACTCACAAGAGAAGCCGAAAATACAACTTTGGCAAGGTTCATACGTAACCTAGAAAGCAGAATATATGCACAGCTCTCAAGACAGCTGGTAGATAATCTGTTTGGAGAAACTCCTAGTACAAGTGGAGTTTTAGAATTAATGGGAAATACAATTGAATACGAGGTTTCGGCAGATGGATTATTTATCACTCTTACAGTCACAGATAGCGAAGGCAATACCACAGAAATTACTGTGCCTATCGGTGCTTTTACTTTCTAGTTGTGCTGGTCTAAATACTAACAATACTCTTAATCATAGAGATGATGTATTTCAAATAGGCGAAATACAAAACCAAGATTTAATAAATATACAAACACCAAATAAAAAACCTGTAGTTGCTGTCTATGGCAACAGTTTTTTAGATCAAACAGGACAAAGAAAAAGTAACAGTTCTTTTGCTTTATTTAGTACATCTGTAACCCAAGCCCCATCAGCATTGCTTATACGAGCTTTAAAACATGCAGGAAATGGTGAATTCTTTACAGTAGTGGAAAGAGTAGGACTTGATAATCTTACTAAGGAACGTCAACTGATAAGATCAGCAAGAGAACAATTAATTGAAGATGCTCAACCCTTGAGACCTCTCCTCATGGCAGGGGTCTTGCTAGAGGGAGCTGTCTTGAGCTATGATACAAATATAAGAACAGGTGGTGCTGGGTTCAGAACATATGGCCTTGGAAGTACAGATCAATTCCGAGAAGATGTCGTAACTGTTTCCCTACGCATGGTTTCAGTATCTACTGGTGAAATCTTAATTGAGATTCTTAGCCAAAAAACTATCTTTTCTTGGGGTGATTCCCAAGATGTTTTTAGATTTATTGAGCAAGGTACACAACTTGTGGAAATAGAGTTTGGTTACACAGAAAATGAAAGTGCAACTATAGCTCTACAAAAAGCGATTGAAGGTGCTGTGCTTGAATTAATAAAAGAAGGATATGAAAGAGGATTTTGGAAAAATGAATAAATTAATTTTAAGTGTTTTATTTTTAGTAGGTATTTTATCAGCAGATGATGAAATATATATTGATCAGAATGGTAGTAATGCTTCTATTGATCTTGAACAGTTAGGTTCTAGTAACTTGATTGGTGGAACAAGTAGTGTTGCTGGAACTGTTACAGCTTTAGATTTAGATGGTGCTTCAATGACATTGGACATTAATCAGATTGGTTCTTCAAATATCTTTAGATCAGATGCTATTGATGGTGAAAGTTTTACTGGTTTCTTTGAGTTTACTGGTGATTCAAATGTTTTTGATATGTTGATGAATAGCACAGGTCTAATAACATCAGACTTTGTAAATATGAACATACAGGTGACTGGTAGTTCAAATGAGTTTGATGTAGAAGTTGGAGAAGATGATAGTGCTTCATATTTAGATTTAGATTGGACAATATTAGGAGATTCAAATGTTTTTGATTTTGATATTGACTATTCAAATGCTATTAACTTTGTAGATATAAACGGAAGCTCAAACTCTATAACTGCAAACCTAGATGGCTATAGTGGCACAACATCTAGTGATAGTGGTTATTTATATTTAGATATTGATGGAAGTTCAAATACATACAACATCACACAATCTAGCACATTGGCTCGTGACTATCTCAAGATCATACAGAACGGTTCTAATTCTAACATTTGCATTATTCAGTCAGATTCAGGTGGCTCAACCAGTTGTTAATATTGGTGGAGTTTCTGAATTAAATGGAAATGCTGAAGTATTAAGAGATAAAGCATACGAAGCTAAATTAGATTTTGCGATAGCATCTAATGATCAAGCTATTACTCGTAATGGTCGTATGGCTATTACCTTTCTTGACGATTCAAAAGTAAGACTAACTGAACACAGCAAGTTAGTCATTGATGAATATATTTTTGACCCTGACCCATCTAAATCTAAAATGGCCCTTAAATTTGCTAGTGGTACAGCAAGATTTATAACAAGTAAACTAGGAAAAATTGCAAAACAAAATATTCAACTCAGCACTCCGACTGCCAATATTACAATACGAGGTACAGATTTTACCTGTACTGTTGATGAATTGGGGCGTTCTCTCATTATTTTACTACCTGATGATGATGGTTTACCTAGTGGCGAAATCTTGGTTACAACAGCTATTGGTACTGTCACTCTCAATAAACCTTACCAAGCAACAACAGTAGATGTCTTTGAAAGTGCTCCTAGTGCTCCAGTTATTCTTGATCTAACTTTAGACATTATTGACAATATGTTGATCGTTTCTCCACCAAAAGAAGAAGTAGTCTTAGTAGGAGAAACCACTACCCAAACAAATGAAATCTTAGATTTTAATGATTTAGATTATGACTTTCTTGCTGAAGATGAACTTGCAGAAGATTCTTTAGAGTTTACTGAGCTTGATTATGATGAATTAGACATCAACCTGCTTGAAGATTTATTGGAAATAATTGATGAATTTGGTCAAGAAGAAGAAGATGCTTTACAAGATGTGACTTCTACAATTATATCAGGCACTAAATTAGGACAAGATCAAGAAACACAAATTACATCTTTTATTACAGGTGGTACTGTAACTTTACAGAGACAAGTTTCAAATTTCGCTAGAGTTGATCTAAATGTTGATGGTGCTTATACAGTAATTTTTATACAAGATGGTATTTCAAGAATAGTAAAAGTAAATGGGGGCAGTTCATCAGTAATAAGAATTACACAGGATTAATTAGTAAATTATTTCCATTTATATTAGTTTTAGTCTTAGCTATACCTCTGCTGTTTCAACATAGTTATCAACAGCTTATCAAGTTAAGAACCTTTGATTATTTTGTGCCTGAGTATCAAGAATCAGGATATTTTACTGTAATAAATCTTGATGAAAAGTTTGTTGATGATCAAGGTGGTTATCCAATACCAAGATTAGAACTAGCTAAGATTCATGCAGAAATCATTAATTCAGGTGCTTTGGGTGTTGGTTGGGTTCTGGCTATGCCACATAAAGATAGATTAGGTGGAGACGATATTTTTGCAGATGTACTTGGTCAAACAAATTCTGTTTTATCTATCTTTGAATATGAGAATGGCATTTATCCACAGACAGTTGGAACAGTAATTCTAGGTGAAGATGTAGAGACCAATTTAATAAAAGGCACAATTAATAATGTTGAACCATTAAGATCAAGCACAAATGAAGGTCTAGCATCTGCTCCTGTTGATGTAGATAATCTTGTCAGACAAATACCTCTGTTATATCAAAGCCCTACAGGTTGGGTTGCTTCTTATGCAATTGAGGTTTTAAAAATATTGGTTGGTGCTGATACTTACATAATAAAAACTAATGAATTAGGAATAGAACAAGTAAGGGTACAAGGATTACCTGAAATTAATACTGATTCACAAGGTAGAAAATTCGTCTCATGGGTCAAGACAAGTACAACAAATTTAGAAGAATTAGATGTTAAGGATAAGTTTGTTTTTGTTGGTTTTACAGCTTCAGGAATAATGCCGACAATTTCTACACCAGTAGGTCTGTTAGAGCCACATTTAATTCAAACTGCATTAGCTGAAACAATACTTATAGAAAATTCACCATACATACCAAATTGGCATTTATCGCTAGAATTAGCTATTTTTGTTTTTTCTGGGCTTCTTATTTGGCTTCTAACGAGTTCTTTTGGTCTTACCCTTAGTCTTACCCTAAGTGTTTTAGCATTTATTTCTACAGCTACTTATGGTTACTGGACGATACAAAATGGTATTTTAATTGATATAACTTGGTCATTAATCGGACAATTTATTATTGGCAGTACAAGTTTCTATTTTAGATTCAGAGAACAATGGAAATTAAGAGAACAAATAAAAAATCAATTCGGTAAATATTTAGATAAAAGAATGGTTAAGAAGTTACAGGATAATCCTGAACTTTGTCAGGTAAATGGTAAGAGAGTAGATTCCTCAATAATTTTTACAGACTTACGAGGATTTACAAAGTTATCAGAATCGGTTGAGCCTGAAATGGTAAGTTACATTATGAATAATGTGTTAGATGTTCAGGTCAAAGCAGTAAATAAATATTTTGGAGTGACAGATAAATTTATTGGTGATGCTGGTATGTTCCATTTTAATACTATTATTCCTCAACCAGATCATCACGATTTAGCTCTTAAAGCTGTTAAAGAAATCCAAAAGAATATAGCTGAATTAAATAAAAAGTTTGAAAAAGAAAATATACCAAAAATAGCGATAGGTTTAGGAATCAATTCTGGTGAAGTTTTAGCAGGAAACTTTGGTGCAAGTGACAGATTTGCTTTTAGTCTCATTGGAGACCCTTGTAATGTTGCCGCTAGACTTGAATCAAATACTAAGGTTGTTGGTAAAGATGTTTTGATAGGAGAAGAAACTGCTAAAAATTGTTCTTTTGATTTGGTGAAATTAGATGATATTATGGTCAAAGGCAAAAAAGAAAAACTAAAGGTTTATACATTTAAAGAATGAAAAATATATTTAAAAATCTATTAAGTGCAGTAGCACCCACAATCGGTACAGCACTTGGTGGGCCTATGGGTGGAATGGCGGCTAAAATGCTTTCTGAAACTCTTGGTGTACCAAATAATCAAAAATCAATAGAACAAGCAATGCAGACTGCTTCACCTGAAGAATTAGCAAAAATTAAAAAAGCTGAACTTGAGTTTGAAGCTGAAATGAAAAAACTTGAAGTTGATGTTTTTGCTCTTGAAGCACAAGAAAAACAAGATGCTAGAAAACATTTTTCAAAAGATTGGACTGCAAGAATAATCGGTGTCGCTGTAATAGGTGGTTTTCTTGGTTATATATTCTTAGTAACCTTACAACCGCCTGAACAAAACTCAGAAGCACTTATAAATCTAGTGTTAGGGTATTTAGGTGGATTAGCTAGTGCAATCATCTCTTTTTACTTCGGTGCATCTAATTCTTCCAAAGACTAATTTTATTTGCTAGTCTTTAGGAGAACTAAAAACGAGGAGTAATTATGTTCGGATTAATAATAGATATATTTGGAGTAATCTCTATGGTTGTTTGTATTGCTAGTTTTATCGCTATGCTAACACCAACACCTAAAGATAATAATGTGCTTGGTAAAGTTTATGGGTTAATAGATTTGTTAGCTTTAAATGTTTACAAAGCAAAGGATAAATAAAATGTCTGCTGAACCCTTTGTTTACAATGTAGTTTTAGATCGTGTCATAGATGGCGATACAATCAAGGTTTCAAGCATAGACTTAGGGTTTAGTGTATCTTTACAAAACAGATCAATACGAATCGCACAAATTGATACACCTGAGAGCCGAATCAACACAAAAAAATATCCAGAAAGAATCAGAGAAAAAGAACTCGGCTTATTAGCAAAACAAAAATTAATAGAATGGTTGGTTGGTGATGTCACAATCAAAAGTTATGGACCAGACAAATACGGCAGAATATTAGCTGATGTATTTTGTGATAAAGGTAATATTGCAGATTTACTCAAAGCACATGAACCACCTTTAGCAATAGATTATGATGGTGGCAAAAAAACAAAGGTATGGAAATGAAAATATCAGAAGAAGGTAAAGCCTTAATTAAAAAATTTGAAGGTTGTGAACTAGAAGCATATAAATGTCCTGCTGGAGTTTGGTCAATCGGTTTTGGGTTCACCAAAGATGTAAAAGAAGGTGATGTTTGGTCTCAATCTCATGCAGAAGAAATGCTTGATATAGAACTAGAAGAATACGAAGAATATGTAACTGATCTTGTAGATGTGCCATTAAATGAAAATCAATTCTCAAGTCTTGTGGCATGGTGCTACAATTTAGGCCCTACAAACCTTGTGCAGAGTACGTTGCTTTTAAAACTTAATGCTGGGTTATACGAAGATGTGCCACATGAAATTAAAAGGTGGAATAAGGCTAATGGAGAAGTTTTAGAAGGTCTTGTTCGTAGGAGAGAAGCAGAAGCACTTTTATTTGAAGGCAAAGATTGGAGTGAAGTCTAATGTCAGATCAATATGTAGGTGGCAAAGGCGATAAAAGAAGAAAAGAAAACAGAGAAAAGATAAACCAAAATTGGGATAAGATTTTTAAGAATAAAAACAAAAATGGCACTAAGCAAAATACAAACTAAAAGATTAGGTAGTCTTTTATCATTAATGTTTGAAGATGGTAAACTTCCTGAACCTATTCTTAAAGATTTAATAGATAATGACTTTGCCAGACTTAAAGGTACAAAATACATTTTAACTGAAAAAGGACTTTCAGAAAAAAACAGACTTTGCACTCTTGCTGGACTTAATATCCTTTATTCTAGCGAAAAACCTAAAATAGAAAGCTCTAATATCGCTTCTAACGAAAATAAATAGCCCTATCAATGGGGCTACTATACCTAATTAAATTGCTTTCTTGTGACTAAATAAAGAATCAAATCTTGCTTCTAATTTTTTAGCATCAAAATCTTCTTCTGGAAAACCACATTTTCTTGCTTCGCTTTTTTCAAATGAAGCTAGTGTTAAAAAATTTACCTTATTTATTTCATAAGAAAAATTATTATCGTATTTAAAAACTTCGTTATTCATTATTTTCTCCCTCACTTAATTTTAAAAATTCGTACCATTCTTGTCTTTCCTTTTCAGAAAGTTTATCCCAATTTTCTTGAATGTAATCGTAGTAATCTCTGAATGTCTTACTCATATATATCCAGTTTATAGTCTTGATTTACTCCCAGTATCTCTCTCATTGTATCTAGGTCTTTTGCCAATATAGAATTTTCACCTGTTAAATCATCTTTATTAAAAGCATGGATAAATTCTTCTATAGGCATTTTGTATATCTTTGGTTCTTCAAATTCATTGTAAACAGGACATAAATAAATATGAGTAAACATTTGATTTATCTCTGGTTTAATCCATTCTTTTTTGTTCATCATTTCCCCCATTCTTAAATATTTTAAAGGACGTTTTTAAGTTTAATTCAGCATAGAGTTCAGCTTCACTTTTATCTTTAAACATAATATTAGTTCTATGGTATTTTCCATTTTCCATAAATTCTATGTGATACATTATCTACACTCCTTTTCAAATCTTACATCTATTAATAATGATTTTAGATCATCAATAGATTTAATTAAATTAATATAAGATTCATCATAATATTTAGATGAACTTAACTCTGCCTTTATCTGAACTTTTGATAAAGTATCTATATCTTGAACTATCGTATCTTTTATCCAATCGTTATATAAATCTTCCATTAGTTCTCTCCTTTATCAATTTGTTGCCATCTGTTAATAATATCAACAGCTTCATCTTTTCTTAATCCAAAATGCTCACGAAAATAATTCGGCACACTTTTCAAATCCATAAAATTTGTGCCTTTTATATAATCTAAAACAGTAAAGTAAAATTTTAGGTTTTTCATATTACTACTCCTAGCAAAAATCCAATCAGTAAGAATACAAAGTAATTTCGTAATCGTTTCTTAAAAATTAAATTATGGTTTTTATTTCTGTATCTGAACTTCATATTAAACCTCTTTCGTATAATGATTTTTCATACAAATCAATATGTCTTTCGTTATAAGCACCCATATTATAGATTGCTTCTTCTAATGAAGTTTTTTTAGAATACAAGTTTTTTAATTCTGAGCTTTCAGAAAGTTTAGGTAAATCGTCAATTTTGGTTTCTCTGATTAGAGAAGTTATTTGTGATTTAATCATTACTCTTTCAACAACTAAATCTACAACGTCTTGGTTTTTGTAATCTTCTTTTATCATTTTTTTCTCCTTTATCAATTAACTTATTATTCTATTAAACAACAATTTAATAAAAATGTAAACCCTTTATGGAATATATATTTAATTAATTAGTTTTTACAAATAGCAACTTTAAGCATTTTTGCAAATTTTTTGTCTATTTCTAAATGTGTATCTTGTAACTCTTTTTGCTCTGTTAATGGCACATATTGCCATAAATTATATTTATTTATTAAATATTGCTCAGCTTGTCTTTTTTCATTACCTGCTGAATGGCATAAAAGAACATAGAGGTCTGTTTTTTTAAATTTCATTCTTTTTAAAAAGGTAATTCAGTATCTATATCGTCAGGGTTTTGATCTTCCCATAAGTTACGAGCTAAAACCTTTCCTATATTTTCTGTTAATTTATAGGCTTCAAAAAATGCTTTTTCTGAACCATATTTAGTATGTAATAAACTATGGTGATGTTGGCAAAGAGGAATAACATTTTTATCGTTACTCCTCATGCCCATTCCACGAACACCGTCCCATGGTCTTAATAAATGGTGTGCTTGAGTAGGCCCATTACAATTTTGACTAATTTTCATTGTTTTAAAACAACACTGCATACTAGCCACAAACTCTAAATGAGCACGATTCTCGTACCTTTTTTTAGAAGGGTGCTTTTTCTTCCGTTTTATAGGTTTTCGTTTCATCACTTTTAATTTCAGTTTCTTTAAGTCTTATTTTAGTCCACTCTGTACCTTTAGAGGTGACATTTCTCCAACCACCAAAATCGTAAGTAGTATCATTAAAATTAATCAGTCCTTTAATATCAGGCATATTCTCAGGTTTAGGTGATTTGCTTCTTTGTTCATCTGTAACTTTATTTAATAAACCTACAGAAATACTTAATTCAAACTTATCTTCCCTATCTGGGGCAGAATATTTTAATATTGAAGCATATCTATCAACACCTTGTATTTTGATAGTGCCTTTTCTAACTACTGTGCAATTCGTTTCGTGAAACAAACTACCTTGATTATTTTCGTGTGTGTATTTCTTTTTTTCCATAATTTTCTCCTTAATGTTTAGTAAATAATTTATCGTTTTTTAAATCTTCTGAAATAGAAGGCATTAATTCTAAAAATTTAAAGTATTGTTCTTGTGTCATCATAACTCTGATTTCATCTCTGTGAATTATGGGTGGATTATCCCAAACATCATAAAACAAATCTCTAACTTCTTCATTAATATCTCCACTTGCATAAGCCTGATCAATCATATTTCTATTCATTTTCTTGACTTCGTTATAGTCTTTTTCTGTTGCACCTTTTTTGATGAACAAAAAGTTTCCGTCTTTATCATTTCCTATTGGTAACATTTTTACTCCTTTATTAATCTATATTTATAACCCTTGCCACCATCAATTCTTTTCCTCACAACAATTTCTCCAGTCATGGGTAAGTTATATTTTACTCGGCATGGGTGTTTTCTTAAATCTCTAATTGCAGCAGAGATAGATGGTTCACCATAAAACTTATTGGCTTTTTCTTTAATGGTTTTTTGTAATTCCCAAAAAGTCCACCATCTACCATCTTGCATACATTTATAAACACAATCGTTTATAGATAACTTTTTCATTTAAAAGTCAGAATGTCCAACAGATGTTTTAGGTTGGATTGGTTTGCTTGTAGAAGCCTGTTTTTTTATAGCTTCCATAGCTTTATTACCATCATCATCATCTTGACTACCAAGACCACAAGCCATTAGCAGACTGTATCTTTTTGCATAGCTGAGTGAACTACCATAAGCATGAGGGTCATTCTTTACAGCAGGGATAAATAAAACACCACTACTAAGAGAAGCACCATGTCCGTATAAAACTGTTTCTATACCTATACCACCTTCCCTTTCGTGTGCGACTTGTTGAAAGTAAATACCATTTTCATTTAATGGTTTTTTTACTGTTCCAAGCACAGATTCAAGTGTTGCATAACCACTATTAAAATAAGGGTTAGTGCCATCTTTCTTCACGTTCTCAATCTCAGATTGAGCTTTTGTCAAAGCATTAATCAAATAATCAATTCTTTTCATTTTTTACTCCTTAAATAAGACATGAGCACCTTTAATTTCTTGAGGCCCCCATTGTCGCATGAAGTTCTCATTTGAAGTGTCTGGTTCAAGACAAGACATATGAGCTACTTCGTTAATATCACTAGAAAACGATAATATTCTCATCATTTTCAAAGCAATTCTTTTAAGATCATCAATATGGCTCTGAATATCCTGAACCTCTACTGTGATAAATTCTTGTTTATATTTGGTTACATATATGTAGTCTAGTATTGGTTTTTTCTTTGTTGCTAAACAATAAAAACCAAGCTGTCTATTATAGTTACCATTATTCTTGGGTTGTCTGCCTGTTGTTTTAATATCTCTAACTTGAGATTCATACATCATATCTACATAGCCCCTAATTGGTATTGGCATTTCAGGAAACTTATATTCAACCTTTACTTGTGCTTCTTTAAAACCTTCAATTTGCCGATAGAGAGGAATTACTTTTTTAAGTGTATTGGGTAGCAACATTTGTTTTTCAAAACACTTATCAAAGTCATAATCTACTTTATCTTCCATGATTTCTTTATGAGTTAAAGCATATCTATCCATACATAGCTGTATGGCTTCCTCTATGTCGCTGTCAGGTCTCATACAAGCATGAGTGATACCAAGTTCAACTATATTGCCAAACGTCATTGCAGGGCTATATGCTTTGTCTCTATATCCAGCAATATTTACTAACCACTTTGCAGGGTCATCACGAAATTTATTTATTGATGATGGGCTTAGATATTCAACCCCATGTTGTTCAAATACGTTTTTCATTTTTTACTTCCTTTTGTAGTGTCTTAGTATTATAATCCCAATAAGGGATAAATAATTATGCACTTGAAAGCCTATTTAAACAACAAAAATATTGCACAGAAAGAATTTATAAAAAAAGTGGAAGAAAAAACTGGCCATAAAATACCTCAAGGCACACTAGCTAAATGGATTTTAGGAACTAGAATACCTAGAAAAAAAGATATGCTAAATATATATTTATGCACTCAAAAAGAAGTTGAACCAAATGATTTTTATTTAGGATAATGATATGAAGTATGAAGTAAACATGGTGGCAACAGATTCGTTGAAAGAATATGAAATGAATCCCAGAGACAACAAAAGGTCAGTAGAAAAGGTAGCAGAAAGCATTAAAAACTATGGCTGGAAAGTACCAATAGTGGTTGATGAGGATATGATTATTCTTGCAGGACACACAAGACTTAAAGCTGCAAAGTTATTAGAATTGTCTGAAATACCTGTTCATATAGCCAAGGATTTGTCAGAAGAACAGAAAAAAGCATTCAGAATAATGGATAATAAAGCTCAAGATTTTTCTGAGTGGGATAAAAATTTACTCTCAAAAGAATTACAAGCATTATCTGAAACGGATTTTGACCTAGAGTTGACTGGTTTTAAATTTGACGAAATAGCTAAAATAACATCTGATCTTTTAGATTTTGAAGAGCCAGAGGAGATAATCACCAACTCGGAACTAGAACAACTGACGGATATTCAAGCCAGTAATGTACGCATGATAAATTTATTTTTAAATCAAGAAAGTGAGCCATATTTCCAAGAAATGGTTATGTCACTTAGAGAAAGATGGAAAAAAGAAAACATCACTGATGCGGTTTTCCAAGCGGTTGAGATAGCTTATAGTAATGAAAACCTATAATTTAAAACCTTTTTATACTGATGAAGAAATAAAAGCCAGAGAAGGAGAATTTCTATCTGATAAAGATTTTGACATACTAATCACGGAAGATTGTGATGCTTACGATATTAATGGAGAGCCTTTATTTTTTTTCAGAAAAAATAAGATACCAACTGAACTATGCAAAAATGCATATAAATCTTTAAGAGATGCAGCAAGACCAACCAATAATAGAGGTGCAGCAGGTGGGTTAATATCTGAACAAACAATGACAGATTATAATATTGGCGAAAAGGGCAAGTTAGGTGTAAGGGCCATCAAAAATGATGGAACTCTAAGCAACACTAGAAGGGCCAACACAGTGAACTCAGGTATTGTCGGATATTTTGATAGAACTGCAAGATTTCCATATTGCAGACAAACAGCATGGTATGAGAAAAATTTCAAAGAATTCGCAGATGCTTATCCTTACATTAACTACATAGACAAGTTATTTAAAGAAGCTGTACCCGATAGATACAAAAAACAAAAAGATATTGCGGAAAAAACTAATAGTGATTTTATTATTGGAGATACAGCATTTACAACAATTACAGTCAATAAAAATTTTAGAACTGCTTTGCATGTTGATGCAAATGATTATGAAGAAGGCTTAGGCAATTTAGCTGTTTTAGAAGCAGGTAAATATGAAGGTGGATATACAGTAATACCTAAGTACCGAGTTGCTTTTGACGTGAGAAGTGGTGATGTTTGTTTTTTCAATGTACATGAATACCATGCTAATACAGAAATCAAAGCTAAACTTGCTTATGAAAGAATCAGTGTAGTGTGTTACTACAGAAAAAATATGCACAAATGTTTTGATGCCGAAGGAGAACTAGAAAGGGCCAAAAACAGAAAGTCTGGTGAATTATTAAATTAAAAATACATGTGCGGTGTTTTAGGTCTTTATTGTAAAACAGGTATAAATCAGAAATTATTTAAAATTCTTTTACAACAATCAATGATTAGAGGTAAACATGCCACTGGCATAGCATGGAATGATAAAAGTAAATTAAAATATGAAATTTTTGCAGATTCAGCAGACAAATATAATTTACCTAAAATTAAAACAGATATGCTGATCGCACACTGCAGGTATAGTACATCAGATTTAGAATACAATCAGCCAATAATAGATGACAATTTAGCAGTAGTTCATAATGGTGTCATCACTCAGTCAGACCCTAAAAGTTGGAACAAAACATATTCAATGAAATTCAAGACCAAAAATGATTCTGAGATTATTTTAAGACATTGGCAAAGGAACATACACCCACTAAGTATTGAAGGCTCAATGTCTGTCATTGTTTTAGACTTAAAGGAAAAACCAGTAATGCACTTCTTTAGAAATGAACAAAGGCCCTTGTATTGGGCAGAATATGACAAGCACTATATCATATCTAGTACTAAGGATATTTTATTTAGATCAGGAATTAAAAATATAAATAAAACAAAAAGTTGTTACGACTATTCAATTGTAGAAAAAATTAAAGAAAAAAAAGTGCGACAATGTAGTGGTGATTTACAGTGAAATTCTTAAAGGAAAAAGACATTGAAACATTACTTAACAAGCAAGTATCAGGAAAAAATACTACCTTCCTTAAAAATAGTCATAGCCTTTGGTTACGTTTTAAAAACTATGACAAACACCCACCTTTCGCCCTCAGAATAAAAGATGTGCCTGTAGCGGTAATTTATGCCACAAGCAGCACTAAGACAAAATATATAAATCTATATGAAATAGTCACATTACAGGGCAATGAAAGAAAAGGCTATGGTCATGCTGTGTGGAATGAGTTCGTTGATTACTGGCACAAAGAAGGTATGCAAAGGATTAAACTTTCATGCACACCTGATTCAATAGGATTCCATGTAAAAAATGGTTTAGTTTTTTGGTCAGTAGATAAATCTGGAAGTTTACGTTCAGATCAACCAATGATGAAATCATCTGAAGATCAAATTAATTTGAGAAACAAAGCATTAAACGAACCAAATTTAGTTATTCCTAGTAGTAAAGTATGCGATAAATTAAAAAATGAGGATATTGAAAATTTAAAAATTTCAAAAAATAAACTACTTAAAACATATGAAGCTATACAAACAGTAGGAGATTATTGGATGAGGAAACATTTGTATGGTTGATTATCGTAAATTAGAAAACAGAAAAGATGCTTTTTTATATTGGTGCGATTGGTCTGTTAAAAATAAAGATGTTGACCCTGCATTATGGATGTTAAATTACCTTTTTGATAGATACGAGCACAATATTGAGCAAAAATATTGGATAGCTTGGATTTATGGTACTACTTACCATCTACCAGCAGCTTGGATAGTTTGGAATGAGTTCCCTGATTATGACCTAGTAGATCAGGATAGGCTCCAGTGGTGGAATGATAAAAATTACAAAAAACTAAGATACCAGACTGACACAAAATATAATAAAGGATATTTACCACAACAATTTGAGAGTTATAAGAAATTCATAGAATACAACAACCCAAAAAAAACCCAAAGACAAAGATTTGCTAATATCGTTGAAAAAGGTTCTTTTGACTTCGCTTGGAACACCATCAGCAAAAATATGTACAAATTTGGTAGATATTCAACTTGGTATTACATGCAAACACTGAAAGATTGTGTTGGGTTGGAACTCTTGCCTGATGATTTAAAATTAGATGATTACAATGGTAGTAAATCTCACAGAAATGGATTGTGTTTCGCTTTGGGTAAAGATGATTGGGTGAATAAAAAATTACACAAATCTTGCATTGAATACTTAAATTACGAAGCAGCAAATTTACAAAATGAGCTTAAAAACAAATATGGTACTGTTATGGATTTATACGAAATGGAAACACTGTTATGTAGTTTTAAAAAAATATTTAGGAAAAGTAGAGGAAGGTATTTGGGCTATTATTTAGACAGACAAGCACAAGAAATAAAAAAAGTTGAGCAAGATGGTTGGAATGGTGTGGATTGGCAAGTTTTTTGGGATGCAAGAGAGGAAACTTTGAACAAAAAATTATATCAAAACAAACAAATACGAGAAAATTTATATCCTGTTTTTTTAGAGACAGGCACTTTTGGGTATGGCACATTATGAAATGTGTTGCTATAGGTGGTGTTCCTGCAACTGGCAAAACCACACTTATGAGGAACATTATTAAAAAATTGCAACCGAAACAAGACTTTTCATATGGCCTATTAAGAGGTATGTATAAAAACGATATAGCTATTTTAGGCATTTATAAAGATAAAGAGGTCTTCGCTGGTACTGATAAACTTTCAATGGCAGTGCAAAATCATTTTAGTAAATATGTTGCAAAAAAACATAAACACATAATGTTTGAAGGTGATCGGCTTTTCACGAAAAATAATTTATTGTCTTTGATCAAAACACACGATACAAAAATTATTATTTTAAACACTAGTGAAAAAAATTTAGCTATAAGGCATAAGGAAAGGAATGACCGACAAAATGTAAAATTCTTGAAATCAAGAGAAACCAAACTCAAAAATATAAGCGAGGAATCTGGATTAGAAAAATCAATTGAATATCATGATTTGAAAACCATCAAACAATCTGAAGAATTGGCTCAAAAATTAATACAATTTATTGATTCTTGAACACAGCACTTTGATTTACCAATTTTCCACTTTGTGCTGAACGAATCTTTTTGTTCTAAAATCATAAATAAACTTTGCTTCACCTATTTTACCGTAATGGTCTTGTTCTCTTATTTTTCTAGTTATTACCCTAGTAGAATTATCATCAAAATCTCTGTGTACTGTCATAACAACATCACTTTGATTATGCCAATGAGAAGCACCTGAAATATCATAAGCTGTAGGCGGGGCATAGCCACCATCAGTTGATTTAGGTAATTTAGTTGGGTGAGCTACACACCAAAACACTATTTCATGCACACGTGAAAACCTTTTACATAAAGAAATGAAATCCCTGATATGTTCATCTTCTCTTTTGTTGCCATTTCTTGAAGCATCAACTTCGTTGTATGGGTCAATTATTACTCCATTTATACCGTGTTTTAGTATTGCGGATTTAGCTATACTTAAAATAGTATTTATGTCAGGTACACTGTTCCTTGTTTCTATGAAATAGAAATGCTCATTTATAAAGTCCATTGCTTCTTCAAGTTCTCCTTTAGTCATACGATTCTCAAAATCTTCATCAAAGTTTTTACCTTGATACATCTGTACTAATCTTCTGATATGCATTTGTGTAGAATGTTCAGGTGAAAAAATAGCAAATTTCCATTTATGGTTTTCAGCAATACTCAAAAGCATTTGATCTAAAAATAAAGATTTACCATGATTAGGTATGCCAGTAATAGTGTGAAATGTAGATGTCATGATTTTTAATATATCGTCTAAGCCTGTAATGCCTATTTCTAAAGGTTTAACATAGTTACCGTCATATAATTCTTGCACTTGTAAAGAATAATCAGAAGCACGATACAGGCCTTCTACTGGATAAGGTATAGGGTTTTTTATAATATTTTTTAAATATTCTTTACCATGTTTAACAAGTATCTCATTAGCATCTTTACAGCCTTGTGGCATATTAACAAACCAACATTTGTCTTTGCCGTATCTGTGTAAAAGTTCTTTATGTAGTGCATGACCACTGCTATCGTTATCAGTAAATAAAACTATTTTTGTAGCTGATAAAGGTGATTCTGTTAAGGCTTTAAATCTTGCATCGTCTTTATTAAACTTTGCTTCTTTAGGTGCACCATTAGCTAATGATGTTGCATTATTAAAACCACATTCTGCTAAACTAAGAACATCAATTTCACCCTCACAGACAAACACCATATCTTGATCTTTTACATTGTCGTAGTTGTAAAATAATGGTCTAGTGTTAGATTTTTGTCTAAATCTTTTATCAACTGTTCTAAATTTAATATTAGCTATTTCTGATTTTTCATCAAAATAAGGAAAACCAATCCATTCACCATCAGAAAATATTTTAAAATCTTTGGCAGTATTAATTGAAATACCTCTTTTGTTTAGAAATGTATATATAAAATCTTCATAAGTTTTGTTATGTATTACAGGCTTCTCATACTTAGCTTCCTTTTTCTTTGGATACCAAGTGCTGTTTTCTGCAAACTGATACCCTGTCCAGTCGCAATGGTGGCACTTCCAAACAGCTTTAGACTGATTGTTTTCTATTGTTACTGATAAAGGGTCGTCTGACATTTTGTGAGGTGGTTGGCACTGAGGGCACTTAGTTTTATAAGTACCATCAATTGTGCTTTTAAGTTTTATGCCTTCTTTAGATAAATCAAGCATTTATAACCCCATTACTTATTGATTCAGACCAATACTTGTCTAGTGTTGTATTTGGCTCAAAATACATATCTCTTTCTATCATTGGGATAACACCCATTTTCATTGATACAAGTTCAGAAAGTGCCACATACCCTAACTCTGGACAACCAAAACCAAGATCACAAAGACCAAAAAGAATATCATTTTCATCTATCTCACTTATAAGCCAAGTTCCTTGACCGTAAGCATTAAAAAGTTTCAAGTATGGCTTTCTATCCTTTTCAGGTAGAGTTTTATTTTTATCAAGTAAACGTTTTATTTCTTTAGTAATTAATTTCATATTTCCTCCTTATTAACCAGCTAAATTATTTAAAGTTTTAGTTTCTGTAGTGATTTCGTCTTTCCACCTTTCTTGGTTTAACCAAGTAGTTGGGTGTGGTATATATTTTAATTCTGTATTAGTTTTTATTAAATATTTAACACCTTTAATAATACTATCAAATTCTTTTAGATTAATATTTTTAAAAATAGAAAAACTTTTTTTCTTAGAAACTTTCCTAGGATATAAATTCCAAAACATTTCAAAATTAGTTATATATATTTCTTTTGTATCTTCTTTAGTATTGTAGTTCCTCTTGGACACCCCCCTTAGTTCCTCTGAGACCTTAGGTTCTTTTTGGCCTAAACTTAAAAAATATCTATTAGAAGTATTACCACCATTATCTAATTTTCTATTTTGTTTTTTCAGTAACCCTAAAGAAACAAATTCATTGATGGCTAACTTAATGCTTTTTGTTGTTTGCAAACCACAAAGATTAGCTAAATGTTGATGACTTGGATAACAAGTTCCATTTTCATCTGCATAATTAGCAAGTATTAACAATATTAATTTCTTAGTAGGACTTAGGTTCTGTACCTTTAAGGCTTTGTTTAATAATTCAATACTCATAATTAACCCACCATAAAATGTTTAGCAAATTTGTTTTGATACTTACCAAGAATATCAAGTTCGTAAGTACCTTTAGCTATTTGCTTACATTCATCTTCCAAGTAAGGATAATCTTCCCCTAGTGCTGGATTAGGTTTTCTTGGGTCTGCATACCAAGCATCTTCTTCACCCATTACACAATAACCGCCCTTTCTAGCATCTTCTTCTGTATAAGAAGTTCTCTCGTATTTATACCATTTAATAAAGTAGTCAGCTTTTGGGTTTTCAGTATGAAGTTGGAAGAGATGAATTATCATCTCAGCATAATTAGAATATTCTTTGATAATATTATCTGAATTATTAAGACATATTACAAAGTCAGTATATTTTTCTTTTTTCATTTTTTTCCTGCATCAAGCATTAATTTATATAGCGAATTATTGCTCAAATAATAAAAAAGTAAAACCCCTTAACGGAATATAAAAAATAGATTTGTTTGCAATATATATAAATTTGATACAAAATGGAATACGATTCTTGAGAAATTATAGGAAAACATGAGTAAAAAAAGTAAAAATGTTAAATTAACAGAAACATTAAAAATCAAAATAAGAACAGAGTTTGTGCAAGGTTACAATGATGATAATGGTCAAAGAATGCTTTACACGCTAGATGAATTGATCAAAAAACATAATGTTGCAAAATCTACCATGTACCGAGTTTCGCAAAAAGAAAATTGGAAGCTACAAAGAGAAGAATTTAATCAAGAGTATTTATCAAAGCTAGATGCGGAACGTACAAAAAATATGACTGCAGAAAGTAAGAAGATGGATAATCAAAGCATAAATTTAGCTAAAGCTCTTTATTCAACTATAGGTGCTATTATAAGAAACAACAGCAATTTAATCGCTGAAGGAAAAAAAGGAATACCACCTTCACAAGTTAATTCATTAGCAAATGCTGCTTTAACCGCACAAAGATTAGCCAAACTGGCACTAGGAGAACCGACAGAAAATATAAATGCAAATATCAAAGAAAACGACAGCTTCAGAGAAGCTATGGAATTGCTTGACACAGTTGCAGAGCGAAGGCGAGAAAGCAACGATAGCTCTATACACTGATTGGTTAAAGGTTGCTAGGCCCAAACAAATCATACCAGACAATGATGCTAATATTTGGTTAATACTTGCTGGTAGAGGTTGGGGTAAAACTAGAACAGGTGCACAAGACATAGTTTTATATGCTTTAAGAAATCCCAATACAATCTGTGCAGTTGTGGCACCAACACACGGAGATTTAAGAAGAGTTTGCTTCAATGGTCCATCAGGATTAATGTCTATTATCCCAAAAGAGTGTTTAGCCAATTCTAATGACTTTAAAGGGTATTCCTCAAGTTTATCCGAAATCAGATTAAGTAATGGATCAAAGATAATAGGATTCGCAGCAGAAAACCCAGAGAGATTGAGAGGGCCTCAATTTCATAGAGCATGGTGTGATGAATTGGCGGCATGGAGATACCCTGAATCTTTTGATCAATTAATGTTCGGATTAAGATTAGGAGAGAATCCTAAATGTGTAATCACCACAACACCAAAACCCACAAACATTATCAAGCAACTAATGAATAGAGAAGATGTGCATATGACAACTGGAAATACTTTTGAAAATGAAAAGAATTTGTCAGGTTCTGCATTAAAGATGTTAAAAGAAAGATATGAAGGCACAAACTTAGGGAGACAAGAATTGTTTGCAGAAATAATTGATGATGTTGATGGTGCACTATGGAAACCAAAAATGATTGAAGATACAAGGCTCAATGAAGACAAGGAGATAGAACTTTCTCAAATTATTGTGGCGATTGACCCAGCAGTAACAGCTTCTAAAAATTCAGATGAAACAGGGATAGTAGTGGTAGGCAAAGATCATTTGAATCATTTTTATGTATTAGAAGATTTATCAGGGAGACATAGTGCTGAGAATTGGGGTAGAATAGCAATAAATGCTTACTATGATTGGAATGCTGATCGTATTGTAGCTGAAGTGAACAATGGTGGAGACCTTGTAGAAAGGTTGTTAAGAAACATTGATAACAATGTTCCATATAGATCAGTTCATGCAACAAGAGGTAAGATAGTTAGAGCAGAGCCAATTTCGGCTTTATATGAGCAAGAAAAAGTGCATCATATAGGAATATTTGATGAACTTGAATCTCAAATGTGTACATACACAGGCGATACACAAAGCAGTCCAGACAGGTTAGATGCTTTGGTGTGGGGTTTGACAGAACTAAGCAAATCTCAAGGAAACGTAAATTGGAGAATTAGTTAATGGCTTTAATAGATAACATACGAAAAATGTTTGGCTTACAAACAGAAACAAAAGAACAAGGCTCAGTCATGGGCTATTTCAATGTCGGTACTCAACAAAAAATGTATAAGTATCAAGATTTAGCAAAAGAAGGATATATGAACAATGCTATCGTATATCGTTGTGTCAATGAAATATCAAAAGGTGCAAGTGCAGTACCATATAAAATTAAAGCAGAAGATAATGTTTTAGAAAATACAGACTTACACAATCTTTTAGACAGACCAAATCCACAACAATCATATACAGAGTTTTTCAATAGTTTGTATGGTTATCTATTACTGTCAGGTAATGCTTACGTTTTAAAAGTAGGTGGTGAAGGACAATCCCCAAAAGAATTACATTTATTAAGACCAGACAGAATAGTAATTAAGGGTGGGAATAATTATATTCCTGATTCTTATGAATACATGGTTAATGGCAGAGTAGATAAGGTTTATCCAGTAGATCAAGATAATGGTTATAGCGAAGTGAAGCACATAAAGCTATGGAATCCATTAGATGATTATTATGGGTGTTCGCCTTTAACTGCCGCAGCTATGGAAATAGATCAACACAATTTAGCAAGTAAACATAATGTGAATTTATTGAATAATGGTGCAAGACCTAGTGGTGCAGTTATCTTTAAACCAAAAGATGATCAAGGTTTTGCTGTAAACCTAACAGAACCACAAAGACAACAATTACTTACAGACTTAAACAATAGATTCTCAGGGGCCAGTAATGCAGGTCGTCCTCTACTCTTAGAAGGAGACTTTGACTGGAAAGAGATGGGGCTGAGCCCTAAAGACATGGATTTTATAAACTTAAAGCACATGAGTGCTACGGACATAGCACTTTGCTTTGGAGTTCCGTCCCAACTTGTTGGTGTGCCTGATGCTCAAACTTATTCAAACGTAGCTGAAGCTAGATTAGCTTTATATGAAGAAACAATTATTCCTTACCTAAGAAAAGTACAATCTGATTTGAATGAATGGTTACTGCCTATGTTTGGCGAGAATATAGACTTTGAATACGATATAGATGAAATACCAGCACTATCAGAAAGAAGAAGAATAATTTATGGCAATGTTACAAATGCTGTAGCACAGGGAATCATTACTAGGAATGAAGCTAGAGAAAGGCTAGGTCTTTCACCAGTTGAAGGTGGTAATGAGCTTTATATCTCAGCTAATTTGTTTCCATTGGGGTCTGAACCATTGCCACCGCCTGATAATGAAAAAGACTTTGAGGATTTTGATGATTTAGAAGAAGAGCTAAATGAAGAGGAAAAGAATGAACAAAAAGCTACAGACTTTCCAAAAAGAGGTGATGATAAAAAAATATCTTTAAGAAATTCAAATTACCCTCAATTTGATTATGAGTTCGCAAAGAACGTCAAAGAAGATGGCGGAAGTGTAGGTAAAGAAATATGGAGAGCTGGTGGCAACATTAGAGGTAATCAAGCATTCTCATTATGGGGTAGAGCAAGAAAAGGTGATGAAAGTCCTGCTGTACTTAAATGGATAAAAGAAAGGGAAGCATGGTCAGCAAGACACTCTGTTGTAGATGGCAATCAATTTGTTGGTGGAGATAAAGAACCTAATCTTTCAAATGTAGCTGGTGTTGTTGCACTTATGAAATGGGGTGTGATAAATCCAAAACTTGGGCAACAAGGTATGAAAGATGTAATTCTTGAACTCACAAAGAAACTTGAAGGAAGAAAAGAACCAGAAGAAAAAGAAGAACCTTTACCAAGTGATGTGCATATTCAAATAGAAGTAGAAGAAAAACAAGTTTCTGCAAAAGTAAAAGAAGCACTTAAAAATAAAGTTGATGAACACAATGAAAAATATGGAGAATCTAAAACTAAGAAAGCTACTTTAGGAATGTTAGAAAAAGTATTTCTTCGTGGTGTCGGTGCATATAATACCAATCCAAGTTCAGTTAGACCTGCTGTTAGGAGACAGGGTGGTGCTGACAGATGGGCTTTTGCTAGAACCAATTCATTTTTATTTGCTTTAAGAACAGGCAGGTTTCAAGGTGGGAAACACGATACCGACTTGTTCCCTGAAGGACACCCTTTAAAATCCAAAGGGCCTACTGATTCACAAGGCAGACCTAAAAAGTAATGCAACAAGCCATTCAGAAAAAGGCATATCGCAAAAGACGATTCAGTTCAAGGTTTGAAGTTCGTACACAATTACGAATGAGAGATAACCTTGAAAAAGCATTCTTTAAAAATATCAGAGCAGTTTTAAATAAAAATACACGTAGAGTAAGCAATGAATTACTGTATGCCTTAGATTATGACACTGATGTAAATACGGTTCGTCTTTATAATGGTCTTTATCCAGTCATTGAAAAAAACCTGAGGAAAATTTTTCAGACCTTCATTGAATACAATATTTCTCTTTATGACCATAATTCAAAGAATTTAGAATTTACCACAGTAGGTACAATAGTAACATTTGAACAATTATTTAAAGAATACCTTAGAGAAAGAAATATCATATTTGAAACTTTATCAGCTAATCAATCAAGACAAATAATGAGAACAATAAGAAATCTTAGAGACCAAAACCTTACACTTCCACAAATTTCTAAAGAAGTAAAACAGACAGTAAGAAACTTTACTACATTTCGTGCTGCCAGAATTGCAAGAACAGAAACACATAGTGCAGCTAGTTTTGCTTCACAGGAATACAATAAGAAAATAAGCACACAATTAGGTGAAAACCTTTATAAAAGATGGGTTTCAGTAAGTGATGCAAGAACAAGAGATTCTCATGCAAGGGCAAATGGTCAAGTAAGGCAGATAGATGATGATTTTCAAATTAATGGTGCATTAATGAAATATCCGGGAGACCCAAGAGGTGGTGCAAAGAATGTTGTTAATTGTAGATGTGTTGTAGTTTATGTAGATGAAGAAGATTTGAGTTTGATACAAGACTAAATGTTGTGCTAGACTACGAATTTAACTACTATATATAGTGAAATGCCAATACCAAAACCAAACTCAGGAGAAAGTAGGCAAGGATTTATTAAAAGGTGTATGGGAGATAAGACAATGACCTCAGAATATAACGAAGAACAAAGGTTAGCTGTCTGTACTAGTCAGTACAAATCACAGGAAGATTCCTCAGAAGCTAAAGAAGAAATAAGAAAAGACGTTTTTACTACACAAGAAGAAGCTGAAAAAAGAGCTGAAAAAATTGGTTGTGTAGGTTATCACGAACTTGATGAAGATGGTAAAAAGATATATATGCCATGTGATACTCATACACAATATGTTCAAGCAACAGGAGAAGATGTGAAAAACGAAGAACCAATACAATTACAAGAAACAGAACACCTTGAATTCAAAACAGAAATAAAGGCATATCACGAAGAAGAGAACAAAGAAGAGGGAGTGTTTGAAGGTTATGGTTCTGTATTTAACAAAGTTGATCTAGGCAATGATGTTGTTAAATATGGTGCATTTAAAAAATCACTTAAAAGAAAAGGGGCAAAAGGAGTAAAACTTTTATATCAACATAAATCAGATATGCCAATAGGAGTATTTGATGAAATCAAAGAAGATCAACATGGTCTTAAAGTAAAAGGCAGATTAGCACTTAAAACTCAAGCTGGAAGAGATGCTTTTGAGTTAATGAAAATGGGTGCATTAGATGGACTTAGCATAGGATTCAAGCCAAATCCGAAAGCTACTCGCTACGACAAGGGTTCTAATAAAAGAATTCTTGAAGAAGTGGAACTTATGGAAATTTCTTTAGTGACCTTTCCTATGAATCAGTCGGCTACGATTCGTAGTGTTAAAGGTGAAGATTTTTCTATAAGAGAGTGGGAAAATGGAATGCGAGATGCTTTCAATCTTTCTCGTTCAGAAGCAAAGATGGCGGCAAAAGCTGTGCATCAGGTATTTGATCAACGAGATGTTGATGTAAATACTGAATTGGCAAATGCCTTGAATAACCTTAATAATAAATTCAACTCTTGGAGAAAAGATGGAAAATAACGAAATCAAGAGTGCAGTTGATGGTATCGGTCATGCTTTTGAAGAATTCAAAAAAGCAAATGACGAGAGATTAGATGCACTTGAAAAGGGTGACAGTTATGATGGTTTACTGGACGATAAGTTAGCAAAGATTGAATCTAAGCTAGATGCTTTTGAAGATGTAAACCAAAAATTAACTCAAGCCAATCTAAGTCAAGAGAATTTAAAAGAGCAAGTAATTAATCTTGAAACAGTCTTAAAAAGACCAAATGCAGGATTAGATACGAAGCAAATTGATGATTCTCTAATTGCCTTTGATGCTTATTGCAGAAAAGGATTTGATGCTTTAACAGAAGCAGAGAAAAAAGCATTAACAGTATCAAACGATTCTACTGGTGGATATTTAGCTCCACCTGAATACGTAAAAGAATTAATCAAAGACGTAACTGAAATCTCACCTATCAGATCAATTGCTAGAGTAAGATCAACAGGTCAAAGATCAATTCAAATACCTAAGAGAACTGGCACATTCGCTGCTCAATGGGTTGCTGAAAGTGGAACAAGATCAGAAACTACTGGTTATCAAGTTGGTTTAGAAGAAATACCTGCACACGAATACTATGCAATGGTTGATATTTCTGAGCAAGACTTAGAGGATTCAGTATTTAATCTTGAAGCTGAAATGCAATCTGAATTTGCAGAGCAGTTCGCTAAAGCAGAAGGTGCAGCTTTCACAAGTGGTAATGCAGTCGGTAAACCTGAAGGTTTCATGTCTAACAGTAATGTTGGTGAAGTTAATTCAGGAGCAGGTGCAGCACTTACAGGTGATGGACTTATCTCTTTGGTACACAGCATAAAATCAGAATACAGCAAAAACTCAACTTTTGTTTTTAACAGAAATACACTTGCTGATATTAGAAAACTTAAAGATACTGCAGGTCAGTATGTTTTCCAAGCTGGTATGATGCTATCAAGTGGAGTTCCAAATTCAATTTTAGGATTCCCATACATACAAGCAACTGATATGCCAAATGTCGGTGCTGGTACATTCCCTATAGCTTTCGGAGATTTCTCCAGAGGTTATATGATCGTAGATAGAATTGCTATGGCAGTATTAAGAGACCCATTCACTCAAGCTACTTCAGGTAATGTTAGATACATTGCAAGAAGAAGAGTTGGTGGTCAAGTAATACTACCTGAAGCATTAATTAAACAAAAAGTTTCAGCATAAGGAGTAAATTATGAGAGATTTAGGTAATAACTTAGTAGCTGTGCAAAGTCTTGCACCTGTTGTAGCTAGTGGTAATGCTACTACTACAAACAGTACAGGAGTTGATCTTCAAGGTTTTGAAGGTGCTTTTGTATCTGTTGCATCAGGAGTTGAAGGCGATACATTAGCTGCAAACTTAAAGTACGACTTTAAATTACAACATAGTGATGATGATTCTACTTATACAGACTGTGAACAGAAAGACGTTACTGATTTAGCGATTTCTTCAGGAATCTTTTTGACACTTGATGACAATGCAGAAACCCCACAGGTTTCAGGTATTGGTTATATCGGTGGTAAAAGATACTTGAGAGTGTCTGTAGTTAGAACAGGGAACCACTCAACTGGTACACCTCTAGCTATTAACGTATTGAAAGGATTTGCACACCA
>CAACVC010000037.1_pt1 | contig 27949 bp, 29 predicted proteins | sample 2381761 | NCBI WGS metagenome assembly CAACVC01 (sample SAMEA5211966, study PRJEB30684) | marine metagenome | biome: Marine; feature: Epipelagic; material: Water | collected 2015-10-15 | depth 45 m
GTACCTGAAGATCCTGAAGATCCACTTGTTCCCGAAGATCCACTTGAACCAGAATCTCCACTTGTACCTGAAGTACCAGAAGAACCACTTGTGCCATCTGAACCATCTATACCTGATGTACCAGAAGATCCGCTTGTTCCATCTATACCTGAAGTACCAGAAGATCCTGAAGAACCATCTGCTCCATCTACACCACTTGTTCCTGATGATCCTGAAGAACCACTAGTTCCTGATGAACCACTTGAGCCATCATCACCTGAAGTTCCACTTGTACCTGATGAACCTGAAGTTCCATCTATACCACTTGTACCTGATGAACCTGAAGTTCCATCTATACCACTTGTTCCAGAAGATCCACTTGATCCACTATCACCTGAAGTACCTGAACTTCCACTTGTTCCTGAAGATCCACTTGATCCACTATCACCTGAAGTACCAGAAGAACCACTTGTACCATCTACACCTGAAGTTCCTGAACTTCCACTTGTACCATCAATACCTGAAGTACCTGAAGATCCACTTGTGCCATCTGCACCTGAAGTACCAGAAGTACCTGAAGATCCACTTGAACCTGAATCACCTGTTACTACAAATGAACAAATTACATCTTCTCCATCTGTAAACGCACTCCCACCTGAAGCTTCATTACTTACAGTTAATGTCCACCAATCCCCATTGTCTGTTAAATTTGTAATTGCCCATAAAATGAAATCATTTGTATTAAATTTATCTGATATTCTAATATGACCATTTACTGCACCAGTTGAAGATTGTACTGTTTCTAAGAATGATTCTATACTATTACCAGCATCATCTGTTTGACTAATATATACTGCTGTTGCAGAAGGTTGAGTAGAATTATTTACTTTAACTTTTCCTGAGCCAGGATCTGATGTATCAGTATCTGTTTCAAAAGTATAATCAAAAGAAGCACCACCAAATGAACCATCTTGTCCCGAAGTTCCTGAAGTACCGGATGAACCACTACTTCCATCTATACCAGAAGTACCTGAAGAACCACTTGTACCACTTGTTCCTGAGCTACCACTTGAACCAGAATCTCCACTTGTACCTGAAGATCCACTTGATCCCGAAGTACCACTTGAGCCACTTGTACCAGAAGATCCACTTGAGCCATCTACACCTGATGTACCTGAAGAACCTGAAGTTCCATCTATTCCAGAAGTTCCAGATGAACCACTAGTTCCAGATGTACCACTTGAACCAGATGAACCATCAGAACCAGATGTACCAGAAGTACCACTTGAACCAGATGAACCACTTGTTCCTGAAGAACCTGAAGTTCCATCTTCACCAGATGTACCTGATGAACCTGAGGTACCGCTTGTACCAGAAGAACCTGAAGAACCGTCTACACCAGAAGTTCCAGATGAACCACTAGTACCAGAAGAGCCACTCGAACCACCTGCACCATCAGATCCTGAAGTACCAGAGGTACCACTTGATCCTGAAGATCCACTAGTTCCTGAAGAACCAGATGATCCTTCATCACCTTTTACACCAGATGTTCCTGATGTACCAGACGAACCACTTGAACCAGATGTTCCTGATGTACCAGATGTTCCTGATGTTCCAGAGGAACCTGATGATCCACTCGTTCCCGAGGATCCTGAGCTTCCATCTTCCCCAGCACTTTCATCTAATACATTATAGGCACCAACTTTTAAGCTGTCTACAAATCTTACATTATTCTGATTAGCCATATATTAACTTTGTTTTAATTCACTACCTTGCGTCACGTCGGAAATATTAGATAAATTACCTTGGTCTTCCCTTTGACGCCTAGTTCTGCCATCTTTTGTTTTTGTTACGTTACTTTCAAATATTTCTTCATTAGCTGTTGTTTCCATTTGAATAATAAATTTACCTTTAGTATTATATTTATTCAAAGCTGTCATTTCTTTCTGTATTGTATCAGGCACAATATAACCTCTAAGTCTTATACCAAAATTACCTTTAACAAGTCGATCTCTACCTGTTGTTAATTCTGTAGCTGTTGTAAAAGAATCAATAAATGCCCTAAATTTAAATCTTTCTGGATCTCCCCAATAAGCATCTGATGCATATTCACAAGCTTCTATTATTTTATTTAACTGTTCCATGTAATATGTCTGGATTAAACAACTATATTCTATAGTTACAAAATCTGGGACAACAACAGCATACATCTGTTTTACTGGTTTTCTGTTATTTATTGCAGCAAAATTGCTATAAAAGTTTTTTGGATTATATGGTCTTTGAAAACTAGCATATAAATTTGGATCATTAGCATCAAGTTTATTGTATACTGATCTATCTTTTGTTATTACATCTCTTTTAACAACAATAATTGGTAACATTATTGAACCTTTTTTATCTCTATAATACCCATCTCTTTGATATGATTTCCACCTTTCAGGAGCTCCATAAATTATTGGAACTTCTCTTCTTTGTCCATTTTGATAAACAAAAGGTTTAATAACATTTTCAAAATAATAAAATACAGCTTCATCTATATCTTTTATACCAATTGAAAATGGTTTTGTTGTATCACCTTTCCAAGATAATTTTTCTGATCTATTAAAAGGTATTCCTGTTTCATTTTCATTAACTGGTGAAGCGATATTAGGATTACCATATCTAGCATCAGTTGGAGTATGTAAATCTCTACTAATTTCTTTTTGTGTTTTTGGTATGGGTTTTCTAAGCTTTGACATTAAAATCTTTCTATATAAGGTGAAATTGCAGGTTTATCTGCTGAAATGTAATATGTTGATACTAATATTGATAAATTTGTTCCAAATAATTGTAAATTTGGATTTAGAGGATTATCTGTGCCATCTGAATTATTATTAGGGTATTGAGGGTTTTTACCACTCCAATATTGATTTGCTACTGTACTTTGTACTCCGTAATATCCTTCTTGGTATAAGATTATATCCCCTACATCTGGTACAACATTTGCATCAACTAAATCATCTCTTAAGAAATAAAAATCAATTGATTGTTCAAATTGTACACCTTCTTCATTCTCAGGATATTGTTGATCTTGTCTATTTATTAAAACATTAAATAAAAATGGTCCATTATAAAACTTTTCATCAGCTGCTTCTCCATATATGTTAACTTTTGTTTCTTCCAATTTAAATTGATAGATAGCACATTGTTGGGTAATAACATTACCCATAACTTCTCTATTCAGATGTCTTACCAGAGATACGTCTCTCTGTCTTGCGAACATTGCCATATTATCCTATATAAATTACACGTGGTACTTGATCTAATTCTTTTAATACCGCATCTTGTTCTAAAACTTTTCTTTCTAATAATTTAGCTCTCGAAGTTTCATCAAAATATGCCCTTAATCTTTCTAATAAAGCTGTTTTTTCAGCCGTGGCAGCCGCTAATAAATCAGCTTGGTTTAAGGTCATATCTGCATTAGGAATAGGAACAGTACTATATTTTCCTCTTACATATCCTAAAATTTCTTTACATAATGCTAAAGTATATTCAAAAATCCATTGTCTACCAATTGAATTAATAAGATCATAATTAGGATTAGTATAAGGCATATCTGATACATTTGTAACTTCTCCACAAGCTGGGTCTACACTTCCACTAATTCTATCTTGTGTTTTAATATATTCAAACCACATATTACCACAAAATGTTCCAGTACTATCAGTATCTCTATCACTACCAGGTGTTGTTCCTGGGATTGGGAATACTCTTAAAACATTATTATGCATTTCAAAACTAAAATTAGATAATCTTATTTGTTGATTTAATTCAATTTGTTGAATTACTTGCATATCATAATTAAGGGGCATCATTAAATAACCCATTCCACCACCAAATCCTCCTAATTCAAGTAAACCAGCAGCTGCAACGCCCCCAAATCCAAAACCATCCATAGGATCTAAATATCTAGCCGAAGCGGGAATTGGCTCTTCATAAAATACTCTTTTAATTTCAATACTACCTGTTATACCCTCTGATTTAGCCCATTCTTTTAAATCATAATCCTGTACACTAGCTGTTAATGGAACAAAACCTTTATACCAAGTTACATTACCACCTGTACCAGCTTCCGATCCATATTCTTCAGCTATTCTTATTACAGAAGATAAATTAGGAGTAATAATAGAATTATTTAAAAATATAAAATCATCTATTTGTAAACCCTCTAAAGATAATAAATTATCCCTAACCAAATAGGCATATAATTCATTTCCATAAGTAGTAATAGCTTCCTCGAAAGCAGTAAATATTGAACCTGATTGTAATTCAATATCAACTAAAGGGTAGCCTAATCTAATTGTTACAAATTCAGCTACTCTAACACAATCAACTTGAAAGTCATGATATTGATTATAAAAACCGAAAGGTAATGCATTTGGGTTCCAAAGAGGTTGACCATCATATATGGGTACATTCATAATAATCTAGTTTTATTATAAATATGAAAAAAAAGACCTCAAATTGAGGCCTTAAATTTTTATTTTATTTACTTTTTATTATGGGTTAAATATCATTAAATATCCAGAACCACTTGCGGATCCATCCCCACTACCTGATATCCAAAGTGAACCAGTTACTAAAGGTTCTGATGTGGATAAATTTTCCCATCTAATTGAACTATCACCACTAGCACTTATAACTAAAGAGCCTGTTATTGTTACACTACCCGAAACTGTAAATGATCCAGATACATCGTGTGACCCAGTAAAAAATCTAAAATTATTATCTAATTCGTCTATTGTTAAAGCTGATCCTTTCCCTCCGGAACCTGTTCTAAATGTTAATGCCATTTTTATTTAATTTAATTTTATTATAAATATTAAGAAGAGCCTACAAGATACTCTATTCTAACGTCTGCGTTATTTGCTTTTGCTTTTATACTATAAAGCGATGAAAATGATGAATAATACTGTATATCAACATACCCATCTACTACATAATCATAATAATTACTACTTTCAAATTGAGCATTAGATAACATCATTGATTTTCCTGCATCTAACCTAAATACACCTTCATCTCCTGATCCCACATTACCTGTATTAGGAGATTGAGCATCTGGGCTATCTTGGATTAAATAAATAGATACGTAATTAGTACAATCTAAATTGGTAAATCTTAAATATTTAACAGTATCTCTTACAAATGAACCAGCTACTTGAGAAGCTTCATTATCAACAAATCTTAAAATTTCAACTCCCGTTCCCTCCCAATTTGCAGATATTGTATCTATTCTTCTTACTAATTGGTTTACATTAGCTATTTTTATATTATTTGTAGCAACTTCTTCATTGCCATTTGGTAAAGTTATGCTTTCACGTATAAAAACATCTAATGAACCTGTTGTAGTACACAATGCCATAATTCTTTTTTATTATAAATATGAAGTGAATTGTTATAATTATAAATATTAATTAAAAACTATTTTATGTATTTTCTCGGAAAATAATTATTTTGTGGGGATAATATTACTATTGTAATTTAATTAAGTAAATACGTAAATATACATATAAAATTAAATATAAATATAAGGAGATAAGGATAAAAAAACCCGGCAAAAAGCCGGGTTATTTTATTAAGAAAAATAAATACTATTATAAAGTATTTAATCCTGCTACGTTGATTAAACCATAAAATTCTGGTCTTACCATCTTCTTAGCATATCTAGTTAATAGACCTTTTCTAGGTACGAACGTATCTGGATCGTATACTAGTGGAGTCATGATTAACGGAATATATGGAGCAAATACAGCACCACTTTCTAAGAACTGAGAACCTCTATATCCTAAAAGGATTTGGTTAGCAGTCATATAAGGGTTTTTGTATACTTTTTGGCGATCGTTAAGAGCACCTACTTTTTGTACACCAAATGCATAGCTCATTTTAGCAGCATCACCATCAGAATTAGCAGCGAATCCTGGAATTGATTCTAGGATAGTTGCAACTGTTGGAGAAACTACCATAAAGTTAGCTCCACCTCTCAGTGTTTTCTGGTGAATAATGTTACTTAGTTTTTGGATTTTAGTTCCTAAAGTTTGGAACCATTGTCCTTGACTATTATAGAATCCAAGATCTGATAATGCTATTGAAGCACCTGTACCAGTAATTGCCTGGTTGTTTACAGCTGACCAATTTTCTGTTCCAGCAGCAGCAGACTCAATTAACATACTTAAGATTTCTAAGTCAATTTCTAATGAAATGTACTCACTTAAGATTGAAGTTAATTCAGCTTCAGCATCTAGAGCATGGTAAGCGTTAAGATCTTGAGCGAATTCTGGAGTCCATACAGCTTTAAGTTTTCTAGTTTTAGCAACGATTGCAGATGATTGCATCTGAATGTTGATTTCTGGAATAACTTGCTCAGGAGATCCTTGATCATTAAATGTATTTGGAGTTGAGTTACCAGCTTCAAAATCACCTCTTGCGTTATCTTGAGGTTGGATTTGATAATTTACAAGTACTGCAGTATCAGAAATATCAGCATCAGCAGTTACGAATGCAATATTTCCACCTGATAATTTTGTAAATTCAGATAATTGTACACCAGCTACAGAACCATCAGATCCTGTAATTACAGAAGTTGATAAAGATCCTGAGAATAATTGGAATCCTTTTATACCTTCTAAATCAGCAAAAGCTAAAGAAGAAGTTGGTACATATACTACTTGGTAATCGCCAGCAGCTGCAGAAGCAGAATACTCGCCATTATAGTTAAGATCATCCCATTCTGCATTCTCAATTAGGGCTGCAGTTGCAACTGATTGAGTATTTTGAACAGAATATCCAAAACGACCTGATCCATAAAGACCACCTGTGTTAGTATTACCAAAAGGCTCGTTACCGCCTTTATCACCATATAATGAACCACCAGCTGAGAATGGAGACTTAGCAGATCCGTATTGGAAATCTAAAAAGAATACAAGGCCAGAAGGCAAATTCATTGGTTGTACTGATACAAATTCCTGTGCAGCAATTTGTCCAAATACTTTACGTACTAAGGGTAAAGCTACTCCAGCCCACTGTCCACCAACATTTACTGATGTTTGTGACTGAAAAGTACCCCCACCGCTTACACCACCACTAGTTTGTGATGATTCAACAACAAGTTGCTTAGCTTGGTTTTCAAGAATCATTCCCATATTATTTTTATGAGTTCCTGATAAACCTTCTAATAAACCTGTTTTTTCCCATTTGCTAGCTAATCTAGCAGCATCAGACTGTAATGACTGATATGGGTTTGCGCTTTCTAAAAGAGTATTTAAGCTCATTTTTTTAAAGTTTATAGGGTTAATTAAATTTTTAAATTAAACCAGCTAATTGTCTCATTCTGTCATAGACAGCATTTGATTCAATAATTGGTTTTTTAGCTTCAGTTATTGGTCCAGTTGTTTTAGAAGCACTACCTTGTGGTCTTGCTTTTGTTTCTGTTTTAGACACTAAGCCTTCGCTTAATGTTTCAAAAATAACTTTAGCCTCTTTTACTGTTGACGCTTTGTCAAATGCTTTAAGCACTTTAACTTTTTTGTCTTCAGTTAAGTTTTTAGACTTAAAGATTTTGTTAGTGTAAAGAAGTTTAGCATTTAAAAGGTTTACTTCATTCAATTCTTTTTTAAGCTCTTGGATTTCATCCATTGCTTCTTTGAATCTCATTTTTTCGGTTTCTTTTTCAACTTTGGAGTCATCTTTGTCTCCATCCTCGTTTCCAACACCGGTTTCACCTTTATCCATGTCTTTTGCTTCGTCGATTTCTACATCAACATCAACATCTTCAACATCCTCTATTTCAACTTCGTCTTCAACATCTACCTCTTCGAATTCTTCGCCTGCTTCGATAGTTCCGTCTGATACCATATCTTTAATAACGTCTTCGATAAACCCTTTTAGGTCATCTTCTGACATGTCTTCTAGATCAATATCTTCGTCTTCCATATCGTCTTCCATATCTTCCTTTTCGTCTTTCATACCATCTAGATAACCTTCTTCTTCGGCATCTGTTCTGGCATCTTCTTTGACGTCCTCTTTGTCTTCAGCTTCATCAATTTTGTCTTTGATATCTTCAGCATCTTCACCAGCATCTTTAGCTAGTTTAGATATTTGGTCTAAATCATCTCTGACAGCATCAACTTCTCTGTCGACTTCTTTTCTTTCGGAATCTGACATTTCTTCATCAAGTTCGGCTAACAATTCATCAAGGTTAATTTCATCAAGCTCTTCTTTAGCTTCATCCATATCTTCTTTCTCTTCTTTCATATCATCTTTAGAATCCATTTCTTCTTTAACGTCGTCTTCTTCATACTTATCGTATCCTTCGTCAACGTCTTCTTTGTCCATTTCTTCTAATTTTGCTGAAAGCATAGATTTCAAATGTGGAGTAAAAGCCTCCTCAAGAGCAAGTTTAGCATTTGCGATTGCAGTTTCCTTAACGGCTTTAGCATCAGCAATTGCTTCTTTTAACAAATCTCTGTTGTTAGACATAATCTCAAAATTTAAGTTTGTGAAATACGCTTATTCATGAAGCGTAATAGGAAATAATTTTTTACTCGACACCATATAATAGGATGGTGTATTACGTTTATACGTATATGCTTATTTTGGAAAAATTAAGAAATTGGGCAAGTTCCTTTAGAGCAAAGTATTTCAGTAACAATCTTATTTACTTTAGAATAATTATATGTAACTGTATTTTTACCTTCATTTAAGGTATGCATATAAGAACCTGGGTTTGATGGAGTTGAAACAAAATCCCAACATAGTAATTCAAAGTCATCTTGTACTTCCATTACACCACCTCTATCTTCTAAAGAACCCATACCACGAGATGATACACCTACTGTAATACCATTTTTAATTAATTCTTTTAATATATTTCCTGATGGTGTAGGTAAAATTTCTATTTTACCCATTACATTATCTCCATCCCAAAAATAATCAGTAATTAAATGAGATACATTTTTTAAGTTTATAACAGTAGATTCTGGGTGGTCTAATTCTCCCATTGAACGTCTTTGTTCAACAAGTTCTTTATATTTATCCATTTCTCTATTCCATAGAGCTTTTGAATAATAACGGCCATTACCATTCTTTACTTCTGCTGTAGCAAGGATGCCTTCAACCATTAAATTTCCGTTTTCTTTATTTACATTTTCAGTTAATTGAGATGGGGAAATTTTAATAGTGTGGGTTTCAATTAAGAGTTTTTTACTCATTCTTATGGTTGTTTAGCTGGTCCTGAAGGTCTGTTTAAGTAACTTTTACCTGTGCCTTTACCTACTTTTTTAGGTTCAGGATCTAATGTATCACCTCCAGTTGGGTTAGCAAAATCAAATACACTTTGGTCATTAATTTCATCAACAACCTCAGATTGTTGGTATTTATTACCTGTCATTTTTTCATACACTTTTTCCATTTTGCCTTTTCTTTTTTCTAAAAGCTTAATTTCTCTTTGCATGTCCTTCATTTTCTTTTTATCAATTAATTCTTTAAGATTATCATCTTCATTAATTGAACTAACTCTTTGAATTTTTTCATTAATATGATTATTTAAAAATTCTAATTGAGCTTCTAATTTTGTTATGTCACCAGCTTTACCTATTTCAGCTAATTTAGTATCAATTGATTCTTTTTTAGGTTTTTTCTTCATATTAGCTTTAATTGCTTTATCTTTAGCCGCCATATAATCATCTGAGTCTACATCACCATCTCCATCATGATCTTTTTTCTCGTCCATAGGCATTTCCTTTTCTTCATTTTCCATAGTAGCATAAGTATCAGAATAAGATACAGCAGTACCTTCATCTTCTCCAGCACCATCCATTGGTAAAGGATCTTCCATTCTTTCTTTCATCATATCTCTAATAACTTGACCAGACATAGCTGCTAATGAATTTGGATTACCTGATGTTACAACACCACCTAATTCTTCGTTAATTTGTTCTTTTGGACAGCATTCTTTAGATTCTTTTACTACTTGCATAGCATTATCGCTATCTTTTAGTTTTTCACTAAATCCACTACCACCATAAGTTTCACCTGAGTTTTCTTTAGTGTTTAGCATTGCTTCAGAATAACCTAAACCTTTAATACCAAATTGACCTTCTTTAACATAATGTAATGGATCTTTAGCTAAGTTTTTAACTGCTAATTCTTTAGCTTCATCTAAAGTTAATTCTTTATTATAATTAATTTCACACTGAATACCTGTAAGTACTTCTTGAGCATTAACATTATTAATATTGTCTACAGAAGGTGAATAATCATAATTATGAGATGCAATATTTTCAACTTCATTAGATACTTTATATGAACCCGCTAATTTACTATCCATTGTAAATTTACCCTCTTTATTTTGAATCTTTTCATCACCTGCCTTTGTATTATACTTTTCTTTATCCCAAGCATTTACAATTGGTTCTAATGATCCATTTTCTGCTAAAAAGTTGTCAAATTTAGTTTCCCAATCAGCTTTTGGTGAAGCTTCTATTTTATTAATTGGCTTAAGAGAAATAACACCACCTAATTCTTCATTAAGTAATTTATTTTTTACACTCTCGAATATTTTTTCTGTTGACTTGCTCATTTTAATCTTTTTTTAATAATGTTTCTATATCTTTTATATAATCGTTAATTAAATCTGTTCCATAAACTACAGAGTAACTTTTTGGTTCTTTATCTCTATAATATTTTATTGTTTCTATTTTTGCCTGTCTTAAGGGCGCAATTAAATTTTTTAACTTATCTTCAATTTCATCAAAAGCTTTTATTCTACTTTCTTGAAATTTTTCAAGTTTATCTTCTTGTTCAGTTACTAACGTATATTTATACATATTAAAAGAGTTTCTTAACTATCATTCCTGATCCTTTTTGTACATATGTACCGTCTTTATTTTTAGGAACTAGTTTATATTTAAACTGTTTTGTATATGCATTATCAGTAACCCCGTCAGGTCCTGCTTTAGGTCCTGGTCCTAAAGTTGCACCTGGGTCTCTAGATTCTTTTATTTTACCCTTAAGAACAACTTCTTGATATGCTTTACTTAGATCACCATCATATTTTTCATCTACTATTTTATGACCTAATCTTTCTAGAGTTTTATCATTCATCGTTCCTAATTTACGTCCATCATAACGGTTTTTCATATAGCTTGTTGCTATTTCTTGATAATCCTCACCATAATATTCTTTTTCCATATATGCTTCACCTAACCCACCTGGCCCGTCTAATTTTTTACCTGTTTTAGCATCTCTATCATAACCACAAGTACCTTCGTTCATATCATAATCACGAAGTTGTTTGTTAATTTTATATAAACGATCTTCTAATTTATTTAATTGATTGCCATAATAATTAGCTATTTCTCCCCCTTCTGGTTCTGCTTCTTGCTCCATTTCTCTATATAATTGAGCAATCTCATCTTCGATTTCTAATTTAATAGTTCTTAATGTTAAAGCTTCATCATAATCAATTCTTTCTTCTAATGGTCCTTTTCTAACACTAAATTTAGCATCTGGTTTACCCTTTATTGATTTAAGGATTTTTTCCATTGCAGCTTCAGCTTCTTTTTTTGTTTTATATGGTTCACTATATTGAGCTGTACCTTCACCTTTTTTACCAATTACAATATATCCTTCTTTTTCTTCATTCATAGTATAACCTAAAGAACTTACCATACCAGAAGGCATTTTCATTCTATATTTAGATTTTCTTTTTTTCTTTTTACCTTTTGGTTTTAAAGGTTTTCTAACAAAAGCATAGGGAGTATTATATGCACCAGCAGCACCAGAGGTTGATATTTCATCTACATCTGTCTCTTCTAAGAGACCTTTATTTATTATTCTTTGATACTCGTCAGGATATTCATTTCTAAGATGTGTGCGAATTTTATTTCTTAATAATTTAGCTGCTTCATATATTTCTCTAAATACAGGATCACCTTTAGTATCATTTCTAACACCTTTAGCTGTATCAACAAATTCAGTTGCATCACTAAATAATTCTTCATATGAAGGTAATCTTTCTACACTCCATGAAACTTTTCCTGTTTCAGTATCAATATCAGTTACAGTAAATTTAGTATCACCATCTTTACTAAAAGTTACTTTTCCTACTTCTTGTTTTCTTTTTGGGATACCAGTATCTTTTTCTGCTTCATCAGCCGAAGCAGTTTTAGACATTTCGTTAAGCTTATATTTGTATGCCATTTGCTACTTGAATTTCTTTTACTAGTTCGTAATATTGCAACAAATCAACTAAATTTTCACTATCTACTTTATCAGTTTTACTTAATTCAGTTAATAATTTTGCTACTTCAACTATTTTGATTTGTGTAGCCTTATCTTTTATATTTTTTGATTCTTTATTTAATGAAGATTTTAGTTCATTAATTTTAACATTATAAAAATTTCTTAAACCAGGAGTAGAATCTACTGAGTTAATAAATTCTTTAAGTACATCTTTTTGGTTAGAAGATAAATTTTTATATTTGTCATTAAATTTTTCTAATAATACTTTATAAGTAATTATTCTTGTATCTTTATCATAAGTAGAAAATTCTTCTAATACTGTTCTTTTAGTTTCTTGTTTTACTTCCTGTTTTGTTAAAAATTCAAGTAAAGTAATTTTATTATCAACTAACTGTTGGGTATTAGGTATTTCTTCTGAGTTATAACCTTCTATTAATGTATATAAAGCAGCTAATTCTTTATAATCTTTTATTTTAGCCCCAAAAAATATATCTAAATTATAATGTTTTTTAATTTCATTAATTAGATTATACTTTTGTTTCTTTAAAGAAGTTCTACTAAATCTTTTAGAATTTTCTAAAATTGTACTAATTACAGAACTTGCTCTTCCTTCGTTAATAACTTTAGACTTTATTATAGATTCATATAATTTGTATTCACGACCTAAGGAAGTTTTTACAAAATATTCTTTTAAAATATCTATTGCTGGGGAATCTACACCTTTTAAAGTATCTGCAGTTATTTGTCGTACTAACAGTTCAAATAATATTCCTGTATTCTTGTACTTAGAGTGTTTTATTTTCATCAAAAATATATTTATTTATAAATATTGGGAAATTCTTACTTCTTTAATTGTTTTTCATCTAATAACGAAGAAGTGTCTTTATCTCTTTCAAATATTAATTTTTTCCCATCTAATTTTTTAAACATATCTTTATTTCTCAGATAAGTTGTTCTAGCATCTTCAAGAGCTAATGGACTTCCGCCTTTAAACTTATTTCTAATATCATCAGAATCATTTTTATCTTTGTCTTTCATACGTTTAACTCCTAATCTATCTTTACCAAAATTATCATCTTGGGTATTACGTTTTGTGTTAGAAACTTTTGGTCTTCCTAATTTAGGATCATCAGCAGCATATTTTTCAGGATCAGGAACATCACCTGGGTCTGTATACATTCTGCCTTTACCATATAATGAAGCTAGATCATGTGGTGTACCATAAGATTTACCTGTTTCTACAGGATCGTTTCCTTCTGCTTCAATTTGTGCTATTCTAAATTTACGTTTAGCATCTTCTTGTACTAAATCTCTATATTCATCAATATTATCTTCACTAAAGTGATAAACATTATCATAAATCCAATCAGATGGTACTAAACCTTGTCCAAGTAATTGTTCTGCTAATTCAGATTTTGATTTCAGTAATTCTATTTTTTCTTGTTCTAGTACAATTGATGGACTAGTCATTTGAAGTGTAAAATTAGTTAGTGTTTCATCTGTATACCCTTGAGTATATAAGTGAACTAATGCAATTTTATTTAATTCTGATAGTATAATTCTTTGTATTCTTTCAATTGTGCGAGCAAATCTAATATCTTGGGCTGCTAATGTAGCTTTACCCTCTACACCTTCTTCATATCCTAAAAATGCTTTAGGTATTTTAAGTGCAGCAAATAATTTACCTCTTAAATATTCTACGTCTTGGATACCATCATATTGTAATCCAGGTGTAGTTTCTATTTTTGTTGTTGCATCGTTACCTCTAATTGGAATATAAAAATCTTCTAACATGTTTTGCATGTTATATTTTAAATTATATTCACCTGTATTATTGTCTTGGAATGGTGTTCTTTTTAATTGTGAAATAGTTTTTTGCATAAATGTTTCTATTTCATTAGGTGGAATAGAACCAACATTCATATAAAATATTCTTTTTTCAGGAGCACGTGCAATTCTATGAATTAACATTGCATCTTCCATTAACACATATTGTTTATATAATTTTCTTGCTGGTTCAATATATGATCTACCATAAGGAAGGTAATTAACATCAGAAATTAATCTAAAATGAGCCATTTCATAATTGTCAAAGAAAATACCTGGTTCATTTTCCATATTACCTGATGCGTAACCAGGTACAGGATACATTCCTGAACTTATATTATCATAACCATCTGGGGAGTATCTATATCTAATCTCTGATATATTATCTGGGTTGTAAGCTTCTTGTCTTTCAATATGATAAGCAGTATAAGGTATAACATTATATACACCAAATTTTTCTGCTATTTCCATTTTTAAGAAAAAATCACCATATTTGCACATTTGACGTATCCACATCCAAAGATTAAATTCTATATTTAATACATCGTAAAATAAATTATAAAGTATTTTTTGTATATCTTCATTAGCACTTCTAATTTGAAGTACTTCTCCCATATCATTTTTTAGTGTTGATTCATCAGCTAATATATCTAAAGCCGAAGCTATAATAGCATCTTGATCCATTAAATCATATTCTGAGTATAATTGGGGTCTTAGATATTGGTAATTAATATTAAATTGTGCCCCATATAATGAAGTAGGGCTAGTAGAATAAATTCTATTATACCTATCTATTAGTGAATTAGTTTCTATTTCACCTGTGGCTTGAATTTTACCACTATCTATTACCTTTACTTGATTACCACCAACGTTTCTTATTATTACGTCAGTAGAAAATAATCTTTTTAATCTTGAAAATACGCTTTTATTAGCCATAATTAGTTGTTATTATTATAAATATGATTTAAAAGAGCCATCTAATGTCTTCTTTATCATTTCCATATTTTTGTTCGTATGGATTTTTAACATTTGCTGTTCCTCCATAACCTCCTTGATAAGGAGTTCTATTTACAGACATATTACTTAAAGCATTTTTTGTTATATCAATACCTCTTTGTCTGAATTTTAATGCTGTATCTCTTACATACATAGCAATACCAAAAGCCATTACTAAATCATCATTATATCCTCCTTGTGCTTCTGGTCTTCCATTTTTCCATATAAAGGTTCTCATTTCTTCTAATAATCTTTTAGATTGAAATGTTACGCCTTTATCACTTAAATATTCTTGAAATTTTCCTATTACCATAGGTCTAGTTCTTGATGACATAGTAAACCCAGGAACCATTTTACTTGTATCCATATATTTTTCAAAATATGAATTAGCATTTGGGCTTTCTGTTTTATTTGAATAATATAAATTAGTATAAGCTCTATCAATACAAACTTGAATAGTTGCCCATCCTATATTAGCATTTTCAACTACTAGTAATGCTTCATTATATTCGGTTGCTAAACCAACTAATAAATGCCCATATTCTTTTGTACCAATTTGTCCTTTATATTCAGCAACTTGTACATTATTTTCTATATCAATTACATGACAAGCAGAATAATCTTTACCATCTCCTCTAGCTACATCAGCTACTACCATATAGTTTCTTGTATAGTCAGGGGATTCCCAAACCCATAAATTTTGATCTGCACCTCTTCTTTCCAATGGATCCTTTAAATAAGTTTTTTCATAGTATTCAATATATTCAGGATAAAATACAATGTCACCAGATGTTGAAAAATCACAATCACATTCCTGAGCCGCCATTCTAGGATCACCTAATAATTCATCTTGTCTTTTTCTCCAAGCGTCATCTCTTTCTGGATGGACAAACCAAGGTAATTTAATAGGTAAAAAATCATTTTCAGCTGCTTCTGCTCTAGTCCATGTTTGATGAAACCAATTACCAGTACCATAAGGAGTACTTAAAGCAATACAACCACCACCAGTTGCTAATGTTTGTTGAGCTGATGCCCAAATTTCTCCAATATTATCAATAAATGCCGCCTCATCAATTAATAACAATGATACTGCTTCTGATCTACCTGCATCACTACTTGCAGAAGTTGCTTTAATTTGGGATCCATTTACTAATCGAAGATTTAATTTATTATTTTCTGCTGCGTCTACTTTGAGCCATGATGGTAAATTTTCGTACATAAATTTTACCTTTGTAACCATATTTTTAGCTGTTTCTTGCTTTGTAGCTATACAAAGTATATTTTTGTCTTTAGAAAAAGTCATTAACCATAAAGAATAACCAGCTGATAAGGTAGATAAGCCTAATTGTCTAGATTTTAAAACAATTGAATAAGGATTATCCCTAAATAGTTTTAATACTCTTTCCTGGAATGGAAATAAATTAAATTGTATTCTACCTCTTTGGGGATGTTGTATATAACAATACTTTCTCATAAAATGTACAGGATCTGTGGCACATTTAAGATATTCTTGTCTTATTACTTTTTTTATATCTTCACCCATATTATTTAAGAAGGAAAATAGTTACTGCTACTGCTACGATACCAGCTCCACCCATCAATTTAGTTTTTAGTTGTTGTTTTTTAAGATCAGTTTCTAATTTTTTAGATAATTCTTGAGATAATGTTAATTGATTAGATTTAGTATCTAACATAGAATTAAAATTAAATATTTTACTATTTAAATTAGCAATAACACTATCCTTTAATACTAATTTTTGATTTAGTAAATTTACTTTTTCAGAATTAATAATTAATTCTTCTTTAGCTCCATCTCCACTAATTAGATCTTTAATTACTAATTTCGCTACTGGTACTTCTAATTGAATCGAAGTACTGTCTGTATCGTTCTGTGAAAAACTTGTAAAGCTCAGTGTTACTAAAAGTATCGACAGCAATAACTTTTTCATTTACTTTCCATTTTAATGTTCTTATTCGATTATCTTGTACATCAATTTCCTTATCTAATTTAATAATTTGGTTATTTAATGTATCAATTTTAAAAGTCAATTCGTCATTTATACCATGTAACGAATCGACTTTTTGTTCCAATGCCTCTATTTTGGCATTGTATTCTTCAACATATCTTTCTCTATCTGTGTATAATAACCAAACTATAATACAAATAAGAACTACAATTTTTAATATATAAATAACCCTTTCTTTATATCCCATTATGCTTTTATATCTAAAATAGCTTCTAATTCTTTTTTTAATTTAGTTTTAGATTTTAATTTTTTTAATAAATTTTCTTTTTCTTGCCCTTCAGCTTTAGAATAATCTCTAGCTAAAGTTCTCATATCTGATGTTGTTCGGGCTAATTCCTCAGCGTATTTTGCCATACTTTTATTTTTTTTAATATCAGCATCAGATGGTTCATCTTCGTCTTCATTAATAGGAGTTAATATATAATCCCCATGTTTATGTTTATCAACTTTAACTATCTTTTTAAGTAATGAAACCAATTCGTCTTTATTAAATCCGAATTTTTTTACAGCTTTAACTAATGGTTTTAAACCAGCAGCTCCACCTTCATCTTTTAAAGTTTGTCTGATTGCATTTTCAGCTTCTTTTCTTTTTTTGATATCTTCTTCATTAACAACCTCCTCGGCTAACCCAGCATCTTCTTTTGCTTTTTCTAATTCTTTAGTTTTAGCAATTAGCTCCTCTGTATCTTTAATATCATCTTGTGTTTTTTGATCTTCAGATAATTCATTAATTATTTGATTTCTTATATATTCTTGTAAATCAGACTTTTTCATTATAATAAGGGTTTTATTATAAATATGTTAAAGATTTGTAAACTTTAATATTTGTTCTATACGTTCATCTGTAGTCCCAGATATTTTTTCTATTTTATTAGCCATATGACTATATCTTTTAATTAATGAAGTAATTGTAAAATCAATTATATCTCTATAATGTTCATCCGTTTCTCTTACCCCATTATTTTCAATAGGAATACCATAAGGAGAAATATAAAAAATATAATCATATTCCCTAATAAATTCTTTAGCATATTTTTCAAACATTTCTTTATCATATTGTCCAATTGATTTAGCATTCATAGTAAATGCCATAACATCTATAATAGTTCTATCTGTGATAATATCATTATTCATTAATTCAGCACATCGTTCTGCTAAAAATACAGTTTGACCTTTTAAAGTAGAATCTGTATTTAATGGAATGCCTAAATCATTTAAATATTTACTACGTTCTGTAGCAAAATTATAATTTTTAAATTGTTTTGTATTTTTTAAAGCTTTAACCAATGTAGTTTTACCTACACTCATTGTACCACATAAACCTATTTTCATAATTTAATTTCTATAATCTGATAGTTTAGATTTCATTGATTGATTTTTATAATAAGGTAGTCCTTCTCTTTGTCTCCTTTTTTCTGTCCATTCTTCTTTAGACATCTTAATACCATATAAATGATATTCTCCTTTTTTTTCAATACCTTCAGGTATTAAAGCAAATCCTTCCCAATTATGGAGTTTACCATCCCAAACATAGGCAATGGTTCCGTCTACTTTTTTTAATTTTTTACTTTGTGGAAATGGGGTTTTATCTTTCATAATATTGTTTATTGTAAATATACGAATCCTATTTTATTTATCCAAAAGTTTTTCTGCAACAAATGTACCATGGGCTCCTGAAACTGAAATTCCTCTAGCACTTAAGGCATCTCCTACAAAGTGTACATTTGGATATTTTGTTAAACTTAAATCCTTGTAATTAACTAATGGTTCTGGTGCTAAATATTTAACTTCAGGTATATAAATACCCCAATCATCTTTTAATGTTGGAAATACTTTTTTCATATCATTAATAAAATCTTCTATGTATTTATAATACCCCTTAAATGCATCTTTAACTACATTTAAATCATTAATTTTAGTAGCTGATACATCTACTCCTTCTGATGTTGTTGAGGGTTCTCTGGTAGGGCTATAAAATAAACCTGTACTATTTTCTTGTACTTTACCTACTAATTCTCTTGCCCATTTAAATGGTTTTTCAATTCCTCTAATTTCCATTAATATACCAAAATTAGTCATATCATTTCTAAATGACTCATCTTTTTTAGCGTGACCATTATAACTGTGGTCACCATATGTTTCTTCAACTGCTACATAAGCAGCATTATTATTTGTACAAAATGATCTTAAACTAACATTATCTAATTTTCTATATAATTTAAAATCATAAGCTACATCAATTAATTTTTGAAAGTGTTTTTGTGGTGCTTCAAATCTAACACCTACTTGTGCTGGTTTTTCTTCTGTAGGTAAATCATATTTTGTCATCATTACAGAAGTAAAATCAATACCTGATTTGCCTACTCCAAATATTAACTTGTCATATTTCATTTCATCTACTGCTCCTATAGATACTATTTGATCTTCAAAATCAATATCTGTTACTTTAGTTTCCCAAATAAATTCAACACCTTTACTAACTAAATAATCATACCAACTTTTACCAATTTCATGTAAATAATCAGTACCAATGTGCCAACATGGAAATAATCTTAAACCAAAATATGGTTTAATAAAATCTGGTTCTTTATCTGGATTTGATAATATAATTTGTTCTGGGTGAGGGTGAAATCTACTAAAATTATCTACTACTTGCTTCATAAGCTCCATAGCTTTTTCTTCACCTACATACTTAGATAATTGTCCACCAATTTGAGTAGAATAAGTTAATTTACCATCACTCCAACCACCTGCTCCTAAATAACCAGTCATTACCTCTTCATATGGTCTTTCATATGGGTTTTTACCCATATCTATAATAGTGATTTTACCTTTAAAATCATTATCAACTAATTTGGTAGCAGCATTTACACCTGCTACTCCTGCTCCTATTATTACTACATTCATTTAATATAATTTTAACACGTTAATATACGAAACTTAAATGTGGCCTCCAAATGGAGGCCACAGATCTCTTAATTTTATTTTTACTCGACTGGCTATGAATCAGTCTTAATTTTTTATTAGCAATTACAGCATTTACATCCACATGAAGTACCACAATTACAGTTTGTACAGTTACACATATTATCTAGGGTCTAAATATTTGTTAATTTTTTTCATTGCCTCTTCTGCTGATAGATTTCCTGCCATCCAATTATTATGTACATAATACATAACATCTTCTTCATCAAAATTACTACCTACTCTAATACCAACCTCTATTGCCTTTTCTACATCTTCATTATAGTCACTTAGATTAATTGATTCATTTAATTTACCTTCAGCTAAACTTAATTTTTCTAATTCTACCCTTAAATCATCTTCTATATAATTGTCTCTATCTAAGTCATCAGCAATAGCTTGTATAGCACTATGCACATCATCATTTGAGGGAATATTATTTAAATACTCGATGTATTTTCCTACCTCCCCAATTTCATTCTTATATTTTTTTAGTATAGATATAGCTTTAGATGCTATGTCTTCTTCAAATAACCGACCTTCAGCTAAATAAAATTGTTTATTTCTATCTAACCATTTTTCAAATTTTTCATTAGATGAAATAAATTCAAGACCATCTCCTATAAAGAAATCATCTCTTACATCTTTTTCTAAAACTTTAGCGCCATAATATTTGTTAATTTTTTCCATATTTGGGCTTAAAAAATCAAGACCATATTCTTCTACAAAATCTTCATCATTACCATAATCATCATAATGTTTATCATATTGAGCTTTAAATTCATCTTGATCAACAGTAACATAATCAATAAATTTTATTTCTTCTTTTAATAACCGGCCTTCAGCTAAATATTGTTTTTTAAAAAATTTTCTTAAATCAAAGTTATCCATTTTTATAAATTATATTTTATTACAGCAATTTTTTTATTTGCTAAATCAATTATTTCTGGATCTGTATCATCATCACCAAAACCTCCTCCTTTAAAATCCATAGGTAATTCAGAAACTATTTTAAATGAAAATCCAGTTAATCCATCTACATCAGTAGCAGATGCATCATCCATATCGTCTAGTTTCCAATTAGCTAATTTAGTACCTAATTGTTGTTCTACTTCAGGTTGATAAGCTTTTAATACTTTAAGAAGTAATTTTGATAATCCATCTTCTTTTAATAAGCGACCTTCAGCTAAATCAGGGGAAAATGTAACAGAATCTCGAAGAGCTGCTATTGCTTTAATTAAATCATTTAAGTATTCTGTTACGCTTGCTTTATCTGCTCCTTCTTCTATATCTGCATTTATATCTTTTATAAATTCATCAATATAATATTGAATTCCAGAGTCTAATGCTTGATATGCAGGACCAAGTCCATACATATCTCCTTGAGAACTATCTTCATTTAATTTACCTTCAGCTAAATATTTTTTTAAATTGAAATTATCCATTTTTTTATTTTATTGCTCCTTCATCTTTTAAGGCTTGAACGTACATAGCAGCATATTCTTCATAAGGAACCTCTAAATCTATTCCTTTTTGCTTTCTTGCTTGATCGCGATAGTAATCTTCTAATTCTTGTGCTATCTTTTTTCTCATTGGATAGTTTCCAAAAAGTCTATTAAACCTAGGAATATCAAGTTCTGGGTATTTTGTTCTCCATACTTTATTTAACTTTCTTTTATCATTAGTATGGTAATACCAATCTTCATGTCTATTTGATCCTGCTTCATCCCATATCATTGCTGTAACTGCAGGAACACCTAATTGTCTTTTCATCACACCATAGGACATATACTCATAATCTTCATCCTGAAAGTATTTAATTATATCAGCCGGTGCTTTGCCTTTAATACCTTTTGCTAATTTATCACTTATTGTAACTCCATGTTCTTCATCCAGAAATATAAGTATAGCTTTATCTCTATCACTATATGATTCTATATCTTCAATATCTTCAAAAACTTCAGGTGCACCTATTGAAAGATATTTTTTTATAAATCTTGAAGATACATCTTCTTTTAATAAGCGACCTTCAGCTAAATATTTTCTTAAATCAAAGTTATCCATATTATTTTATTTTATTATTAATCAGGTATTCTCCAATCATCAATATCATCACCTTCTCTTTCAGTTTGATCAAATAAGTAATCTAAATAATTATCCCATTGATCATCATAATCTTCATATCCACTTTCTTCTTGATAATAACTAGCAATTAATCTACCAAGATCCGAAGCTGGTTCATCAAAATAATCGGCTACATCTTCAGCATCTGTCCAAGTTGCAGCTGCTTTCATAAAACTAACTATTTCTTCATCATCATAATCATCAAAACTTCCTTGTTCTTGCATTATAGAATATACTTCACCGGCTAGATTATTATCCTTAACTTCAGGAAATTTTTTTAGAAAATCATCAAAATCAAGATCAGATGAATTTTCTTCTTCATCGTCATATACTATAAATTTTTTTTGAAAATCTTTTCTTGACATTCTCGTTGGTGGATAATCAGGGTGATAATAAACTTTCTCACCTTTATAGCCATCGAAATAATATAGACCCTCCTCATCTTTAAAAACTTGGTCACCATCAGTATTGACAAATAAAAATTCTTCTGAGATTAGCTTACTTTGATTCGTAAGTTTGTTTTCTGCTAAATATTTTCTTAAATCAAAGTTATCCATTTATTCTAATTTTTAAATCTGTTACACCTTTATGTATTCTATGAACACGGTGCCGTTTTATAAATATATTATCACCCTTAAATAATGCAAAAGGTAATTCATTATCAAACTGCATATGCCAACCTTTACCTTCTAATATTTCAATATTTCTATCTTCATCATCTTTATGCCAAACTAATTCTAGTTTTTTAACATCTTTTGAAAAATTTCTTATGTTAGAACTATCTTTATAGGGTTGCATTATTTTTTCTTAAATTCTGCTTTTTTAGTATTTTTAACAAACTGTTTGCCTTTTTTACTACCTTTAACTTTTTTAGCTACTGAAGCTTTTCTTTCTGCTTGAGATAAAGATTGTGCTTTTTTTCTAGGTAAACATCTTGTTGTTGCTTTACCTTTTTTCATTGTGCCACAAGGACCTGTTATATTTCCTGAGGTATTAATTCTTACCCAATCTTCCTTCTTAAACCAATCTCTTAATGATTCATCTACCCATTCAACTTCTGCTAATTTATAAGCTGAGCCATAGGGAGCAGATTTACCTTTATGTTTTTTTTGAGATTTAGGATCTATATTTTCCCCCATATCATATAAAGCAATTTGTTTATTGATTTTATATAATTTATCTTCTAATCTATTAAGCTCAGATCCATATCTATCAGCTATTTCACCACCTTCTGGTTCAGCTTCTTGTTCCATGTCTCTATATAATTGATCAATTCTATCTTCTAAATCTGCTTTATCAGCTCTTAAATCTAATACTTGATCAAAAGAAACTCCTTCTTTTAATTCAGGGTGGAATAATATATCAACAACTTTAGCATCTTTTTTAATTGATTCACCATCAACTTCTACTTCAGCTGGGTAAACTTTAACATCATCACCATACCAATATTTTATTTTATAACCTCCTTTATTAGTTAATTCTACTAATAATCCTCTTTTATAATCTTTTTCTTCAGCTTGTAAAATAACTTCTTTACCCCTTGGTAAAATTAAAGCCGCACCTGGTACTCTATTATCATCTTCTTCTTGTTCCCTTAATGCTATATCTCTATAAGCCTTTTTAATATCACCTCCGTATAAACTATCTACTACTTTTTTACCTAAAGTTTCTAATTCACTATCATTTAAACTATGAGGTCTTTTAAATCCTTCTAAATATTTTTCTCCAATGGTTTTAAAATCATTTCCTTGTGATGAAGGTTTAGGAACAAGATAATTAATAGCTTCTTTAGTGGATTTTTTCTTTTTCTTACCACTCATTTGACCTTTACATACTTTAACAGCACGACCAGATAAATAAGCAGATGATTTTTCACCAGCAGCCATTCTTCGCTTTCTATAAGCTTCACCTTTTTTACAAAGTTTTTCTTTGACTAATTTTTTTAAATTATCCATTTTACCAAAAAGTATTCATGTTAGCACCTAGTCCTAATTGACTTGCATATCTTGGTAATCTACAAGACCAGTACCCAGGTTTAGTTCTATCTGTTTTTTCTTTACATCTATGTCTTTTAGCAAATGCATTTCTTGCTTTAGGGTTTCTAATCTTAGCTCTTAAGCCACCTGATCCAAATGATACTTTTTTAACTTTTTTAGTTTTTGGATCACGTACATAAACATAATATGCTTTAGAACCACCTCTTTTAGGTTTTCCTATTGGTGGATCTTTTTTTTCTTTTTTCTTTTTCTTCTTTTTTCTCTCCGTTAGTATTTCGTTAAATCTTTGAAGATATTTTTGTTTTGTTTGGATATCTACTGGTCTTTGGTTACTTAAATAACCAGCTAATGAATCAACACTAATATCTAAATTTTCAAGATCCTCTTCTCTATCAATATCACCCTGTAGCATAGTTGCTAAAATATCTTTAATTCGGTTTAAAAGTTCCTCTTGCTCTTCATCTCCTTCTTCTAAATTCATCATTGGTAAATCTAATGGTACAATTTCGTTTTCGTATAAATCAAATTCACCAATATGTGTTTTCATTAATCCTTTATCTTCTTCACATAAATCAAGAACACCTCTAGAATATAATTTTTTAGCTTCTTTAATCATAGATAAATGAGCATCAGAACCAATTCTGAATACATTTTCCATTAATGATATATTGTTATCAATGTGGTATTGAAGGTTTTCAGATACAAGTTTTTTAACTCTACCTTCAGTTAAGAGTGGTCCTCTTATTTTTGTTTCACAAGTATTGCATCCACATTTACACATATCAATCTTTTATTACGTCGTTATAATTAATTTCTATACCAGTTCCTTTTTTAGGTAATTTAGCCATAAATCTAGGATATGCTCTAAAATCTAACCCATAAGGATTTCCACTATGTTGGGCAACAATAAATACCATTTCATAAGGTGATCCATCAATGTCCTTCATCGATGTATAAATATGACTAACATCTATAACTAATGTATCTGTTGACTCATTAAATTTAAAATCACTTTCTTCAAATGTTTTACCTACAACAATAGTTGAAGGATTATCCTTGCCAAAAATATTTTCTGGGTTTTGAGCATAAGGAGCATCATTAACAACTACTAAAGTTACTCTTTCATCTGGTTTTTCTTCTCTAAACATTTCATATCTAGTTTTTCCCTCAAATTTAGGATCAGGATTTTGTTTTAAAGTTATAGGAAAATCTGGGTTATTCAAAGCTGCTTTAATAAATTCTTGTCTAAAATTAGTTTCTTTATCATTATTTAAAGAAGCCCATCTAAATCCCCCATCCATTTTTAATGAAATGTTAGCAACTCTATTCTTTTTTTCTTCATCACTAAATAAAGCAACATCTGCTTTTAATTTATCTTGTGTACTACCCGCTACATCACCTGCTAAAGCAACATCATCTATAATATATTCTTTTCCATCTGGGTCTTTTAATTTTACGGTAATAGGTCTAGCTCCTCCTTCAGTATAATTATTAATATAATTTATAAATCTTTCTTCATTTAGTTTACCACCTACACCTTTTCTACTTGTACTAACAGAAATATAAATTTCTCCATATTCTTTAGTATCTAATTTAAAACCAGGCATTGAATCTTTAGCTGCGGGTCCTGTACCAGCTTCAATATAATCAACTTCATTATCAGTTATATTAAAATGATCAATTAAAGCATCTTTAATTTTATCTAAATCTTTTTCTTTACTTGAATTAAGCCTATTTTTGTATTTGTTAGATTTAAATTTTGTAATTTCATTATCTTTAGCAAATTTACTATTATCAACAAAATCTTGTGCAGCTTCAATAGATTTTTTTTTATCTACTGCTTCTAAAATAATTTTTTTATCTAAAAATTTACTTAATAAAGATTCTAATAATAAAATATCTTTAGGATCATCCATGTCAGGATATCCTTTATCAAATTTATATGAGAATTTAGTAAAAAATTTATCAAATACTTTCATTATGCTTCTACGTCTACATCAACATCTACTTCGTCTTCGACTTCAGGTGCTGAATCAGTTTCACTTTCCGCACCTTCAACCTCTGCTCCACTTTCTGGACCATATTGTAGTATTCGACTAATAGCTAAAGCTGCATATTCTTCTTCATCTAAGTTAAGTAGGTAATATTTTTTACCTTCAACTTGTGCTATCCAGCTTCTTGGTGTAAACATAAGAATGAAATTTTGCCCATTTAATAGATTAATTCTAAAAGTTGAGGGGCGAGGTGCAATCCAATCAATTCCTTCTAAAAAGGAATCAAATTCATGAGTCATTAAACTGACTATAATATCTTTTAATTCAGGGAATTTTGTAAGCTCATCATAAGCAACAGCAGCTTGATCAGCTTTGCTTTTTTCACCTACTACTTGTAGGGCTAATGAACGAATTTTTTCTCTTAATTCTGCTTTTGTCATTAGTCATTTTGTTTTGACAAATAAGCTGCTACAGCCATTTGTTTTTTCTTTTTATCTGATTTACCTTTAAACTGTTTAGCATCTGATTTTTTAAAATCATCAACAAAATCACCTACATCATCTTTTTTTGAAAGTTTTTCGTATATTTGTTCTGAAAAATCCATATAGCTAACTAAACCTGAAGGGGTTTTCATTTTTTGCTTAGATGTTAATTTATCAGCTTTAGGTGCTTTAGCTAGTTTTTTTCTAACTACTTTTTCTTTAACTAATTTACTTAAATAGTTAGCTTGACCCGCGTGGCCTTTAGAAGATTTTCTTAAGGACTTAACCATATCCTTAATTTTTTTAGTTTCTGGTTTGGTTAATTCTGCTTCCTTAAGTTTTTTTTCTAACTCATCTGCATATTCATCTCTACCACTTCTTCTTAAATAGTCTATATATCTTGGATCTTTTTCTTTAGGTCCATCATCTTGCTTATTTTTACCAAAATTATTTGCAAGCCAATTTAATGTTTTTTCTTCTGACCAACTCCAATTTTTCATTATATAGTCAACTAATTCTTGACCTTTAATTTCTCTGTTGTTATCTTCATTTACATAATCTTCATCATCTAAATCATCATAATTACCTTCTTCTAACCCATCAACAAATTTACCTAAAGTAACGTCATATCTATTACCTGAGTAAGCGACATTGAATACGCCATAACCATCTAATCTAGATAATTCATTTGGAAAATATTGTCTAACTATTTCTCTAGCTTCTTCAGCTTTATCTTCTAAATCATCAATTATGTTTCGAAGTTCCATAACTGCATCATCCTGAGAAGAGTTTTCACTTAAACCCCCAGGACCTTTTAATTTTTTACCTTTTACATCTCTATCATATCCACATGTTCCTTCTTCTACATGTTCACCTGGGTCACCTTCAAGATTTTCTCCAGAAGGATCATTATCTTCCTTAGTTAAGGCTTTATAAATAAGTTCTCGGATTTTTTCTTTATTCATGCTTTCAACTTTAGATTTAGCTTTTTTAGTAGCTATGCCATACATAACTTTTTCAGCGTCTTTACCATACTTTTTAACTAGATTACGTTTATTTTTTAATAAACCTTGAAGGACAGCTTCTCGTTGTTCTAGTTCGTTTTCAGATAATTTACGCTCAAAAAGCATATTAATCAGAATTTCTTCCAACTACATATTCTCTTGTAAAAAATGTAATTGTATTCCCTATCTGATCAGCTAATTTTTCATTTCCTAAAGCATCTGCAGCATCCATTGCAGCTTTTAAAGAATCTTGTACTATTTCTTCTTCTGGTG
>CAACVC010000038.1_pt1 | contig 27945 bp, 41 predicted proteins | sample 2381761 | NCBI WGS metagenome assembly CAACVC01 (sample SAMEA5211966, study PRJEB30684) | marine metagenome | biome: Marine; feature: Epipelagic; material: Water | collected 2015-10-15 | depth 45 m
AAACAAAGATGGTCTTATAGAAACCATACCTGCTAACGTGCCAAGACTTAACTATAACTTTATTAACGGAGTAGTACAACCTGACCCACATTTACTTTTAGAGCCGCAGAGGATTAATATATACACATATAGTCAAGATTTAAATCAAGGCAATTCGCTTACTAACACAACAATAGATGCAGACAGTATTGTATCGCCCGATGGTTCTTTAACAGGTAACAAGCTAACACAGACAAGTGGTGCGCTTGTAAGAAAAACCCTAACGTCTTTAAGCGGTACTTATGCTTGGTCGTTCTTTGCTAAAAAAGGAGATTTAAGATATTTAAACGCAAGAAGTTTATTTGTGCTTAATGGTACTACACCTGCGAATGGTAACACTATTATTGACCTTGATACAAATACCATAGCATACAAAGGGACGAATGTAACAAGCGCATCAATAGAGCAATATCCTAATGATTGGATTAAGGTTGAAATAGTAGCAACAGACAACGCAACAGGGAGTGGAGATTTTGTAGATTTCTTTTTTACTGATAGCGATACGAGTACACAAAGTACAGGTGTAGCTGGTAATGGTTTTATATGGGGTGTACAGTTTGAAGCAGGAACATACGCAACAAGCTACATACCAACACAAGGAGAAACAAACGGTGTAACAAGGGCATTAGATAATGCTCAAATAGCAAGTGGTGCAGAAGATATAATAGGCAGTCAAAACGAAGGTACGTTGTTTATAGATTTAGAAATACCATACGATACTACTTCTTCTGACTATTTTCAGTTTTGTATAACTGACGAGAGACCAGACCCAAATACCGTACCTCAGAACAGAGTATTTATAAACTTTAGAAGTAGTGAAGCACAATTCCAAGTGTTTTCGGGAGGTTCAGGTGTTGGTTTTTGCAACACACCTACACCAAAAAACATAAGGTTAAAAATTGCAGGAAGCTACGAAACTGACAACTTTGTATTGTTTAAAGATGGGTTTCTTGCAGACGATATAGACACAGGTGGAACAGTTGATTTTACCACACAAATGGAAAAGATAAGGTATGCTGACTTTGGAAACGGTTTAAAGTTTCAAGCTAAAGTATACCAAACAATGTTTTTCAAAGAAGCATTAACGCAAGACGAATTAGAAACACTAACGAGTTATAAGAGTTTTAACGAAATGGCTACACAACAATTATATATTATAGAATAATGGCAAATACATTTAATTTAGGAAATGGCAGTTGGGCGCAAAAGACAGAGAAGCTACTTGCGTATAATGCCGAGAACGACAACTACAAACCCTTACCCTTTGACTTTGATAGGAGTACTGGTGCAACAAGAGTAAACAGACAAGGTTTAATCGAAACAGTAGGCATTGACGAACCAAGAATTGACTTTCTAAACAACACTAAAGGGCATTTGCTATTAGAGCCACAAAGTCAGAATACTGCTACATATTCTAACGACTTTACGCAAGGAATTATATTTAATGCAAGTAATCAAGCGTCTTTAACAAATTCAGTTTTAACATCAAACCAAGCTACATCACCAAACGGAGCAAATGACGCTTGGCTTTTTAAAGATGATAATAGTGGTGGTAGTAATTCTGTGTTTTTAAATTATTTTAATGCACAGGTAAATTCTAATGACAATAACGTAATTTCAATCTTTGTAAAAAAAGCGTTATCAAATAATTTTTTTAGTATACAAACAACTAGTTTTGACAGTTCTGCAAATGGTAACAGTTATTTTAATATAAAAGATGGAACTTTGGGAACTATTAGTGGAAACCATACTGCTAAAATAGAAGATTACGGTAATGGTTGGTACAGGTGTTCAGTTATTTTTAAAACAACAACCGACACAATAGGCGCAGTAAGATTTAGAGTTGCAAATCAAGACAACATAAGTAGTGTTCCATTAGACGGAACAAACGGAGTTTATCTTTTCGGTTTACAATGTGAAGCAAGTGCGACACAAAACTACGTTACTTCGTATATACCAACACAAGGAAGTGCTGAAACAAGGAGTGCGGAAGATGCTGCAAATACCTCTACTGAAGTTTTATCTTTATCAAATCAAGCGAGTTTTTACTGGTATTTAAAAGGTCAAGCAGGTTCAATTGACTTAAATAATACAGGATATGTTATGCGTTATAATCTTGACACTTCAGCCGATAACGTGTCTTATGTTGCTTTTAATACAACCCTTACTGAGTGGCGAATAAGATTACAAAGTGGTTCTTTATCAAATTTTAATTCAACAAGTGTAAGTAAATTTGAAGACGTTAAAATCGTTGTTACAGTAAATACATCTACATATTCAATATATGCAAACGGTGCTTTAATTGTAAGTCGACCTTACGATGGAGATGCAATAACGTTTGAAAATATTAGAATACAATTTGATATTAATAACGAAAATAGAGGTACTATAAATATAGCAGATACAAGAGCATACAACACAGAACTAACACAAGCGGAAGCAATAGCACTAACAACTTTATAATTTAATACAATGAAATATATATTTAAGAAGTACGAGTTTGAAACTCAAGAGTTAGCAGAAACAAGAATAGCTGCTCTACCACACCAAGAAGACGAGGAAGGGAACGAACACCCATCACACAGCCATACAGTTGTTAAGTTAGGCTATTTGTGGATTACAGAACCTACATACGATGAAGATGGCGAATTACTAACGGAAGGAGTTAGTAGTGATATGTATTCTGTTGACGTTCTATGGAGAGCATCTGAAATCACAGAAGAAACAGAAGCTGCTGTACTTGACGAAGATGGTAACGTAGTAACTCCTGCTGTAACGGAAATTGATTATCCATACGGATGGGTTTCTAAAGAAATAGAGATAGAAGAAGGTAACGGTGTCCACACTTTTGCAGGGTGGTCTTATAGCAACTAATTATGGACTTAACTACTTTGAGGGTATATATACTTAACATATCGGCAATGACCGTAAGCACTTTTAACATTGTAGAGGATGGTCTTAAAATATTACTGCTTGTGGTTTCGATTGGATATACAATTCAGAAGTGGTATGAAATTAAAAAAAAGAATGATGTGTGATATTTGTATCCATTGCGGTCTATGTTAAAATACTTTAATCACAGCGAGTTTGACAGTCCTGACGTGCAGGGTAGCGGTCAAATGATGGATGAAGAGTTCTTGGAATTGCTCGACGATGTCCGAGACCTATACGGGAGACCTATGGTCATTACTAGTGGTTATAGGACACAACAATACAACGAAACTTTAAAACACTCTAGCAAGTACAGCAGTCATTGTAAGGGCTTAGCTGTAGACATTGCTGTAGATAATCCAAAAGACAGGTTCAGGCTTATATACGCAGCCATTGAGTACGGAGTGCCACGCATAGGCATAGGCAAAAACTTCGTACATCTTGATTGTGATTTTGACAAGCCTACTGACGTAATGTGGCACTATTATGAATAAAATATTAGAGTTTATTAGTAAAGATATTATCGGTGCAGTTGGCAAAGTAATTGACGATTTGTTTACCAATGACGAGGAGCGCATAAAAGCTAAAAATGAAGTTTTAAGAATTCTAAAAGAAAAAGAGCTTGAGCTTCAAAAAATGCAAACAGATATAATACTACAGGAAAGCAAAGGCAACTGGTTGCAAAGATCATGGCGACCTATACTTATGCTGGGCTTTGGGTTTATAGTAATGTACAACAAGTTTGCTGCACCTGCCTTTGGCTTACCTAACGCAGAACTAGAGGGCGAGTTTTGGAATTTATTACAGCTAGGTATTGGTGGCTATGTTATAGGCAGAAGCGCAGAGAAAATAGCTAAAGACGTTATTATAACAAAGAAAAAATGAGACCACGTCTGTCGGGCAATATACTAAAGGCATACGAAAACATTACAAAAGAAGAGCGCAGAATACTTGTCATAGGAGACCTGCATTGTCCTTTTGAGTTAGATGGTTACTTTGATTTCTGCAAAGAAACCTATGCCAACTACAACTGCAATCAGGTTATTTTTATTGGAGACATAATTGACAACCACGCCTTTTCGTATCACGAGCCTGATCCTGATGGCATGAGCGCAGGAGACGAGCTTCAGGTAGCGATTGAAGATGTAAAGAAATGGTATAATGCTTTTCCTGTTGCAGATGTGCTTATAGGAAACCACGACCGAATGGCTGCACGTAAAGCAATGACAGGCGGCATCCCGAAGGTTTGGATTAAGTCATACAATGACGTTTTAGGAACTCCGAAGTGGAACTGGACAGAGCGCATTGTGTACGATGACGTGCAGTATGTTCATGGCGAAGGAGGAACAGCTAGAACAAAAGCAAAAAACGATATGATGTCTACTGTACAAGGTCATATACACACGCAAGCCTATACAGAGTTTACTGTAGGCAGAAAGTTTAAAGTCTTTGGTATGCAGGTAGGTTGTGGGATTGATGCAAAGAGTTATGCTTCAGCGTATGCAAAGAACTTCAAAAAGCAAGCCATAGGCTGCGGAGTTATCATTGGAGGGCATACAGCAATAAATTGCCTCATGGAACTTTAAATAATAGCTAAACTTGTCGCTATCTTTGTCGCTACAAGACAATCTACTCTGTAAGTTGCGGAGAGACTGGGAAACGAACATTTGTCCGCTAATGTCTAGACAATAGGACAAAATATGGTTAAAAACACCTGTCAAACTCCTTTTTCTACTTTTAGCGTGTCCAGTTAATTAGACATTAAAGGACATATTACTTGTCGCTATCCTTGTCGCTACCTATATTTGAGGCATGTATTTTTATCTAAAAAACAAAAACACCAATTCAAAGAGCCTAATACTTCTGCGCTATTACGTTGCCAAAGATAAAAAATTGTTTCAGCTATCTACTAAACTTTCTATTAAACCTTCTGACTGGTCTTTTAACAATAGGATGCCGATTGTAAAGCGTGGGCTTGCAAGTGTAGAGAGCAGACAGCTAACCAATAAGCTCAATAGTATTAGTGAGAAACTACAGGCGGTGTTGCTGCAATATGGCAAAGAAGTTAGAGTTGAAAACCTAAAAGAGGCTTTCTATCCAAAAAGAGAAAGAGAAAATGTCGAAGATTTGTTTGTAGAATTTATTGAAGAGCGCAAACTACAGGGTACAGTCAGCAAATCAAGCATCCAGAAGTACAATGTGGTGTTTGATAAATATCAAAACTTTTGTGCTAAAGGGCTGACAAAGTACAAGATACTGCAACTCAATGATGACTTCTATGTCAATTTTTTGAGTTACATGCGACACGAACACGATCTAAACGACAACACGCTCTCTCGGTATCTAAACTTTTTTAAAACATTTGTGCTATGGTGTTCACGCAAAGGCATTGACATAAACATGGACTACAAGAAAGTAAGTGTTAAAAAATACGAAGCAGATGGTATTGCGCTTACTGCTGAAGATGTCAAGACGTTAGAACAGGCAGAACTTAATGGCGCAGAAGAAAAAGCAAGGGATCTGTTTTTAATTGGTGTCTATTCAGGTCAAAGGTTTTCTGATTACAGCGTATTTGATAGAGCAGACGTCCAGGGGAAGTTTATAATTAAAAGGGCAGAAAAAACAGAGAAGCACAGCTACATACCACTGCACAATAAGCTGAAAGATTTGCTTGACAAGTACGACTGGAGGCTGCCAAAGATAAGCTCGCAGAAGTTTAATGTAAGGATACAAGCTGTATGTAAGAAACTTGGCTTTGACGAGCAGATAAAGAAGACGACTTACAAGGGCAAGAAGAAGATTGTTGAGGTGTTACCGAAGTGGCGCATGGTAGCGTCGCACACAGCAAGGCGTACATATACGACTCTTGCTTGTGAAGCAGGTATAGCGGATCATTTTGTAATGGCTGTTACTGGCATAAAAGACCCGAAGACATTACAGAAGTACAAAAAACTTAACAAAGAAATGCTGTTCAAATCTTCAGCTTCTTTCTGGGTTTGATTTTCTCGCTCTTTACTTTTTTAAAGTATTCTTTCAAAAACTCTTGTTCTAGAACTTCAAGCTCTTGATTTGTGTATGATTTTTTTACTTTTTGAGACTGTATCATCTCCATAAAAAAATCGGTGAAATCCTTACCCATAATTGTATGTTTCTATTTTAATTTTTCTTTTAAGTAAACATTCAACTGCTGCACCAGATAGTCTATGTTTTTTTGTGTTTCTACATTGTTTTTGTGCATTATTAGAAGAGTTTGTTGTAGCTTTTGTAACTCATTTTCATTATTGTCAAACCTTTCGTCAACCTCATCAATCCTTGTTTCAAATCTTTCTACAATGTCATTCAATTTATCTAATAAAATAGAGGTTGTTTGATTGTCTCTTTGATCTATCTTGCTTGGAAGGTCTTCAATTATGAAGTTAATAACCTGTTGAGCAGTTACTGTCCTTTCGTCTTGGCTTGTTTCTTTTTTATCTTCTATCCCAAAGAGTAGCCACTTTTCTGTTATATCAGGAAACGCAGCTATAATTCTTTCAACTGTCTTTCCACTTGGCTTCCTGTTTTCTTTAATTATTAAATGTATCGTTGTTGGCGAGTTAAGTCCAATCATTCTACAAAAATCAGCTACGGATAGCTGTTTTTCCTTCAAAATAAACTTTAGCCTACCTGAGTAATCTGTCATTATTTCTATTGTTTTTTAAAAAAAACTTACACAATTTCATTTATTGAATAATTATTATTATATTTGTGATATAAATAATGAAATAGTGTATTACTTTTCATTTTTAATATACAAAAGATGAAAGAAAACATAAAACAGTTGTTCAGAAATGTTGAAAACAAAACAGAGTTTATTGAACTATTATCAAAAGAGTTTAACAGAAAACCTGCATCAATTAGAAACAACTGGTTTTCTGCTTTTTACTCAATACCTCAAGAGAATGAGGCACGTGTTGTAGAACTACTACAGCGTACAATAGCAGCTCAAAACCGTAAACCTGTAGAGGCATGATCACATTAGAAGGTACATACTATACAGTAGAAGAGGTTTCACGCTATTTAAGACAGTCTGACAAAACAACTCGTCGTCAGATTTACAAAGGAAAACTAAAAGCCATGCGAGTGGGCAACAAATACTTAATTGACAGAAATCAGTTTAAAAATTAGAAAAATGAAAAATAAAATGAAAATGCTTCCTACAGGAACTATTGTAAAGACAAAAAAAAATGGCAAGGTGCAGGTGCATCATCCTAGCGACAAAGACTATCCTCTCCACTTGCTGTACTACAGACAGATAAAACAAATTGAAAATAACACAAAACACATAATGACATGAGTGGTATCCAAGTTAGACTTGATAAGAAGTATTATTTAACAGGAAGAGCATACTCAACAATACAGTTTTTCCAAAGCGAAGGACATTTAGATAACTATTTGCGTTTTATGTCAAAAAACGAAATAGAAAGTAAAATCGTAGGACACAAAATTTTAAACAATGAATAAAGAAATAGGAAAAGAATACGTCTCGGTTGTAACTAATGTTACTCCAAACGGTACGTACAATAGCAAACAAGGTCATGGTCTGTTTTACAAATTTGACTATGTAATGGAAGATGGCACAGCAATTAGCGGAAGCCACAAGTCACCAGACAAGTATATAAAAGAAGGCGAAGATGCGGCTTATGTTATAAAAGGCAGTAATGATTACGGAGCTTGGGGATCAGTTTCAAAGCCTTTTGATAGAGATCGTGGCAATGGAACTCCATACACCCCTACCAACAATCCTACTGGCGGGTCACACAACAAAGACAAGAGTATTGTTTGGCAATCACTTGCAAAGGTTTCTAGTGCGCTACTCTCCAACCAGTCTATAGTAAACCCTGACGATGCTGTAAAACTAACAGATTTTCTTGTGAGCTATCACGATTGGAAAGTAGGAGGAGAAAAAGGCGAAAAGCCTGTATTCAATAAGCCTCGTGAAACAGCAGATTTACCTTTTTAGTTATGAAAATTGTTAATAAAAACATAATTGATTACTGGCGCAAGGACGTAAACATGCGCCTGCTTATAGAAAAGAGTTGTAAGAATGTAGATAACGCACTTATAGTCAAAAGGCTAGAAGCCTTAAAGGCAATAATTGCCTTTTATAATACTACGCATACAGATTTAATAGCTAAAGAAATACACGAACACAAAAACAAACAGGGATATGAGCATTACGCAAACATTTAACGACTTTAAAGATGTTGTAAATAAGGCATATAAAATAGACGATTTAGCGTCTAGAAATCGCAGGCATGACTATGCACTAGCAAGGCACACATATTGCGGTTTGATGCGTAGTCTGACTGATCTGTCTTCAGAACGAATAGGAAAGAGTATCTCTCGTAACCATTCGACTGTTTTACACTCGGACAAAATTCATAAGCTGCTCATGAAAACAGATAAGATATACAGAGAAAGATACCGCTTCTGTGAGTTTAAAGTAATTACAATTTATGGGTACGAAGTAAATGATCCTATTGACTACTTAAAACAAAATCTCTATGACTGCACTAACACGCAACTAGATCATTTGGCTTCACTTATGAAAGAGTTTATTGAAAGTAATAAATCAAATGAATCTGTACTAGATGGCTAAAGCACCTGCCTTTCAGTTTTACGCACAAGATTTTCTTACGGGTGTCATGGATTTGACTATGGAGGAAAGAGGCATATATATAACGCTTTTAGCTCGCCAATGGGCAGTATTTAATGAAAAAGGAATACCCAAAAAAAGGCTAGCCTTATTGGTGGGTTATGACTGGGAAAACCTTCCTGAGATGGTAAAAGAAAAGTTTATAGATAATGAGGACTACTTCTTTAATAAACGACTTCAAGAAACTTTTTTAAACCTAAAGTCATTTAAAGAAAAGCAGCGTATTAATGGACTAAAAGGTGGTAGACCTAAAACCCAAACTAAACCCAAAAAAAACCCAAAGCAAAGCTCTTCATTGAAGATTGAAGATAGAAGTATGAAGAATGAAGATAGAAAAAAGAAGATAGAAGTAGTATTACCATACGGATCAGAAAATTTTCTAAACGCTTGGCATAATTGGAAAGAGTACAAAAAGCTAGAGTTCGGCTTTAAATACAAAACAGAACAAAGCGAACAAGCTGCTCTTATGAAACTATTAAACGAAACAGACAACGAGCAACACGCCATACTATCCATAAACAACTCAATGGCTAATGGGTGGAAAGGAATATTTGCACACAAAAAAGAAAAAAATGGAAGCAAGACAACTGGTAAGAAAGGAAACCAATACTCTGACAACTTCATCACAGAAGTTGCTAACGCTTTACAGTCCTAAAAACTGCTTATCAAAAGGGGCTAAAATAAAGCAGGTGGCAGATTGCTTTAAAAGCAAAGCACCTAGCATAGGAAAAATGCAACGAACGCAAGGCAGAGAGTTTACAAACGCCTACATGATGGCTTGGCTTGTGTATCTAAACGAAGTTCTTAGTCTTAACAAACCTATGAGCGAAGAACAGATCAGGCTGTGCGCACAAATGATTTTAGACGACTACTACATGCTTAACGTAGCAGACCTGACCCTGCTGTTCAAACGTGTTCTAAAAGGCGACTACGGTGAGTTCTATGAGCGATTAAGCATTGACAAAATACAAAAGATTTTTAAGTCGTACTTCGAAGAGCGGTGTGGCGAAGCACAAACACTTACTCTTCGCACCCATAACGACCTCAAGAGTGATGACACCTTTGCCTTTAGCGACAACCCAAGAAGAAGATAAGAGTGTACAAAAAGAAATATCAAAGCCCAAACAAATACAAAGCTATTAAGCAGACGTTCAATGGCAGATCATACCACAGCAAAAAGGAGGCAGCCTTCGCCCAAGAGTTGCACCTACGTAAGCTAGCAGGGGAGATTACTGAAATCATTCCACAGTATCCCCTGCGACTTTACGTTAATGGCAAAAAGATATGCAACTACTTTATGGACTTCAAAGTGATATACCCAGACGAAAGCGTAGAGCTAATAGAGGTCAAAGGATTTGAAACGGACCTGTGGAGACTAAAATGGAAACTAACCGAAGCACTACTTGATGAACTAGAGCCAAACGCAAAACTTGTCCTTGTAAAATGAATATACTTAAACAACTTAGCCACAACCACAAAAACTTTGTTTTGTATGTCAAAAAAAACGCTATGACACTACAGCAAAAAAAATACCCTGAAGACGTAGTACAGGAAGCATACTATCGAGTTGCAACAGAACTATCGCAAGGGCAAGGGCTGAAGTTTGAAAGCTACTCACTACTTGAGAGATACTTTTTTAAAACTATAAAAAGCATATTAATAAACGAATCAAAAAAGAAATCAATCCAAGAGCTGCCCATCAAACAAGACTTTCCAGTAACACCTGAAGAGATAGATGTAGTAGAGTATTCAGAGCTTGTCAAAAAGATAGACGAGGTTGTAGAGACCTTCTACTGGTATGACAAAAAGATGTTTAATCTATACCGATACCAAATTCCTTCAATTAGAAAGATAGCTAGTGAGACAAAAATAAGTAGACCAAGCGTAACACAAACAATTGATAACTGTAAGATGAAAATACAGAAGAAGCTAGCAACAGAATATTACAAAATTGCTATATGAAACAGAAAGGCTTAGGAGATACGATAGACTGGATCACTACGAACACAGGAATAAAAAAAGCTGTCAAATACTTCTTTGGAGACGATTGCGGCTGTAATGAGCGAAAAGAATGGCTCAACAAAAAGTTCCCATACATGCGTGAAGACCTAACAGAAAGCGAATACTTGCTGCTGCATGACTTCTACAAAAGCGACTACAGCTCTATAACAGCAAAACAACAAAACCAACTCCTCAAAATTTACAACAGGGTGTTTGGTCAGCGCAAAGAAATGAGCAGTTGCTCCCCATGCGTAAAAACACTAATTGACGAACTAAAAGAATTATATATAAACTACAGCGATGCGATCAAAAACACAAATTGGGAAGATTAAAAAAAACCCTGACAACCCTCGTATAATAAAAGACGTAAAGTTTAAAAAGTTAGTGCAGTCAATAAAAGACTTTCCTGCGATGCTCGAGAAACGACCAATTGTTGTAGATGAGAACATGGTTGTGCTAGGCGGCAACATGCGCCTAAAAGCCTGCAAAGAAGCAGGGCTAAAAGAAGTATGGATAGACCAAGCAACAGACTGGACAGAAGAACAAAAGCGAGAGTTTATTATTAAAGACAATAGTAATTTCGGTGAGTGGGATTGGGACTTATTAGCTAACCAGTATGATACTACTATGCTTAATGACTGGGGCTTAGATGTTTGGAAAAATGTAGATGATGTTAGTAACGAAAAAGATTATACTGACCAAAATGTAGATAATAAATTAGATAGGTTTTTAGATGCTAAAATTAAAAATATTACTATCCCTTTTGAAAGTAACGAATTTGAAGATGTAGTCATAAGGCTAGAAGCTTATTTAGATAAGTATAATTTAGCTGACTATAAAAGTTTTATATATAAAGCGCTAGAACATGAAAACCTTTAATTTAAAGCGACAACGTAAGTGCGATGGGCTGTTAGGCTCAACGCCTACTAAAGACCAGTATAAGCACGTTATAAAGGACGATACTAAGTTTATGCTAGATGGCGAATGTATTGGTATTTATATTAACATACCTAAAGAACAGCTAAAGCCTTTGCGTGAAGCTGCAGTAAATACTAAGTATGTAGAAACCTATAGGACCTATAGGGCTTTGCCTACTAAGTCAAGTGTATTTGGTGCGTTACCACGTGTGGCATTGCGTAATGACTTTTGCAGATTTAGTAACCAAACTACTGGAGAAAAAAATAACATGCATAAGCTGATGGGTTTCCAAAGTATTTTATGTGATATATATAAAAAACATTTGCCAGATGTATTTGCTAAAGATATTGAATACGTTAGGGCTAACGTAGATGATGATTATAGGCTTGTAGATACGCCATATACAACAGTCAATATTAACGTAAACCATGCTATCAAATACCATAAGGATAGTGGTAATGTAAAGGGTAGTTATAGTAACGTACTTATACTTAAAGATAATTGCTTTGGCGGTGAGCTGGTATTGCCAGAATATGACATAGCCTTAGAACAAGCTGATGGCGCTTTATGTATATTTAGGGGGCAAGAAGAAATACATGGTGTAATGCCTTTAACGCCAGTAGGGGAAAACTTTTATAGGGCTAGTATTGTATATTATACCTTAGAACAGCTTAAACATTGTTACCCTTATAAAGATGAGGTAACTAGGCTTAATATTAAAAAACGTGAAAGGGCTGTTAAACGTGCTAAAGGCATAGCACCTAAATAAACATTATGGATAAGAAAAAACTAAGTACAAGGTATAAGAAAAAAGCCATGCTAGAAGCTTTAGAAAAAAGCTTAGGTATAGTTACTACAGCTTGTAAGCATGTGGGTGTTAGTAGGCGTACTTATATAATAGTTATGTAAATAGTCAAATCCGACATAATAAAAAGATAAATCCAGTTTTAAGTGTTTCTGAATGTTAGCCTAATTAAACACCGAAAATACACCGACTATGGCAAAAGAAGATAATTTAAAACCACAATGGCAAAAAGGTCAATCAGGCAACCCTAAAGGCAGACCTAAGGGTGCGCTTAATAGATCAACTATTGCCAAGAAATGGCTAGAGGTAAACGAAAAGATAAAAAACCCTATAACTGGCGACAGCGAGCTTTTAAGCCAAGAAGATGCAATTACTCTTGCCCTTATTAATAAAGCCCGTAAAGGCGATGTAAACGCCTACAGGGCATTGCTTGATAGTGGTTATGGCAAACCAAAAGAAAGTGTAGACGTAACACAATTTGTTGAACAACCCCTATTTGAAGATGTTCCTGAAGACTACAGCAGTACAGAAGATACAGAAGCTAAACAAAAGGATTAGAGTTGTACAAGGTGGCACGTCTGCCTCTAAGACCTTTGGTATTATTGCGCTGCTTATTGACCGATCTATTAAGATACCTAAAACAGAGACGTCTGTAGTGGCAGAGAGCATACCGCATTTGCGCAGAGGTGCTGTAAGAGACTTTAAAAAGATTATGCAAATGACAGGTCGGTGGCACAGCGAGCAGTTCAACAAAACGCTACTCACCTACACCTTTGCCAATGGCTCAACAATAGAGTTCTTTTCAGCAGACAGCGATGCAAAGCTGCGAGGTGCAAGAAGGCATGTGTGCTACATTAACGAGTGCAACAACATAAGCCACGAAGCATATTTTCAACTGGCTGTTAGAACATCAAAACACATCTACTTAGACTTTAATCCAACAGCAGAGTTTTGGGCGCATACAGAACTAAAAGACGACCCTGATGCTCAATGGCTAGTGCTAACGTACAAAGACAATCAGGCAGCACCTAAAGCAGCAGTCAAAGAAATATTAAAAGCAAAACAAAAGGCAGACAAGGGAAACGCCTTCTGGCAGAACTGGTATCGTGTCTATGGTCTCGGTCTTGTAGGTACTTTGCAGGGTGCAGTTTTTACCAACTGGAAAGAAGGCAAGTTCAAAGAAGTATCAAAGCCTGTGTATGGTCAAGACTTTGGGATGAACCATCCGACCACACTTATAAAAACCAGTATCGACAAAGACAAAAAGCTAATATATCTGCAAGAGTGTTTCTATAAGAAAGGACTGACAACAAGCCAGATAGCAACCCTCAACCAAAAGCACGCAGGCAATGATTTGATTGTAGCAGATAGTGCAGAGCCACGCCTTATCCAAGAGCTGTCGCAGTATTGCAACATAGTACCAACAATCAAAGGACAGGGCAGCATAACCTTTGGCATAAGCCTTTTGCAGGACTACGAGCTTATTGTAGACCCAGACAGCGAAGAACTAATCAAAGAGCTAAAGAACTACGTTTGGCTAGAGAAACGCTCGCAAACGCCATGTGATGCCTTTAACCACCTGCTTGATGCCTTGCGCTACAGCGTATCCTACCAACTTGCCAATCCACACAGAGGCGAATACTTTGTCTATTAACAGGTTAAAATAAGCTGTTTTTGTCTTGGATTAAATATATAATTTTAGTAACTTTGAAACCTCTCACAGAATCAGTTTTACTGGTTTTAGAAAAGAAACCCCCTTTGTACTGTTAGGGGGTTTTTTTATGCCTTTTATTAGTTAGGGTTTACCACTTCCTTTTTTTGTTGTTTATAGTAGTATGAAGATTAAGTTAAGCATACCTACTTCACTACTAGAGATAACGCTTGGACAATACCAAGAGTTTATCAAAGTGACAGATGGCAAAGAAGACAGTCCTAAGCTCATGCAAAAGACCTTAGAGATATTCTGCGGAATTGACCTCAAAGACATAGCAACGGTAAAGTTTTCAGATGTAGAGCGCATCCTAGCCAAAATCAACAAGCTATTTGAATACGATCAGCCACTAATAAACAGGTTTAAGTACAAAGGCAAGGAGTTTGGTTTTATCCCTAACCTTGACGAGATGACACTTGGCGAGTTTATAGACCTTGACAACACGATTACTAAATGGGATAACATGGACAAGGCTATGGGCGTGTTATACAGACCAATAGAAGTGGCGGTAAAAAACAAATACACAATCGAGCCATACGAGAGTTATGACAAGTACGACATGAGCGAGATGCCTGTCGGTATTGCTCTTGGTGCGCTTGTTTTTTTTTGGAGTTTAAGCAACGAACTCATAACGAATATCCCGAACTATTTACAGAGGGAGATGTCCAATCTGACTTTTCAGCAGCAGGAGGCTTTGCTCAAAAGTGGGGTTGGTATCAATCAATTTACGGACTGGCAAAAGGAGATGTCCAAAACTTTGACAAGGTTACTGCGTTAGAGCTACACAAATGCCTTTTGTTTTTAACATTCGAAAAAGAAAAAACAGAGCTAGAGGCTCGAATGATAAAAGAAAAAAAATGACAGATTTAGAAATCATACAAGACATGTTCGACAGACGCTTGTTAAAAGAGAACGAAACAGTTGTGCTTGCTGAAGGGTTTGAGGAAGCCTTTGTAGGTATTACAGCATCAGAGCCAAAGCGTGCAATCTATGATTATTGGAGATGTATTGAATTGCTCGTAGAGTGTGACGGTGCTGACTCTAGCACTTTTGACGATGCTATGGACTGGCTAGAGGACTATGTAGAAACAACAATGCAGGTTGAAATCAAAGATCAATCCCCCTTATTTGTGAAGAAGCTATGACACCTTTTTTTAACGTTATCGACACCCTAACTACTGCACTCAAGGCAGAGCCATTTACAAACACAGTAACCTTTGGCGACCTTGACGACGTAGACTTGAACAAACTAACAATCTTTCCTCTTGCTCATATTATAATAAACACCGCAACAATAAACGAGGAAACCATATCTATGAATATAAGCATACTGCTCGCAGACACCGTTCTCATAAAGGAAGATAGGGTCTGGCTTAATTCATCAGAAAACGTAGTAGAGAAACGAGACAACAACGAACAGGAGGTGCAAAACACACAGCTTGCCATAGCATCACGCCTTATGGCAAAACTACAACGTGGCACTTTGTATCAAAACAAATACCAACTCGATGGCTCGGCTACACTTGACCCTTTTGTAGAGCGGTTTGAAAATAAACTAGCAGGATGGTCTATGACATTTGACATTCTCATACCGAACGACATGACAATCTGCTAATGAACAGACAAGAGATATTTGCTGTGCTTCAGAGGTTTGCTACAAACGTGGTGCGCATTGCTCGCATAAACCTTGCACGCAACAAAAGAAACGCATCAGGCGAGCTTGGTAAATCCCTTGCGTACAAAATCAAGGTAAGCGAGAAAGACACAAACGTTAAGTTCTTCGGCAAAGACTATGCAGCCTACCAAGACAGGGGCGTAAGCGGAACAGACAAGAAATACAACACACCCTTCAGCTACAAGCAAAGCAGTAAACTGCTAGGTCTAGAAGCAGCCACAGGCATCTTTGCCAAGTTTGCAAAACGCAAAAAACTACAGACAAGAGATAAAAAAGGGAGGTTTGTTACATACAAACAGACAGGGTTTGCCATAGCATACAACAAAAAAAAGCAAGGCATACCACCAACATACTTCTTTACTAGAGCAAGAGAAAAAGCACAGGAAAGACTACCGCAGGAACTAGCCGAGGCAATAAGTAAAAACATTATAGATGGCAACTAAGATAAACGTAAGAAGTCCGTTTTATATAAAGATATCACAGACAAACATAGCAACCGCAACACTAAACCTGTATGTGTACACAGGTACATTTGTGGCTAATGGTTCGGTAGCAAACCCAAAATATACAATTACCAAAAGCGTAGTTACATCGGGATATATCGTATTTGAAATATCTGAACTTGTGAGAGACTATTTAGATATTGAGTTTGATGGTCAGTACGACAGTCAAGCTGTTTGGGTAAATGCAGTTATTACCACAACAGTATCAAGCGGCTCTGCAACAGCAACTGTTACACCCGACAACGCAAACGGATTTATTGCCTTTGATGGTTATGGTTATTTTGAGGATGGTATCAATCCTGAACTAAGCAGAACGTACTTACAAAGTAATAACAAGATATTTAGGTTAGACGACCAAAATGTGAGAGTACCTGTATTTACAGAAGACACGGATAGTGTAACATATAGATACAAAGGAGAAACAAAGCGGACACAAACCATAAGCAGTAGCACCAATACAAACGGACAAATAGACTATATTACAGTATCGGGAAGCGACAATACAGACACATACAAAGAACGAGTATTAGCAAGTGGTGGTACATTTGAAAATAATAGCCTTTTAGATGCGTTCTTAGACAGCGTTGACATAGGTTTAGTAGATGAACTATATATAAACTCCGATAGTGCTACACAGGTTGTTAAAATAGTTACAGAGCCTTGTACTAAGTATGAGCCTTATAAAGTTACGTTTGTAAATAAGTTTGGCGCATTACAAGATATGTGGTTCACCTTAAAAAGCACAGAGAGCCTTAACACCACAGGAGAAACTTATAAGGCAAACGTAGTAGACTTTGGCACACTAACATACGACACCTACAAGCCACAAGTAGCACAGTATAACAAGTTAGGAAAAGAAAGCATAACCCTAAACACTAACTACATAAGTGAAGATTACAACGAAGTAATAAAACAGCTTATGATGTCAGAGCAAGTATGGCTTACTAGACTAGACAATCCTGCACCCAACAGCAACAACCCAGAAACAGTATTAGCAGTAATGCCAAAGACACAAAACCTGAGATACAAAACAAGTATCAACGATAGACTTGTTCAGTACACTATTGACTTTGATTATGCCTTTGACAAAATAAATTCCGTGAGATAGTGCAGAAGATTGAGCTATACATACAAGGTCAAAGGGTTGAGTTATTCAAAGACGAAAGCGTAACAATAACTGACAGCATACAAAACGTCAGAGATATTGAAAAGGTCTTCACTGCTTTTACAAAGTCCTTTAGTATCCCTGCTTCTAAGACTAATAATAAGTTATTTAAGCATTATTATAACTATGATATCGTAGGAGGTTTTGATGCACGTAAGAAAGTAACAGCTTTTATAGAACTTAATAGCATACCTTTTAAAACAGGCAAGGTAAAACTTGAGGGTGTGGATATGAAGAACAATAAAGCACACACATACCGTATTACATTCTTTGGAGATATTGTAGAATTGAAAGATTTAGTTGGAGAGGATAAGTTGTCTGATTTGCCTTTAAGCCAATACAATCAAAACTATACAGCTTCTAATGTAAAATCCAAGCTACAAGCAAACCCTGCAACAAATGATGTTATTGTGCCTTTAATAACACACACAAAAAGGCTATACTACGATAGTGGAGACAATACACCTAATACAGGCAACTTGTACAGAGCAACTAGTAATAACCACGGGCTAGCTTTTAATGAGTTAAAGTTTGGATTACGACTTAACAAAATAATTGAAGCAATAGAAACAAGATACGGTCTTACTTTTTCCTCTGACTTTTTTAAGGATACTACAAATGCTGATTTTCATAACTTATTTATGTGGCTGCACAGAAAACGTGGCTCGGCAACGTCAGAGGGTATTGCAGAAGAGGTTTCCATTAGCCCCGACTTTACTTTACACGAAAACTACACGGGCAATATGCTCGTTATAGGCAATCAAATTATTTTAGCACTACCCTACGTAGACAAATTCAGCAGACCTGCTGGGACAAGTAGGTGGGATGACTTTAATTTTGATGTAGATGTAAATGTAAATGACCAAGCTAAAAACTACATTATATCTGTATTAAGAAACGGTACGTCCATATTTTCATCTGGTCAAATAAGTGGCAACCAACAATATAATTGGGCTGACGTTTTTAGCGGTATAGAAAGCGACAACGATATTATACCTGCAGGAACATATACTATTGAAATAAATACAACACAAAATATAACTTTTGATAGAATAGATTTTGAAATTGAAATAGACGAAGATGATGGCGATGACGATAGGGCAAGAGCTACAAATGTAAATACAGCTAACTTTATATTTGACATAGCACAACAAATCCCAAACATAGGGGTGTTAGAGTTTTTGACAGGATTATTTAAGACATTCAATCTAACAGCTTTTTTTAATAATAACATATTAGTAGTAAAACCTTTAGATGACTTTTATGCAAACCCAACGACATACGACATAACAGAGTTTGTAGATGTAGAAAGCAGTAAGGTAGATGTAGCACTACCGTACAGAGAAATAGCTTTTAAATTTAAAGACACTAAAAGTTTTTTTGCATCTATACACAATCAACTATTTAATACTAACTGGGGAGAGATAGAGTATAGAGGTGGAGCAGATGAAACCGAAGTTTTTGCAGGTCAAAAATATAAAGTAGAAAACGCATTTGGCAAAATGAAATATGAAAGGTTAGTTGATAACAATGACAATGTTTTAATGACTATACAATGGGGTTGGTGTGTAGACGACAAACAAGCACCTATACTTATATCTCCTTTAATTTTCTATCCTGTTTTTCAATCTTCGCAAAAAGTTGGCGTTGGAAGTGTTAATTTAAATTATGTAACAGTAATAAATGATGACGGTACATATCACACGGTAGAGGCGTTATCTGGCAGTATAAATATGCCATCTAACTCTTTGGCTTTTTCTAGTGCTACTTCTAAAGTCAACATAAACTTTAACAACGAAATAAACGAGTTTACAGCTACTAACGATTTCACAGATACGTTATTCAAAAAAAGATACGAAAACTACATAGCAAGTGTATTTAACACTAAACAAAGACTAACAAAGGTCAAAGCGTATTTGCCTCTGAGAATATTACTTAACTACAATTTAAGCGACAGGTTTGTTATAGCAGGAAACTCATACAAAATAAACAGCGTTTCTACTAACCTACTAACAGGGGAAAGTAACATAGAACTTCTTACTGACTTATGAAAACAATACTAGACATACTTCAGTTTGCCAATGGCGAAACAGAAAACATACAGATTGCTCAAGGCAAGTACCACTTAAAAACATCACTAAAAGCAGCCTTTGACCAGTATAAAAAAGAAAGAAAATGGCACAAACAGAAATAATAGAAATACGGGCAGTAGTAGATGCTGCGGTTGCAGATATTGAAAAGTTAAAGGACAGCATACATCAGACAAACGAAGCTAGTTCTGAAACAAACGAGACCATACAAAAGGGTACAGACGTTGTAGACAAATATACAGGCGGTGCAATATCAGGCTTTAAAAATCTAACAAAAACAGTCAAGACAGCAATTAAAAGTTTTGGGGTGTTGCGGTTAGCTGTTGCAGCCACAGGTCTTGGCGCACTTGTTTTGCTTGTAACATCAATACAACAGGCTTTCACTCGTAGTGAGGAAGGGCAGAACAAATACGCAAAGCTACTCGGTCAGATTGGCGCAGTTACAGGCGAATTGCTTGACAGGCTTGCCAATTTAGGAATGGCAATTATAGATGCCTTTACAAACCCACGAAAGGCTTTGGAGGACTTTGGCAAAAGCATCAAACAGTTTTTCCTTGACAGAATAAAACTAGCAGCCGAAGGTCTTGGCTTGCTAGGAAAAGCAATCGCAAAGGTTTTCAAGGGGGACTTTAAAGGCGCAGCAGAAGATGCAGGAAAAGGCTTTCAAGCCTTAAATAGAGGCATAAATCCTGCTGTTATAGTAACAGAGCAGCTTGTCAAAGCTACCACCAAACTTGTCAAGGTAACAAAAGAGGCTACAAAAGCAGCACTCGAAGAAGCAAAGGTTGCAGGGCAGATTGCAGACCTTCGTGCCGAAGCAGACAAAGTAGACAGGCAGCTTCTTGTTGATAGAGCAAAAGCGGATAGAGATAGAGCAGACCTTTTAGATAAATCAATAAACCGAGAAAAGTTTACAACACAGGAAAGAATTGCTTTTTTAGAAGAAGCAGGTAGGCTAGAGGAAGAAATAACAAACAAACAGATTGCTGCTGTACAAATGAGGCTTGATGCAGCTAAAGCGGAGGCAGCTCTTGGTCTTGCAGACAAGGCAGAGCTTGAAGAGGAAAAACGACTTGAGGCAGAGCTTATACAACTCGAAACAGCAAAGCTCACAAAACAAAGGGAAGTAACCTCGCAGACCATAGCACTCAAGGGAGAGGAGGCAGCAGCCAAGAAAGCAATTGACGATCAAGAAGCAGCAGATGAGAAGGAACGTGCCGACAAGAAATTAGAAGATGACAAACTACGACTTGAAGAAGAAAAGCGAATAGAAGCAGAGCGTATTGCTACAAGAGAAAAAACTTTTGCTACTGCTGTACAGCTTGCAGGCGAAGAAACTAAACTTGGAAAAATGCTGCTACTAGCCAAGCAACTCATACTTGCAAAAGAGTTTATTATGGATGCAAAAGCCTCTATATTGAAAGCTAAAAAAGCAGCTACAGATGCAGGTGTAAAGGCAGCAGAAGCAGGTGTTGAAGTTAGTGGCTCTGTTGCGAAAGCAGCTAACACCGCACCGCCTCCATTTAATATACCTTTTATACTCACAGCAATAGCTACAGGCGCAAGCATTATATCGGCAGTCAAATCAGCAGTAAGCGCAACTAAAGCAGCCGCAGGTGCAGCAGGGGGTTCAATTGCAACACCAAGCTCTCCTACAATAACTGCTGCGCAAGCACCTGCCTTCAACATTGTAGGTGCTACAGGGACAAACCAACTAGCACAAACTATTGCAGGACAACAACAGCAACCTATCAAGGCTTTTGTCGTAGCTAATGACGTAACAACAGCACAATCACTTGAAAGAAACACAATACAAGGAGCATCAATTTAATAACCAGAGCATGAAAATAATAGAATTAGTTATAGACGAAGATCAAGAGATGGCAGTAGAAGCCATTTCAATTGTCGAAAAACCTGCCATTGAAGAGGACTTCATTGCACTTAAAAACGAGCAGGTCTTATTGGCAGAGGCGAACAAGGATAAGAAGCTGCTTGTAGGTGCGCTCCTAGTGCCAAACAAGCCTATTTATCGCAAGCGTGGAGATGATGAGTACTACATATACTTTTCAAAAGAAACAGTTAGAAAGGCTTCACAGCTCTACCTTATGGGTGGCAAACAAAACAACAGCACCCTAGAACATCAACACTCGCTTAATGGGCTATCGCTTGTTGAGAGTTGGATAGTGGAAAGCGAAGAGCATGACAAAAGCAAGATGTATGGTTTAAGCGTTCCTGTAGGTACTTGGATGGGTATTGTGAAAGTAAACAATGACGAGGTCTGGAATGAATACGTAAAAGAAGGCAAGGTCAAAGGCTTCTCGATTGAAGGGTACTTCGCTGACAAAATGGAAAGACCAAAAGAGCCATTAAATGACTTTGAGGAAGAAGAGGCTGAAGAACTGCTGTCAATGGTCAGGCGCATAGTCAGAAAGGATGGCAGAAAAAAGACAGGGGAAAGTGTAGAGTTTGAAAGCTATGCCGACTATCCTGATGCTGTAAAAAATAACGCACAAAGAGGCATAGACCTCAATAAAAAAGTAAACAACAAATGCGCAACAGGTGTGGGCAAAATAAGAGCGCAGCAATTAGCACAAGGCAAGCCCATAAGCAAGGAAACCATAAAGCGCATGTATTCCTTTTTGTCAAGAGCAGAGGAGTATTACGATGAGAGCGATACAGAGGCTTGTGGCACAATATCCTACTTACTGTGGGGTGGCAAAGCAGGCAAAACATATGCAGAGCGTAAATTGAAAGAATTTGAGCAGCTTAACCTTGCAGACGTAAAAGTCAATAATGACTATGCAATAATAATGGACAGGCTTGCTTACGCCACAAAAGAGATGGCTCTGAAGATTGCTAAAGATTTGGGTTGCGATAGTTTTCACGAACACGAATTTGAAGGGCAGACTTGGTACATGCCTTGCGAGCAGCACAGCAAAGATTTATCGTACCATAAATGCCCAAAGGGATACAAGAAAAAGAATGGTAAATGCGTTAAGATGGCAGAGGTAGGCGAACGTGGGGACATACGTAAAAGCCCAAAAGCACCCAAGTCTGATACACCAAACAAAAAAACAAAATGAGAAGAAAATACAAAACACCAAGTAGAACATCGCCTAAAGGCGGAAAGCGAGGCTGTCTATGTAAAGATGGCACATACAACTCAAAATGCTGTGATGGCTCACTAGAAGCGCAGGGAATAGGGGTAACTAAAGGAGGCAGTATAGCTAATATTAACGGTGTGTCTAGGACAAATTAAAAAAAAAACTTTACCACTTTGCTTTTTTGTTGTTTATAGTAGTAAGAGTATATATATGAAAGCATCTGAAATGATAGAAAAAATTAAGGACTTGCTTGGCATTGAACTTTCTAGCCAAGAAGCAGAAGCAATTGAACTTGCGCAAACAACACTTGAAAATGGCACAATCATAGAATACGAAAGCCTAGAGGCAGGTTCGCCAGTATTTATAGTTACAGAAGACGAAAAGATTGCCTTACCCGCAGGCGAGTACACTTTAGAAGATGGTAGAATCTTGTTAGTAGTAGACGAAGGCGAGATTTCAGAAGTTAAAGAAGCTACTGAAGAAGATCAGGCAGAAGAAGAAGAGCAAGATGTAGAGGCTTCACAAGATGAAGAGATGGGATATGTTTCCAAAGATGAATTTGATGCTCTTAAAAAAGACATTGAAAACCTGATGAAGGAGCATGACGATAAAATAAAAAAACTTGAGGAACACAACGAAAAAAAGGCTAAAGATGAACTATCTAAAATAGAAGTTGAAAGTGAACCTGTTTATCATAGCCCAGAGAAAAAAACTGAGAAAATACAAATGCTCTCACAAAACAGACCTTTATCTACACAAGACATAGTATTCAAAAAATTATATTCATAACTTAAAACATGGCAACAACAACAAATATAACAACAACCTACGCAGGCGAAGCAGCAGCCAAATATATATCTGCAGCCCTTACCTCTGGTGATACACTTAATAACGGCTCTATCACAATTGAGCCAAACGTACGATACAAAAAAGTACTACGCACACTTGACACAAACGCTGTAGTTACAGATGCAACTTGTGATTTCACACCAACATCAACAGTAACCTACGGAGAGCAAGTACTTGAGCCTAAAGAATTACAGGTAAATCTACAACTTTGTAAAAAAGATTTTGCGGACACTTGGGAAGCAATCGAAATGGGCTTCTCTGCACATCTTGGAGAGCCAACTTCACTAGCTGAATATGTACTTGGCTATGTGGCAGGCAAAATTGCTGAAAGCGTAGAGCTTAACTTGTGGAGTGGAGACGATAGCGCAGGTTCTGGCAACAACCTTTTTGAAGGCTTTGAGCAGCGTATTACTGCATCTGCCCTTGCAGGTGTTGGTGCTACTACAATCACTTCGTCAAATGTTACCACATTTTTAGGCAAAGTTGTAGACAATATACCTTCTACAGTTTACGGAAAAGAAGATTTGAAACTTTGGTTACCAAACAACGTATTTCAAAGTTATGTAAGATCGTTAGGAGGCTTTGCAGCCGCAGGCGTAGGTGCAAATGGTTTCGACAACAAAGGGTCGCAGTTCTACACAATGGGTCAAGGCTTAACGTTTGAAGGCATTCCAGTACTACGTACGCCTGGTATGTCAGCAAACAGAGCAATCGCAGCACAGACTTCTAATTTGTTCTTTGGAACTGGTTTGCTTTCTGACCACAACGAGGTTAAATTGATTGACACAAGCGAGACTTTAGGAGACCAAAATCTTCGTATCATCGCACGTTTCACAGCAGGAACTCAAGTAGGAACTGTTGCAGATGCTAAACACTTTACACCTGCATCATAAATGGCTTGTAGTCTAACAACAGGTAGGGGGATCGGATGTAAATCAAACGTCGGGGGAATACAAAACGTGTATTTTGGCGACCCTGCGGAGTTTACAGCTTCTTCCGTTACCTATGACAGCACAACAGGCGAAATTGAAAATACAGGTATGGCTACAGGCAATGCAAGTATATTCAAGTTTGCTTTGAAAGGTGCAAACTCGTTTACAACCACGATAACTGGGTCAGACGAGAACGGAACAGTTTTTACAGAACAAAGTCTTGCAATTACGTTGCAGACAATGGATCATGCAACACTAAAAGAGATTAAACTTTTAGCACACAGTAGACCAAAGATTTTTGTTGAAGACAGGAATGGCAATTTATTGATGCTTGGTATAGAGAATGGAATGACTCTAACAACAGGAACAATAGTGTCAGGGGATGCAATGGGAGACCTCTCAGGCTACACGTTGGAATTTAGCGGTCAAGAAAAAATCGGTGTAATTCATGTAGATGGAGGTATTGCAAACGCAAGTTTTGTAGCTGGTCTAGCGACTACTTCAATAACACCCGCAACAACGAACGAGTAATTAGTAATTAGTTTTTCATTTAGTTTAATTGGAAGGAAGGGCGGTTTAGAAACTGCCCTTTTTTTGTTCATTATGATAGTAATAACACCAACAACAGGGAATAAGTCAATCAGATTTGTGATGCACAATTACACTACTGCTGCGTTAGATATTGTATTTAAAGATTCTGCTGAGAACAAAAACCTACTAGTTGTGAGTGGCACAAATCTAATTACAAAAACATCCTACTACAACGCTTTGACTACAAACTTTACTACAGCCCCAATAGAAGGCAGGGCATACGAGATGCTTATAGCTTTGGCTTCTGACGGAATAGTCTTTCACAAAGAAAGCATCTTCTGTACTGCACAATCTGTTGAAGACTACACTATTAACAACGGGATTTATAACATGAAAAACGACTATGCTGCTGACGCAGAAAACCAATACGCTTTCTATGAATAATACACACCTTATACAGTTAGGGCAATACGATATGCCAAAAGCGATTGAAAGTCGGACAGACAACTTTGTGGGGTATGGCGAGGACAACAACTACTACCAATATCTTATAGACACTTATATAGAGAGTCCTACACATCATTCAATTACAAACGGTGTTGTAAACATGATATATGGAAAAGGTTTAGATGCTTCTGATAGCAGCAAAAAACCTGACGAGTACGCACAAATGAAAACTATTTTTAAGCCTGATGAATTACGCAGGGTTGTGCAAGATTTAAAGCTCTTGGGCGAGGGTGCTTTCCAAATAATCTATAAGGGGGGTAAAATATCCGAAGCGAAGCACTTTCCTCGACAAACGCTTCGCCCTGAAAAAGCAAATGAAAAAGGGGATATTGAAGCATACTATTACTCTGCTGACTGGTCAAAACATAGAAAAAGAGACAAACTTACTCGCATGCCTGTTTTTTCTAATGACGGCAAACCAAAAACGCAAAGCGAGATATTTATAGTAAGGCGGTACGTTACGGGCTACCACTACGTAAGTCCTCCTGATTATGTCGGTGCAATTGGCTACGCTACCCTTGAGGCAGAAATTAGCGACTATCTTATAAATGACGTGCAATGTGGATTTTCAGGCACAAAAATAATAAACTTTAATAACGGAGTTCCTGACAGAGAAAAGCAGCTCGAAGTGAAAAGCGATGTCATGCAAAAGCTAACAGGCAGCAAAGGCGAAAAGGTGCTAATATCTTTCAACAGCACACCTGAAGCTAAAACGACAATTGATGACATACCCCTAAACGATGCACCTGCACACTATCAGTACTTGTCTGACGAGTGCGCTAGAAAACTCATGATAGGGCATAGGATTACGTCTCCGCTCCTTTTAGGCATACGTGATGGCAACAACTCACTAGGCTCAAATGCAGACGAAATAAAGCACGCTTTTCAGTTATTTGATAATGTAGTTATAAAGCCCTATCAACATCTTTTGACAGACGCTATAGACACCATACTGTCTGTAAACAATGTAGCCCTTAAAACCTACTTTAAAACGCTTGAGCCAATCGAATTTCAAGATACTTCGCAGATTGTATCAAAAGAAGAGAAAGAGGAAGAAACAGGTATTAAAATGAGCGAGGACATGACGTGCTGCTCAGAAGACGAAGCATTTACTGACGAGCATGGCGACATACTTTTCGAGGGCTTAAAAGGAGAGATCGTTAACGATGAGTGGGAGGTTGTAGAAGAACGAGAATACAGCGAGGACAACGAGGTATTTGAACAATGGGCAAACAGCGATAGTGAGCAAAAGCTGTATCAAGTAGCATCACAACCTAGCGGTTTTAGCTACCTTGACAAGTCTTCATACAAAGTGCGCTACAAGTATGCGGTTGGGTCACGCAAGGCTAAAAAAGCAGGAAACACTTCCCGTAAATTTTGCACCGATATGATGGCTGCATCACGTGCAGGGGTTGTATATCGTTTGGAAGATATTGACAGAGCATCAAGAGACCTAAATTTTAAAGCAGCAGAGCTGCCTATGCACAACAATCAGAAATTTGATTTGTTTAAGCACAAAGGCGGTATTTACTGCCGACATATATGGAAAGAGGTTCTATACAAGCTAAAGGTAGGAAAGGAAGTGTCAGAGGACATAACCGACTACAAAAAAGCAAAAGACATCCCTGCTTCATACAAACCAAGCCCAAGAGGCTCAAAGCAAGCTAAAGTCGCACCTATTAACTCGCCAACAAAAGGCGCATACCCTTCATAATATGGCACAAGCATTATTTATAAGACCTCAAGACATAAAAAGATTTACCGCAGCGAATGGCAATATTGACGACGACAGGTTTATACAATACCTTTTTATTGCTCAAGAAATACACATACAGCGTTTTCTAGGCTCAGACCTTACAGAATCTATTGAAGCAAAAATTAATGCTTCAAGCCTTACTGGTAATTATCTAACGCTTGTACAAGAGTATGTCAAACCTGCTCTGTGCCACTGGGCTATGGTAGAAGCACTACCGTTTCTTGCAATTAATATAGGTCAAAACGGGATTTTTAGAGGTAGCAGCGAAAATGGCACGCCTGCTACAAAAGATGAAGTAGATTTTTTAGTAGAGAAGGAAAGACAAACGGCACAATATTTTTCAAACAGATTAATTGATTTTTTAAGAGACAACGCACCAGAGATGTTTCCAGAGTATTACACAAACACAGGGAACAGAGACATCAGTCCAGACGATGAAGCAGATTTTGTAGGTATAGTTTTATGAGAAAAACAAAAAAACAAATTGAAAATGAACAGTTGCTTGACAAGTATTTAAATAAACTTATGGAGCAAACTGAATTAAAAAAAGTTAAACCTAAAAACCCCTTTTGGGGAATATTTGAGAAAAAATGAACAATGCAAAAAAGTATATAAATGCCAAACGAAATATATCACAGAAGCGAGTGGGGAAACCCTAAACCTGAAGGTTGGGGTAATATTTATTTTGATGCTGATGCAACAAACGAACTGTATAAGCGTTCTGATAATTACG
>CAACVC010000039.1_pt1 | contig 27938 bp, 23 predicted proteins | sample 2381761 | NCBI WGS metagenome assembly CAACVC01 (sample SAMEA5211966, study PRJEB30684) | marine metagenome | biome: Marine; feature: Epipelagic; material: Water | collected 2015-10-15 | depth 45 m
AGAAGGATGGGAAGCTAAATATTTTAATTATATTAATGAAGCAGGTGAAAAATCACTCAATCCTATAGTTAATGATGATATGAAAGCTAATACCCTAAAATCAGAAGAAAAGGTATCTGCAGATCCTAGTTATAAATTTTCTATGGATAATAAATTAGCAGGTTCATATAAAGTTTCTGATGGTGTAGAAAATATTGCTTCACATAATTATGATTATTCTCCTAAAGTAGATAATATTAATAATGTTAATGCACAGGAATTACAAGTAGGTGTATACTGTGAAGTAAAAAATGATCCAAGTATTAGCTTAGAAGAAGCACAATCAAAAGTAATTAAAAACTTAGCTAAAGATGCTTTATATTATGTTAAAGAAGGACAGTTTGGTGTTGAAGGATTAGGATACCAAGAAGAATCAGCTGGTTTACCTGCAATTGATAATCAAATGGAAGTAGTTAAAGAATCTGCTACATCAAAAATTAAAAATATCCTTAAAGAACACTTTATGGGTGTTAGTAATGGTAACAAAAGTAGCTTTGCTTCAATATCAGGTGAAGTTATTAATAAAATGTTAGCTGAAGAAGGATTAACAGAAACTCCAAATTCATTAGACAATTTTGTAAATGAATTAAATAAAGAAGATGATCTTCCAATGAGTGAAGATAAATTTGATGAAGCAAGAGAAAAAGCTGTAGAAGCATCTCAAGAAAAAGCAGGTATGGCTGAAGAAGCAAGACCAGATTACCCAGATATCGATGGAGATGGTGATACAAAAGAACCAATGGCTAAAGCAGCTAAAGATAAAGAAAAGAAAAAGAAAGTAAAAAAAGAATCAATCGATTCTAAATTAGCTGAAATAGGTAAAGAAGCTGAAGCAGTAAAATTAGAGGCACAGTTAGATTTCTTACATGATCATATTGCTGAAAAAGTAGATAGAGTAAATTCAATTAATGAAGATGAAAATCTTAAAGAGTTAATTGATAAAGCTAAAATGAAGCAAATGCAAAAAGAAATCAAAGAACTAGAAAAGAAAAAATCTAAAATGGAAAAGATTTACGAAAAATCTTGTGGTAAAAAATATGCTAAAAAAGAAATGGTAGACGAAACTGAAGAAGTTTCTGAAGATTTTGATAGTGTAGTAGATGATATCATGGATCAAGGTAAATCAAGAGAAGATGCAGAAAAAATTGCAGGTGCAATCAATGCAAAATACGTAGGTAACTACAGAGATTAATCAAGTTATAATATGAAGACATTACTAATAGAAACTCACGAGTTTAAGGCCTCACCCCAACAGCTAACTGAAAATGTTACCGAAAATGGTAATTTATTAGTTGAGGGTGTTTTAGCAACTGCTGAAGTTAAAAACGGTAATGGTCGTTACTACTCTAAGGATTTATGGGAAAGAGAAATGAATAAATATGCTGAACTTGTTGAACAAAGACGTTCAATGGGAGAGCTAGACCACCCTGAATCATCAGTAGTAAATTTAAAAAATGTATCTCACCTAATATCTGAATTTTGGTGGGATGGAGATAACGTAATGGGTAAAATAGAAATTTTACCTACTCCCTCAGGAAATATACTTAGAGAACTAATAGGTCATGGTGTTACAGTAGGTGTATCATCAAGAGGAATGGGTTCATTGCAAGATAGAGGTGGAGTAATGGAAGTACAAGATGACTTTGAATTACTATGTTGGGATTTTGTTTCAACACCTTCTAACCCAGGTTCTTATATGCATACTATCAAAGAAGGTAAAGAAATGGTTTCTTATGATTACACAAAAGTTAACCAAATTGTTACTGAGATCCTTTGCTCAAAAGGCTCTTGCCCTGTAATGTAATTTTAAGATATTTTCATATACGTATAACCGTAATACATCATGATTATCTTTATATGATGTTAGACTATTAATAATTTTCTATTACGTCTCATGAATAGACGTATTTCACAAACTAAATTTTGGGATTATGGCAACAAACAGAGATTTGCTAAAAGAGGCAATTGCCGATGCGAAGTCCGTAAGGGAAACAGCAATCGCAAACGCCAAACTTGCTCTTGAAGAAGCTTTCACTCCACATCTAAAATCTATGCTAGCTGCAAAGTTAGAAGAAATGGACAAAGATGATGAAGTAAAAGAAGAAAAAGAAGACAAAGTTGAAGAAATGGATGCTTCTAGTTTCGAAAGAAAGAACTCTCCAGCCGGTGACTCTTTAAAAGATCTTGCGCCGAAAAAAGTAGGTCAATCTACAGTGCAAGAAGAAAAAGAGGAAATGGATGAAGAAATCGATCTTGATGAACTATTAGCTGAACTTGAAGATTCTAAAGATTTATCTGAAGACGCTAGAACTGACGCAGAAGAAGAAGGCTACAAAGATGGCATGAAAGACGAGAAAGAAGATCTTGAAGAAGATGCTCGTACTGACGCAGAAGAAGAAGGGTACAAAGATGGAGAAAAGGACGAAAAAGAAGACATGGAAGACGAGATGGACGAAGAAATCGATCTTGAAGATATGTCAGAAGACGACCTTAAAGGATTTATCGAGGATGTCATTAAAGACATGGTCGCTGACGGCGAAATTGAGCCAGGCGATGAATTCGTAGAAGACGAAGTTGAAGTTGAAGACGTTGAAGACATTGATGTTGTAGACGACTTAAGCGTAGATGTAGAAATCGACGAAGCCAAAAAAGAAGAAATGGATGAAAGTGAAAAAGTTGATGAAGCAAAAGACGAGATCGATGAAGCATCTCGTGTAAAAGGTGAAAAAGGTGTCGGAAACGAGGATGGAGACAAAGATGACTCTAAAATCGAAAAAGAAACTGAAAAAATGAGATTCAAAGAAGCAATGGATGAAATTCAAGCGCTTAAAGTTGAATTGAATGAAGTTAACCTTTTAAATGCTAAATTACTTTACACTAACAAAATTTTCAAGGCAAAAAACTTAACTGAAAGTAAAAAAGTTAAGGTATTAAAAGCGTTTGACAAAGCGAAGGATGTACAAGCAGCGAAAACAATTTTTGAAACATTATCAGAAGGTTTACTAGATAAATCTCCAGTAAATGAATCAAGAAACTTAGGATCTGCATCGAAAGCTAGTGGTTTAGAACCAAAAGCGACGTCAACAAAGCAACCAATCATTGAGTCAAATGACGTTTACAACCGTATGCGTAAGCTAGCGGGATTAATTTAAAAATTATTATTAACAATTTAAACTATTTATTATGAGCTTAAATACTCTTTTAGAAAGCGCTAACCCATATCAGTCTCTACAGTCTGATGCAGCTAAATTAGCTGGTAAGTGGGAAAAAACAGGTCTTTTAGAAGGTTTAAATGGTGCCCACAAAAACAACATGGGAATCATTTTAGAAAACCAAGCTAAACAACTTGTAGTAGAATCTTCTCAAACAGGAGGAGGTACTGCGTCTTCAGGTACATTCTCAAGCCAAACTGCTGTTAACATCGGTGGTCAATGGGCTGGAGTTGCTTTACCATTAGTAAGAAAAGTATTTGGTCAAATCGCAGCAAAAGAATTTGTTAGCGTTCAGCCAATGAACTTACCTTCTGGTCTAGTATTTTACCTAGATTTCCAATACGGAAATGACAAAACTCCATTCGCTGCCGGTGATTCATTATACGGTAACGAAGGTGGAAATGCACCATTCGGAAACACTAACGAAGGTGGTCTTTATGGAGCAGGTAGATTTGGATATTCTATCCAAAATACTTCTTCACAAGTAAACGTTGCTGCAGTAGCAACAGCTAAATGGTCTGACTTTAACTATGATTCTGATTACTCAGCATCATTCGGAGACTATAAGAAATTCTCATTCGCTAAAACAGGTTTAGGAATGGCTGATTTCGAAGGTGTTAAAGGATTCCAATTATACTCAGGTTCAGCTGCATCAAGAATTCCATCTTTACTAGTAAAGACAGGATCTGCAGGTAAACAAGTATCAGCATTTACTTCAGTAGATGATACTAATGTACATTTCCTTGCACTAGCCGCTGATTGGGCTGGAGCTACAGGTAATGCTGCAACTGCACAATCAATTGTATTCCAAGTACAACCTACTGATCAATACAGAGGTGACTTTGAAGCTGGAAACAGCGTACCAAACACTTGGAATGATTCAGGTTCAAACGGAAACAGCGGATGCTGTCCTCCACAAGTTATTCCAGAAATCAACATTCAGATGAAATCATCTGCAATCGTTGCTAAAACTAGAAAGTTAAAAGCTGTATGGACTCCAGAATTCGCACAGGATTTAAATGCATACCATGCATTAGATGCTGAAGCAGAATTAACTTCTATCCTTAGTGAGTATATCTCATTAGAAATTGACCTAGAAATTCTTTCTATGTTGATCGAAGGAGCAGGAGCTGGAACTGAAAACTGGTCAGCAGTTAACAATACTGCAATTTCAACAGCTGCTAACGGTAATGCTGTTGTTACTGACTTAGGATTCTATAATTCTCAAGGACAATGGTTCCAAACTTTAGGAACTAAAATCCAAAAACTAAGTAACATCATCCACCAGAAAACTCTTAGAGGTGGTGCTAACTTCTTAGTATGTTCTCCAACTGTAGGTACAATCTTAGAAAGTATTCCAGGATTTGCTGCTGATTCAGATGGCGATGCTGCTAAAGCAAGCTACGCGTTTGGTGTACAAAAAGTAGGTTCAATTAATGGACGTTACAAAGTATACAAAAACCCTTACATGACTGAAAACAAAATCTTATTAGGATTTAGAGGTTCTCAGTTCTTGGAAAGTGGTGCTGTATTTGCTCCGTACATTCCGTTAATCATGACTCCACTAGTATACGATCCAAATACTTTCACACCAAGAAAAGGATTGTTAACTAGATATGCTAAGAAAATGGTAAGACCAGAATTTTACGGTACTATCAACATCTCAGGATTAAACACTCTATAATCAGAGATAACTCTTAGTTAGTAAAAATTAGCCCGAACTCACGTTCGGGCTTTTTTTTTCAATATTTATAATAAAATACTCAACTATGAATGTACCAATTTATGATGGTTGTCCAATTTGGAACGAAAAATCCGTACCATTTGGATTCTATAATACCGATACTACATTTCAAATCGATGCTATAAAAGTTACAAAATTTTGTGCTTCAAGGTTAGGTTATCCTTTAGTAGATGTTGAACTACAATCAAGTTCATTTTTTACGGCATTTGAAGAAGCAGTAACTACATATGGAAATGAATTATATGCATATAAAATACGTGATAATCAATTATCACTTGAAGGAATTACAACAGGGTCATCTTTAAACCAGGCATTAATAACACCAAGTTTTGAACCAATTGTTAGATTAACTGAACAATATGGTGAAGAAGCAGGTAGTGGAGGAAATGTGCCATATTACTCAGGTTCATTCCAATTAACTTCTAGTATTCAAGATTATGATTTCCAAACTTTTATGACAGGAAGTGGATTAACAGGATCTGAATACGAAAATGGTATAGAAGTAAAAAAAGTATATTATGAACCAAAATTCCCAGCATCAGCAAGATATTTAGATCCTTATAATGGATTTGGATTTGGAGGTGCTGTAGCAGCAGGTATTGTTGGATTTGGAGGATTTGGTCAAGGAATGGGATATTTAATGGCTCCATTAAATTATGATTTACAAGTAATACAACAAATAGAAATGAATGAAATGGTTAGAATGTCTAACTATTCATTTAGAGTACAAGATGATAAATTGAGAATATTCCCTATACCTAATTTTGATGGAACATTCCATTCAGGTTCATCTTTACTATTGAATAATGCTTTATCAGCATCAAATCCACCATCAATAACATTTGCAAGTGATTTAACTTCATCTTTAATTGATATAACTGGAGGAACTGGTGAAGGTAAAGATGCACAAGGTGTTATTATAGGAAGTCAAGGAACAAATACTACATATGAATTTAAAGTAAAATCATCAGGTAGTGGATACACAGCTGGTGATGTAATTACAATATCAGCAGCTACTATAGATGGTTCTAGTAATGATATTAGTAATGCATCTGGAGATTTAGTATTTACTTTAAGAGAACAAGATATAACAGCTATTTGTGGTGGAGGAACTTTATGGTTTGATTATATTTTAAGAGATGAAAGAATAAATAGTTCAGTTAAACAAACTCCAACTAAAGTTACAAATGTATCAAATGCACCATTTGAAAATCCTACATATGAATTTATCAATTCAGTAGGTAGACAATGGATATTTGAATACACATTAGCTTTAGCAAAAGAAATGTTAGGGTATGTAAGAGGAAAATATAGTAGTATTCCAATCCCAAATGCTGAAGTTAATTTAAATCAAGGTGATTTAATATCAGCAGCAACAGCAGAAAAAGCAGCATTAATAGAAAGATTAAGAACATACCTTGATGAAACATCAAGACAAGCATTATTAAATAGAAGAGCATCTGAGGCTGAATCTAAGATGATTGAGTTACAGCAAGTGCCTTACACAATTTATATAGCATAATATGGCAATGTTTACAAGACAAAGGGACTGGTCCCTTATGAGGCACTTAAATAGAGAAGTAATGGGTAACATTATAACTCAACAAGCTGCTATCTATCAGTTTCAATTAGAAGAAACAAAAGTTAATATTTACGGTGAAGCAGCTGAAGAAAAATATTATAATGGTCCTTTTCTATTCAATGTTTTAATTAATAGGTCAAATGAAGAATATGGTGAAAATGTAGAAGGTATCCAATTTAACCAACCTATTGAATTTTATTTTTTAAGAGATGATTTAGTAGAAAAAGATATAGTACCTAGAGTAGGTGATATTATATTATATCAAGAAGGATACTATGGAGTACAAAGTACAGTAGCAAACCAATATTGGGGAGGTAAAAATCCTGAATATCCTAATAATGATTCTGATGGAGAACTTAATCCACTTAATCCTGGATTAGAAGAATTTGGTAATAATATATCAATTCTAGTTTCAACTTATTATATACCTGCTGATAAAGTAGCTATTTCACCATATCAAGAAAGATTCTAATGGCAAAACCAAGAAAACCCATACCAAAATCACAGTTAACCTTAAGCACAAATAAACATACGGCTTTTAGGGGTAGAGAAGAACAAGGGATACAAACTAACCCTAATAATGATATTATCCCTAATAACCCAAATTATTCAGAAACTGGTATCCAACATAATAGATCGGATCAAATGAGTTTTAGAGACGATGATACTAAACAATTTTCTGTAGGTGTAAAAGATATTGATGAAGCAGTATTTTATTATTTTGAAAATAAGATTAAACCTTTTGTTTATCAAAATGGAGCTAGAAGAGAAGTACCTGTAATATATGGTGCTCCTGAAAGATGGAAATCATTTCAACGTGATGGGTATTATAGAGATAAAAAAGGTGCAATTATGTTACCTATTATAGTATTAAAAAGAGATACAATAACAAAAGATAGAACAGTTGCCAATAAATTAGATGCAAATCAACCAAATTTAACTGGGGTATTCTCTAAACAATTTAGTGCTAAAAACTTTTATGGTAATTTTGCAGCCTTAAATAATAGAATACCAGTAGATACATTTCATGTGGTAGCACAACCAGATTATGTTACTATGGAATATAGTTGTTTAATCCAAACTTATTATATGGAACAGCTAAATAAAATTATTGAAGCATGTGAGTATGCATCAGATGCGTATTGGGGTAACCCTGAAAGGTTTATGTTTAGATCATTCATAGATAGTTTTTCTACAGCTACAGAATTAACAATTAATAAAGATAGGTTGGTTACTGGAACTTTTAATATTAGATTACGTGGATATTTAATCCCTGATACTATACAAAAAGATTTAGCATCAACTAAAAAATATAATTCAAAAGCAAAAGTTACAATTAATATGGAAACTGTAAGTGATGTAGAAGGAGCAGGAATACAAACTTCCAACCCTACTACAGATCATAGAAGTAGAAGTTAATCTTAACAAATAATAACATATTTATAATAAATTAAAAACCAAAAATTATGGCGAGTAAAAAGTTATCAGAAAGCGAGTTGCAAATTTTAGAAGAATTCCAAACTAGAAACAATGACATTGTAGTACAGACAGGAGCAACTGAATTAAGAATTGATGTCCTAGAAAGACAAAAGGAAGAACTTTTAGAAAAGTTTCAAAAGTTAACAAAAGACCAAGCTAAGTTTGGTAAGGAGTTACAAGAGAAGTATGGTGATGGTAATATCGACTTAGAAAAAGGAGAATTTACTACAGCAGAATAAATTTTTGAGATATTTTCTAATATTTATAATAAAACAATATTAAATATAATATAAGACAATGGCAGAAACATTAATATCTCCAGGTGTATTAGCAAGAGAAAATGATCAATCCTTCATTGGAGCACCACCAATTTCATTTGGTGCGGCAATAATTGGACCAGCAGTTCAAGGTCCAGTTGGAATTCCAACGGCAGTATCTTCATTCTCGCAATACGAAGCTATATTCGGAGGGTCAATTGAAAGTGGCTCACGATCATACTCATACCTAAACTCAGCAGCAGCATCTAATTACTTCCAACAAGGTGGTGAATCATTACTAGTCGTAAGAGTAGTTAGTGGATCAGCAGGGTGGTCAGAAGCTTCATCTTCAATTAGTAACACAGATACTACATCAGCAGGAACACTGAGAACTGACATTAATATGTCATCTTCTATATCAGCAAATACTCTTGCAAGTCAAGCTGCAGGAACACATTCTTTAGGTACAGTTAGTGGTGGTGCTGGAACTGGAGCAGCAGGAACATTTACTGTAACAGCAGATGGAGTTGTTACTTCAGTTAATTTTACAGCAGGAGCAGGATATGCAGCAGGTAACGCATTAACAGTTCAAGGAAGTGAAGGAGGCGGAAGTGGAACATTTGTAATTACTCTTAAAGCTTCAGATTTAGAAAGTGAAGTAGCATTTAAATTATCTACAATATCAGAAGGTGCTGTAATGAATAACTATCAATCAGGAGTTGATAGTGCAAACGGTACTTTAACAAATGGAACTAAAAATAATGTAAGATGGGAAATTACAGGTGCTAATACAGGATCTGGACAATTTTCATTATCTATTAGACGTGGTAATGACACAGCTACTCAAAAAGCAGTATTAGAACAATACAATAACTTATCAATGGATCCATTGGCTGCAAATTATGTAGAAAAAGTTATTGGTAATACTTACTACACAGTAGAACAAGATGGTGTTGATTATTATGTAAAATCAAATGGTGAATATCCAAACAACAGTGCTTATGTTTTTGTAAGTGCAGTAAATTCACCTACACCAAACTATTTTGATAATAATGGAGCAGCTAAATCAGCATACTTCTCAAGTATCCCATCTATAGGATCAGGTTCATTCCAAGGTGGTAGTGGTGACAATATAGCAATGGGGCCTGTGAAATTTAACGAAAATATCACGAATACAAACATTCAAGGATTAATTGCAGCAGAGTATACACAATCATTAAATTTATTGTCAAATACCGATGCTTACAACTTTAATGTAATTACAGCTCCAGGATTAATTAACTCATTATCAGCCCACTCACCAGTAGTATCTCAGATGGTAGCATTAGCTCAATCAAGAACTGACTGTATTGCAGTGGTTGATTTAGTACCTTATAACAGTACAGTAAATACTGTAGTAACTCAAGCATCAGCATTTGATAGTTCATATGCAGCAACATATTGGCCTTGGCTACAATCAATTGACGCAAACGCCCAGTATGTTTGGTCGCCAGCTTCTGTGTTTATACCGGGAGTATACGCATTTACAGATGCTTCTTCAGACCCATGGTTCGCACCAGCAGGTCTAATTAGAGGTGCGCTAGGTAACGTAGTTAAAGCAGAAAGAAAATTAACATCAGGTAACAGAGATAATTTATATGAAGCAAATGTTAACCCAATTGCAACATTCCCAGGAAGTGGAGTTGTAGTATTTGGACAGAAAACATTACAGAAAAGAGCAAGTGCTTTAGATAGAGTAAATGTACGTAGATTATTAATAGCATTAAAATCATACATTGTACAAGTATCAGATAACTTAGTATTTGAACAAAATACAATAAGCACAAGAAATAATTTCTTAGCACAAGTTAATCCATACTTAGAAAGTGTACAACAAAGACAAGGTTTATACGCGTTTAAAGTTGTAATGGATGCTACAAATAACACACCAGATGTAATCGATAGAAATGAGCTAGTAGGACAAATTTACTTACAGCCAACTAAAACAGCTGAATTCATAATTCTAGATTTCAATGTTTTACCAACTGGAGCAACATTTCCATCATAAGAATTAAAAAATAGAATATTTATAATAAAATAAATAAAATAATAAAATGGCAGTATTAGACCCAAACGAAATATTTTTCACAGCTTTTGAGCCAAAACAAAAGAATAGATTTATTCTTTATGTAGATGGAATCCCATCTTACCAGATTAAAGGTATGGGAGCTGTAACAATCTCACAAGGCACAGTAGCTTTAAATCATATCAACGTTCAAAGATTTGTAAAAGGTAAATCTACTTGGAACCCAATTTCAATGACGTTATTTGATCCAATTACACCATCAGGTGCTCAAGCAGTAATGGAGTGGGTTAGATTACATCACGAATCAGTAACAGGTAGAGATGGATATAGTGATTTCTATAAAAAAGATCTAACATTAAATGTACTAGGACCTGTAGGTGATATCGTATCTGAATGGATTATAAAAGGTGCAATCATAACTTCAGCAGATTTCGGAGATTTCAATTGGGACACTGAAAATGCCGCTCAAGAAATTAGCTTAGAAGTACAACCAGATTACTGTATATTAAATTTCTAAGAAATTTTACGCATATTTTGAAAAATAGCTTGGCTTCGGTCAAGCTTTTTTTTATATTGATATGTATAACTAGAAACACGTTACGAACTAAATAAAGATTATATGAGTGATTTTAAATTCCCCACGGAAGAAGTAGATTTACCCTCTAAAGGATTAATTTATTCAAAAGAAAACCCACTATCAAGCGGTAAAGTAGAAATGAAATATATGACTGCTAAAGAAGAAGATATTCTTTCTAACCAAGCTTATATTCAAAAAGGTATAGTATTAGATAAATTATTAAAATCATTAATTATTGATGATAAAATTAATATTGATGATTTAATAATTGGAGATAAAAATGCATTATTAATTGCATCTAGAGTATTAGGTTATGGTAAAGATTATAAAGTAACAGTAGATGGATCAGAATATAATATAGATGTATCTTCTTTAGAAAATAAAGAATTTAATGAATCTGAATATAAAGCAGGTAAAAATGAATTTTCATTTACACTCCCAACATCAGGAACAATTATTACATATCAATTAGTAACTGGAAAACTTGAGAAAGCAATTGATAGAGAAATTGCTGGGTTAAAGAAAATAAATAAAGAATCATCAACGGCTTTAAGTACACGTTATAAACACATGATATTATCAGTTGATGGTAATGATGAAAAAAAACACATTAGAGAATGGGTTGATAACGCATTCTTAGCACGAGATTCAAGAGCCCTTAGAGAACACATTAAAGATAGTCAACCAGATGTTGATTTGTCCTATATTTTGGACAATGGGAAGGAGGTAGTTGTACCCATTGGGTTGAACTTTTTTTGGCCTGACGCTTAAGACCGCACCCCTAGCAAGGAAGAATTTATTTAAAATGATCCATGATATAGTATTTCATGGTAATGGTGGGTTTGATTACCACACTGTTTATAATATGCCTATCTGGCTACGAAAATTTACATTTAAAGAAATCCAGGACCATTTTGACGCTCAGAATGCTGAAATGAAAAAATTAGATAAAAAGAAAGGAGAAAAAAATATGGTAAATGCAGATGGTAAAATAAATGTACCTGACTTTAAACAAGCAAGTGCTCCATATAAAGGTAAAACAAGTTATAAATAACAATATTTATAATAAAACCTATTAATGTCAAACGACAAACAACTTAATAATCAACAAAAATTAAACGCCCTAAAAAGGGAGATGTTAAAGATGGAAGCCGAAGCACTTGGCATGTCTTCTTCTTTAGTTGACAGTATTAGGGAAGCCCAGGGTTTATCTACAAAACGTTCCCAATTTGATAAAGAAACTTTATCAATAAATCAAAAGATATCTAGAGAGATATCAAATCAATCCAGTGAGTATAATGACATTTCTTCTATCCAGAAGCAAATGACTAAAAATGCTAAGTTAATAGAGCAAGGTATAAAAACTGAAGCTGCTTTAACTGCAACTTTATCTAAAGAAGAACAAAAAAGGGTTGCAGAAGCTAAAAAACAAGTAGCAATAATTTCAAAATCAGAAAAAATCCAAAAAGCCATTAAAAGAAATGCTGGTGAAACAGGGATAATAAGTCAAGAAAGACTAGATATAGAAAAAAAGTTACAAGAAGAAGCTTTTGCTGCATTAGATGCTGCACAACAAGGGTTAAGTAAAAATGCTCAACAAGCAATATTCACATCACAGAATACTGATTTATTAAAAGAACAAAACGAAGAAAGAAGAAAGGCGTTAGAAAAAGAGAAAGAGTTATTAGAAAGAATGGGAGCCACAGGTGCTGCGTTGAAGGGGGTAGAAGGGCTTCTACAAAAAATAGGTTTAGGTGATTTATCGAACGCCATGGGCTTTGATAAAATTAATGCGGATTTAAGGGAATTTGCTGAAACTGGAGCAAGCAGTCAAGAAATATTTAAAAAAGGAATTGAATTAACTGGTGAAGCTATAAAAGATGCACTAAGTGACCCATTAGTTCAAGTAGCTATAGCAGCAAAAGCCTTTGCTACTGGGTTTAAAATGTCAATTGGGGCAGTAATAAAAGGAGTAAAATCACTAGAAGAAGATACAGGAAAACTAGCTAAAAACCTAAATGTAGGTGCTCAAGAAGCTAGACAATTATCAGAAGACTTTGCAGCAGCAGCTATCGGAAGTGATAGATTATTTGTTTCTAGTAAAGGGTTAGCACAAAGTACTGTAGATATAAATGATGCTTTAGGTACAACTGTTAGATTTAATGCCGAAAACTTAGCTACATTTACAAAGTTAAGAGAAACAGCAGGCCTAACTAGTGAAGAAATGATGGGGATACAAAAATTATCCCTTGCAACAGGACAATCTTTTGATGATATTGCAGATTCAACATTAAAACAAGTAGCAGCCCTAAATGAATCAACAGGAATACAGATAAATTCTAAAAAGGTTATGGCTGAGATTGCAAATACATCTGAAGCCACACAATTATCTTTAGGAAAAAGTGGTCCTGCATTAGCAGCAGCAATTACTACTGCTAAAGGTTTAGGTATGGAATTATCTAAAGTAGAGGATATTGCAGGAAGTATTTTAAATTTCGAACAATCAATACAAGATGAATTAGCAGCTGAATTACTGTTAGGTAAAAATATTAATTTAGAAAAAGCAAGACAAGCAGCATTAAATAATGACCTTGAAACAGTAGCAACAGAAATAGCTAAACAAGCAGGATCAGCAGCTGAGTTTTCAGAAATGAATAGAATTCAACAGGATGCATTAGCTAAAGCTGTTGGTATGTCTAGAGATGAGTTAGGTAAAACTTTATTTATACAAGAACAATTAGAAGGAGCTAGTGGTATTGATAAAGAGAATAGAGCTAAAATGCTAGAATCTCTAACAGATCAATATGGTTTAGAAAAAGCCCAACAAATGTTAAAAGAAAAAGGGTTAAAAAACTTATTAAACCAAGCTAGTGAAACAGAAAAAATACAAGCATCATTTGATAAAATAAATGAATTTGTTAAAAAGATAGGAGCTGCATTTGCTCCTGTTGTAGAAATGATGGGTAGTGTAGCATCAGCCCTTGCACAATCAGAAATTGCTATGTCAGCTTTAGTAGGTATTCTTGGTGCTGTTGGAGTAGCATTAACAGTAGTAGCAGGTAAAGCATTATTAAATTTTGCAATTTCTGTTGGTCAGATGTTTGCAAAAGTAGTTGGTGGAATGTCCACTTTAGGACCTCCAGGTGTTATAGCAGGTTTAGCATTAGGGGGAGTAGCAGTTGCTGGTGCAATAGGTGCTTATCAATCATTAAAAGCAGATGATATGGCAATGTCTCCAACATCACCAGGTTATGGTGATAGAATATTATCAACACCTAAAGGTTCAATTTCATTAAATAATGAAGATACTGTAGTAGCAGGAACTAACTTAGGAGGTGGTAATGGTAAAGCAATGGCAGCTATGGCTAGTTCTTTAAAAACAATAGCACAATCATCAGCTGAAACGGCTAAAGGTCTTAAACGACAAAAACCAGTACCTTTATATCAAATAACGAGAGGTTAAAAAATCAATATTTATAATAAATTAATTAACATAAACTAAAAATCATGGGTCTATTAGATAAATTAACATCAGGTAAAACTCAATTATCAGGCTTGAATGGTCAAACACCAAGTGTTCCTAATTTTCAACAGTCTACTTTGCATAAGGATTACTCTATAGTAGGAAAACCTAATGCACAAGAAGTAAAACCAGAAAATGGAGTACTACCTTTACCATCAACTTTGGAAAGAGCAGTATCACCACAAGACAAATATTTGAATAATCTGCCAAAATAAAACAGTATGCCATTAGTCAATTTGACAACAAACCTTAAATCTTTAAGGTATGGCAAGGATACAGTAGGTGGTGGTAACAGTAATCAACCTTATGTAACTAGGTCAATTCCTAAAGATATTGACGATGTAGGAAGAACAGGGGGACCTGACTTTCTATTACGTGGGGGAACTTTATTACCTAGAAGAATAGGTAATGATGTATCTAGATTGGCACAAATGTTTTTTGATTTTAAATCACCAGCAGGTCCATTATTTATAGCAAAACAAAATGTATTATCATTAACTAACGTTAATGGTGAAGCAGGATTTGCAGAACCTGCAAAACTAGTAATGAATCAAGGAGTTTATACTCCTTTAGAAGCAATTATACAAGCAGGAACTAATGCAATTGGAATGCACGTTCCAAAACAAGGTTATAATCCATTTGATAACTTAAACCCAGATGGTCCAAGAAATTTTGGATTTAGTTCAAATCGAAATCAACCATTAGCATTTCCAACTTATTTACGTACTATTATGCCTGATGGTGTAATAAGAAGTAGATTAGAAAATTTACAATTAACAAAAATTGATAATATAGCAGCTCCAAGTGAGCAAAATTTACTAACATATTCAGGAGGACCAGGAGCAATATTAGGTGTTGGTAAAACAAGAATTCCAATTACTAGTAGAACAACATTTCAACCAACAGATGTAAATTTTTATGGTAGTGGTACAAGCAACAGTATAGGTAAATCAGTATTATCCTATAATCAATTATTTAATGTATCAAGTGATCCTTTAAATGCTGTTACATCAGCTGTTAATATAATTACTGGATTATTTGGTATCCCCTCACAACCTTTAATTCCAGGCAATTCAACTCCAAGAATACCAAACAGTCAAGGGGGTACTAATCTAACTAACCCTAATTTCCAACAAACATTAGGTCCAAGTCAAACAAGACCTTCAACTTTAGCTTGGGAATTTGATAAACAATTTGAACAAAGAGTTAATTTAGGTAACCCAGGTAAAAGAGGGAATTTATCAAGTTATACTATTGGTAAAAGAGACATTAATACTTCAATATCTGGATCAATATCAAACAATTCAGGGTATAAAAATGCAGTAGATAGAGTTAATGCTTTTCCATTATATAAATCTACCTCAGTAACATCTGATAACGATAAAAATGATTTTGTTAAATTTAGAATTGGTGTCATAGATAATAATAATCCTAGTGAAAAAACTTATATTCATTTTAGAGCCATAATTAATTCTTTAAGTGATTCATACCAATCAGAATGGGGAGGTCAAAAATTTATGGGAAGATCTGAAGAGTTTTATAAATATAAGGGGTTTGGCCGAACAGTTTCATTAGATTGGACGGTAGCAGCACAATCAAAACAAGAATTAATACCAATGTATCAAAAATTAAATTATTTAGCTTCGATTTGTGCTGGCGACTATTCAGATGTTGGGTATATGAGAGGAAATTTAATAACATTATCAGTTGGGGGTTGGTTCCAAGAACAAGTTGGATTTATGAGTGGTATAACATTAGATGTACCACAAGAAGCTCCATGGGAAATTGGAATAACAGACGCAGGAAATAAAACATCAATTTCATCAGGAGATAGAACACGAGAAATAAATTCGGATCCTAGTGTACAAGAAATGCCTATGATAGTTAATGTATCAGGATTCCAATTTACTCCAATCCATGACTTTGTTCCTAGAGTACAAAGAAATTCATTTAATGGAGGTAAAGTAGAAGGTGGTGGTAATTTCATTTCAAGATATGGAAATGAAAGATTCATTAACTTAAAAGGTGGATTAGGATCTAATTACGATGGAGGACCAGGCAATACAGAAGTTTCAAATGGTTCCCTAAATTATATGCCACCTAAATCTGGAGAATAATGGGAAGATATACAAGAAGAAAAATAGTTAGAAAAGTTAATCCTAAACAACAGTTAGGAGTTAGAAATTATATAGGTACAAGATATCCAAGAATTCCTTTATCTGTAGATGATACTTATGTATATGCAGAACAAGGTGATCGTTTTGATACCTTAGCTTTACAATATTATGGTAATTCTGATCATTGGTGGGTTATATCAATTGCAAATGAAAATTTAAAACAAGATTCATATTACTTACCTTTAAATCAACAGATTAGAATTCCATCAAATATTGATGCTATTATAAAATTATATAATGCAATAAATGGAGTTATTTAATCATGGGGAACATTGTAGGAGAACAATTTGAAAATTACGTCCTTAACCAAATAAATGTAAGGCAAAAACTCTATGGAAGTGGGGTAGAGGAAAATTCTCTACGAAACCAAAATCAACTTCAATTAATTAATAATAAAAATGCTTGGTTAAAAATGGCATCATCAGTTGCTGTAGTAGGTAACTCTTCTCCTTCGGTATTTAACAAAACCTCTGGAGAATATATAGACGCTAATATTAGTACTGGAGAACAAAGATTAAGAGACATAGGTATTACAAATACAGATGGATTTGTAGGTAGTGGACTAGCAGAAAAAACAGTATTATTTAACACATTATCAACTTTAAACCCTACATCATATGAGGAAGATGGAACTACAGTTATAGCTGATGGTAGTTATAATTTTAGATCTGGGGTAAGTAAAACTAATTCTTTATGGAATAATTCAAATTCATACGGTTTAGGAGGTACAAATAAAGGTTTAGTACCTGCACCGGGATTAATTTCATTTACTATGGATTCTCAAAATAGGGGATCTATTAGAAAGGGTACAATAGAATTAAAATGTTATAATAAATTTCAATTTGAATTAATAGAATTAGTATACCTTAGATTAGGTTTTACTTTAATGGTTGAATGGGGATGGGATAAATTCACTACAAATGGAAAAGATATAAGAAATGTTGGTAATACAATTATTGAGGATAAATGGTTCCAAAATAATACTAACATGACTCAACTTGAAATGATTAATTCTATCAATGCTTACCAAAAACTATATCATGGTAATTATGATGGTTTTTATGGTAGAGTAACTAACTTTAATTGGTCATATAATACTGATGGTTATTATGATGTTAGCATAGATTTAATATCAGTAGGAGATGTAATTGAATCATTAACTCTTGCAACTAAATCCACAGCTTTATCAGTAAAAGAAATAAATGCAACTACTGGATCAAGTGCTTTTGAAAAAACAGGATTAACAGCTGATGATTCACCAATAGTATCAAATGCTGGTAGCACAGCTTTATCCCAAGATATGTTTACTGACATATTGGGAAATATATGGGATGCTGAACAATCAGATTACACAAACCCATCACTATACTTCAATCAATTTGAATCTTCCCAAAAAGCCAATGAAGCTGGTTCTTTAGATAAATATAATTACTATATGACTTTTGGGGAATTAATAAGGAAATTAGAAACATATTGTGTCCCAAAACTACTAAACGACTTTGGAGAAGCATCGGAAATGATTTATTTTGATTCTAATACAGATACAAATTTATGTGTAACATTTCCAAATCATATATCATTAGACCCTAGAATTTGTATTATAAAACCTCCACTTGCTATTAATTCACAGGAAAATATGTCAACAACTTGGCTATATAATAACCCTGGGTGGGCAAAATTAAAACCATTTGCACAAAGCCAAGATTTTGGAGATAGATCTGTTGTATATGGACAAATAATGAATATTTATCTTAATTATGATTTTATTTCAAAGCTATTAGCAAAAGCAACTGATGAAACTGATAGAGGTAAACAAGTTTCTATATTTTCATTTTTAACAAATATATGTGATGGTATTAATGATGCTTTAGGTGGTATTAACAACTTAGAGGTAGCATTAAAGAATGACAGTACTATTACTATATTAGAACAAAACACGATCCCAGGAATAGAAGCACTTTCCTTTAATAAGGGAAAAATGAATTCAATTCCTTCATTTAATGTTTATGGAGTAAAAAAGGATAAAGGAAGTTTTGTAACTGATTTTAATTTTGATACAAAAATTACACCTGAATTAGCAACTACGATTTCTGTTGGTGCAACAGCAGGAGGTGGAAATTCTAAAGACCATGATGCAACTGCTTTTTCTAAATGGAATGTTGGATTATATGATAGATACAATAAAGAATTTATAGATCCTGCTTTAGATGCTATATTAAAAGAACAAATAGCATTATCAGAACAAGCTAATGAATTAGGAATAACAGGTTTTAGAGATATTACATCAATACAAGCAACACAATTATATAATGCTTGGACAGCAGGTGAAGTAGATAGAGGTGATGACGAAGTAGTACAAGATGCATTTAATGCTGTAGCAGATGGAGCATACACAGCAGCTGAAGGTTTAGGTCATGCTTTTGATGGGGGAGTGGAATTTGGTGCGGACGTTTACAACACAGTAGCTAATTGGTGGAGAGATGATGATGAACAAGTAGAAACTTTTGGGACAGATAACGTAGGAAACATAACTAATCCTGACCTATCAGAAAGAAGAGATCAACATTACTCTCAAAACAAAGTTTTTAAAGCTTGTGGAGTTGAAAATCAAGGATATAGAATAGCTTTAGTTAATTCCGTTTACCCCTTTGTAGGTGAAGATACTAATGGTGGGTTAAACTGGGAAGAGTATGTTAATAAAGTAGCAGATTATTTACATGCTGAAAAGATGAAAAAAATCACTGGACAAATGACTGCTGAAGAATTAGCAACTAAATTTTCAAATAATTATATCTTTTATTTAACAAGAATACTAGGAGGAGATTTTGCAGCTGGAACTGATGATTCTGCGGGTGCAGTACGTAGTAAAGATAAAATAGGTTATACTGCCAAAGACAAGTATTCTTACTTTTTATATAACGACGCTATCATAAAAGAAGGAAAAGCTGCATTTAATGCTTATGTTACAACTATTAATAATACACTTTATCAAAAAACGGGAGCACCATCAGGGTTGATAGGTTTTATTCCTATAGATATGAATTTAACTTTTGAAGGACTATCAGGGGTTAAAATATACAATCAGATTAATGTTCAACAAGGATTTTTACCAAAACAATATCCTAAAACTTATAAATTTTTAGTATCAAAAGTAAACCATGAAATAGGAGAAAATTCATGGTCCACAACTATTGATACTGTTACCATTCCAAGAACCTTTGTTTCAGCTAAATTTAATTTCTCACAATTATCAGAAGCAGCAGACACTTATGTTACAGGTGGAGGAAATGGGAAACCAGAATATTTAGGACCAACACCAAATGCTGATAGAGTTAGAGAATATATAAAACCAATCCCACAGATAGAAGAAAAAATATCAGGTCAAGATGGTGGAGGTGGATTTACTACAGGTCAAGATGCAGATGGTAATTATAAAGGAGAATTAACAAGTGGAGGAGATATTTCATCTAATGCTGCTGATATGACAATTGCCGTTTTACAAGCTCTTAGAACAGAAGCCCCAGATATAAGAATAACACTAACAGCAGGTAATGATTTATATCACCATAATAAAGTTAAAAATTATACAAGTAGACATGAGGTAGGTAATGCTGTTGATTTTACTATTAATAACCCATCAGCTACTAATTTAGAATTAGTTAAAAAAGTATTAAATAGTTTTATTGTAGGCCCTAAAAATTGGTACTATTTAGATGAATATGGAGAACCAACAGCAGTGGCATCCGGTGCTCACTTCCATTTATCATTACCAACGGCTGAAAGAGCTATAAAAGGATCGGATCCAAGAGTAAATGCAGAAGTATTAGATGCTCAAGCACAATTTAAAGCAGGACAAATATCTAAAAGACCATAATTATGCCATATTATCCTTCATCCCAAGTTAAAACTAATCTATACACTAATGGAAGTGAACTTTCTATTAATGGGGCTGACTATAAAGGATATTATTACATTAATTCAAAAGGAGAATATTATAGTGGAGCTACCCCTCAAGCAAATGGTAGTAGACAACTGCTACCTAAAAATGGAGTTAATAATGAAAACCCATTATATTTAGATAATTTAGAACGAAAACCAAATACTCGTGAAATATCATCTTTTTATAATATAGATTACCCTTATTACAATGCTACAGGAAGAAATTATACAACATCAAATAAAGCCCCAATTAAACCAGTACAAGAAATTTGTATTCCAACAGAAAGTGATTATGAATTAGGAGAATATCGAAGATATTTTTTAAAGAAAAACAACGAAGTACAATATATAGAAGTAAAAGGAAAACAACTTCAATTATATGTTGATAAAAGTGGAACTGTACAATGGCAATTGTATACTCCAATTACTATTACTTGGGTTTTAGAGGGCAAGTTAGAAGATGTTTATAATACGAATAAAAATATTGTAAAATTATATGAAACTCAAAATAAACTAATTGGGTTTGTAAGTTATTTTAATGATAGATTTGCTAAATTTCATATTGAAGAAACCCCATCAAGAAAACAAACAACTACTTCTCCAAAAATAAGTGGTTACTAACAAAATAATTCGTATATTCATGTCCTGAATATGGTTATATGTACTGGTTAGTAGAAGAAGAAGATCAAATAGAATTTTTAATTAATAGTGGTTACAAACAGGCATTTATTGAGGTAATTCCTTATAGTGACTATGTACACCCCACATTAAATAGCATTAGTTTGGTGTATATTAGACCACTTAATGCAAGTAAAGGCTATATGTTATGCGTTTCACATAGTGAAACTATAAATGCGTTAAATACGCGTATAGACGAATTAATAGATAAGTTTGATATTTTGTTTTGTCGCGATAAAAAAGAGATGTTACATTATTTTCCAAGCAAAGCTCTTTACGACATAAATGTGCCTCCTACTACGTATATACGACCATATACAAAAGCACATGAGGTACTAAATTATAAACATAAAGATAACCCAAGTGTTAATACTTTTATTCCAGTTGTTAAACACTATGAAATGTGTGAGCAAATATACAATGATTTAAAAGATAATATTAACCATAAAAAAACAGATTATGACGAATTTTTTAACCATAGAGTATCCGTGGTGTTCAACGCCATCGAAAGGATGGGAATACAAATACATCCCGAACAATTCAAAAAACACTTTTATGATGAGAGTAGACCCAAAGTTTACACTCAATACAACCTTAAAACTACAACAACGAGACCATCAAACAAATTTAAAGGAGTAAACTATGCAGCACTTAATAAAGAAAATGGATGTAGAAAATCGTTTGTACCAAGCAATGATAGTTTGTACGAAATTGATATTAGCGCTTATCATCCTAGTTTGTCTTGTCGTCTCATCGATTATAATTTTGCCACTGTGGATATTCACAGTCATCTACAACAACTCTATGGAGTAAGTTACGGTAAATCAAAAGAACTGACATTTAAGCAATTATACGGAGGAGTATTTGATCAATATAAACATATCGAATTTTTTAAGAAAATTGATATATACGTAAAAGAACTCTGGTATAAATTTCAAAGCGACGGAGAGATAACGTGCCCGGTTTCAAAATTTGTTTATAAAAAAGATACGTTGGAAAACATGAACCCACAAAAGTTATTTAATTATTTGTTACAAAACTTGGAGACGTCAATGAACGTTCGTATACTGTGGGACGTACTTCGTTTATTAAGAGGTAAAAAAACAAAACTGGTATTATATACTTATGATTCGTTTTTGTTTGATTGGGATAAAGAAGAAAAAGAATTAATAGGAGACATAAAAAATGTTTTCAAAAAATATAAATTTAACATAAAAACAAAAGAAGGTTATGATTACGACTTTAAATAGACCCCTAAATACGTATAAGATGAATTATGATGTGGAAACATCATTAAATAATATAGGAGATTTGAATAACAAGCTGTTTTGTACATTTACCACGCTAGAGCACTTAGATGATCTAATCCAGAATATAACATCCCAATACGTAATTATTTATAATAAGATGTTTGTTTTAGAGATTGTCGGAAGTGATGAATATGTTGTTACATACAACGTAGACCAGGGTAATGTTCAGTCTATTCCAGATAATACTATTCTAGTACATAGAAAAAAGGAGTCTAATACCTTATACACTATTAATGCTTTAAATGAATTAATTAAAAAGCTTAATAATGGTGTTGTTGATACTAAATTTAAAGTAGATTGGCAACATTATAGAAATTGTGTTTTACTTACCCAACACAATGAATTGAATCAATTAAATACAAAAATACACAAAATAATCGAAGTATAGTTTGGCTCCCCAAATTTGGCTTCGTATATTGGTGTTACATTTAAAACAGTTATAATTAAAAAAAGTTATTAAATTATGGATTTATCAATGCTTAAACAGAAGTTGGACACGCTCCAACAAAAAACACCTGCTGGTGGTGCCAAAAGAGATTATTCTCTTACATTTTGGAGACCTACAGTAGGGAAACAACAAATTAGAATTGTGCCTAGTGCATTTAATTCTAATAACCCATTTACAGAATTAAAATTCTATTATGGTATTACAAACAAGGTGATGTTATCACCTGAAACTTGGGGTGAAAAAGACCCGATTGCTTTATTCGCTAGTAAACTTAGAGAAGAATATAGCAAAGAAAATTATCTACTTGCTAAAAAGTTAGATGCAAAAACTAGAATTTTTGCTCCGGTTATTGTTAGAGGAGAGGAGGACAAAGGAGTTCGACTATGGCAATTCGGAAAGCTAATATATGAAGAATTACTTTCATTAGCTGTAGATGATGAAATTGGAGATTACACTGATATTGTTTCAGGTAGAGATCTTACAATTGAAACAGTAGGACCAGAATCAACAGGTACTCAGTATAATAAATCATCAGTTAGAGTTAGATTAAAAGAAACTCCATTAAGTGGTGATGCTGAATTAGTTGATAAGTGGATTTCAGATCAACCAAACCCAACAAAAGAATTTAAACAATTTACTTTTGATGAAATGAAGTCAGCATTAGAAAAGTGGTTAGCGCCAGAAACTAATGATGATACAGATGGTGATGTTACACCTGCTGCAGTTGAAACACCAGCTAAGTCTAATTTTAGTTTAGATACTACAAAAGATAATGTTAAGAAAAATAAAGCAGATGCTTTTGATACATTATTTGATGATAAAAAAAGTAACGAACCAGATGATCTTCCTTTCTAAATATGGCAAGAAAAGTATCAAAGTCTCTCTCGGCAGCAGTGTCTGCCGAGATTAAGACAAAATTTGATTTAAATAAATTTAAAGCCACTAAGGGTTTAGATAAAAACGTCAAATTTAAGGAACAACAATGGATACCACTATCTCCTGCATTTCAGGAAATATCTGGAGTACCAGGTATTCCAATGGGACATATTTCATTACTTAGAGGACATTCTGATACAGGTAAAACAACTGCTCTACTTGAAGCAGCAGTATCAGCACAAAAAATGGGTGTATTACCTGTTTTTATAATTACTGAGATGAAATGGAATTGGGAACATGCCGCTCAAATGGGATTAGAAGTAAAACTAATCAAAGATGAGGAAGATAATGTTGTAGATTATGAAGGTAATTTCATTTATGTTGATAGAGAAACATTACATACAATTGAAGACGTAGCAGCATTTATTATGGATCTACAGAATGAACAGAAAAAAGGTAATTTACCTTATGATTTAGCGTTCTTCTGGGATTCAATTGGATCTATTCCTTGTGCAATGTCAGTTGAAAAACTGAAAAACAACAATGAATGGAATGCAGGAGCAATGTCAACACAATTTGGTAATACAGTTAATCAAAGTATTGTAATGTCACGTAAAGAATCATCACCATATACTAATACACTTTGTGCTATTAATAAAGTATGGACTGCTAAAGCAGAATCACCTATGGGTCAACCTAAAATGATGAACAAAGGTGGAATGGCAATGTGGTATGATGCAACTTTCGTAGCTACTTTTGGTAATGTATCAAATGCAGGAACATCTAAAATTAAAGCAATTAAAGGTGGTAAGCAAGTAGAATGGGGTAAAAGAACAAATTTACAAATTGATAAAAACCACGTTAATGGTATGCAATCAAGAGGTAAAATTGTTATGACAAATCATGGTTTTATACAAGATACAGACAAAGATAAAAATGCTTATAAAAAAGAGCATGCTGATGAATGGTCTAAAATCTTAGGAGGAGGACAATTCAAAATTGTAGAAGATGAAGAAGACGTAACACCTGTACTTTACGATACACAGGACTTATAAACTAAAACATGAAGCATAAAGAATTATTTAAGCTATTGGACGAAGTTCAAGAGCATGGGGAGGAACCTCAATTAAAAAGACATGATAAAGTACTAATTTTAGATGGATTAAATCTATTTTTTAGAAACTTTGCAATGATGAATATGGTAAATCCTGACGGAGTTCATATTGGAGGATTAGGTGGTTTCTTTCGTTCTTTAGGCGCCATGATTAGACAAACAAATCCAACATCTGTTTATGTAGTATTCGACGGAGCAGGTTCAACAGTAAATCGTAAGAACCTGCTCTCCGAATACAAAAGTACAAGAAATTTACAACGAATTACTAATTGGGAAGCATTTGACAATTTAGAGGAAGAACATGACTCAAAAATTGACCAAATAGTGCGTATAATCCAGTATTTAAAGCTATTACCTGTTAAAACCACTATATTGGATAAAGTAGAAGCTGATGATATTATAGCCGTGTTAGCTGAAAAACTAGTAGAAAAACATAATTCAACTTGTTTTATAGTATCTTCAGATAAAGATTTCTTACAATTAGTTACTGATAAAATTATTGTATATAGACCAATGGAGAAAGAATATTATACTCCAAAAGTTGTAGAAGAAAAAGTAGGTTTATTACCATCGAATTTCTTATTACATAAAGTATTATTAGGGGATAAATCAGATAATATTCCAGGTATAAAAGGATTAGGTGCTAAAGGTATATTTAAAAAGTTTCCTGAATTAAAAACACATGACTTAACATTAGATGACATTTTTGACATTTGTGCTAGGAAATTTAAGGATCATGTCGTATATTCACGCATAATCCAAGATCAAAAACGGATTGAAACTAATTATAAAGTTATGGATTTAAGTATTCCAATGATTGATGATAAAGGAAAGGAACATATTGATGATCTAATAGTTGAGGAATTACCTGAATTTAATGCTGAAATGTTTGTTTCATTTTATAATGAAGACAAATTAGGGGGAATGATTAGAAATCTAGATACATGGTTAAAAGATATTTTTTCACAATTCCCCATTTATAAACAATAAAAACTATAATATAGGTTATGACATTACAAACACTGAATCAATATGGTCCTGATTTCCAAATCAAAGCAATATCAGCATTGCTTACCCATAAAGAATTATTAGTTAATATCCATGATATTATCAGTGAAGAATTTTTTGAAAATAGTGCACATAAGTGGGCTGTAAAAGAAATATTAAAATATTACGATAAATACCATACAACACCTTCATTAGATGTTTTAAAAGTAGAGTTAAAAAAAGTTGATAATGATGTTTTACAAGTATCAATTAAAGAACAATTAAAACAGGCTTATGTATCATCTGATGAAGATTTAAAGTATGTACAAGAAGAATTTACTAATTTTTGTAGAAACCAACAATTGAAGAAGGCCTTAATGTCGTCTGTGGACTTATTGAAAGCAGGCGACTTTGATGGTATTAGATATATTGTTGATGGAGCTTTAAGAGCGGGACAAGATAAAAACGTAGGACATGAATATGTTAAAGATATTGAAGAAAGGTATAGAGAAAATTCGAGGACAACTGTACCTACACCTTGGGAAAAGATCAATAATTTACTACAAGGTGGATTGGGAAATGGAGATTTTGGTCTCATATTTGGTAATCCAGGAGGTGGTAAATCTTGGTCATTAGTAGCTATTGGAGGTGAAGCTGTTAGATTAGGATTTAATGTAATTCACTATACTTTAGAGTTAGGTGAAGATTATGTTGGAAAAAGATATGATGCCTTTTTTACTAATATACCAGTTAATAAAACTCACCTACTTAGGCCTAAGGCAGAAGAGATCATACCTCAATTACCAGGTAGGTTAATAATTAAAGAATTCCCCACAGGTCGTGCGACTATGTCAACAGTTGAATCACATATTAAGAAAGTAGAAAGTATGGGAGTTAAAGCTGATTTAGTAATTATTGATTATGTTGACCTCCTTTCATCAGGACGTAAAAATAGGGAGCGTAAGGACGAAATTGATGATATTTATGGCAGCACAAAAGGCCTAGCTCGAGAATTGAACATACCTATTTGGTCAGTATCTCAAGTAAATAGAGCTGGTTCGAATGATGACATTATAGAAGGAGATAAAGCAGCTGGGTCTTATGATAAGCTGATGATCACTGACTTTTGTATGTCTCTTTCAAGGAAAAAAGAAGATAAAGTAAAAGGAACTGGTAGATTTCACATTATGAAAAACAGATATGGAACTGATGGTCTAACATTTGCTGTTAAAGCAGATACTTCTACAGGCCACTTTGAAGTACATAACTATAATACGGATCTAGACGAAGAAGAAAATTTCACTCCTGCTACTAAGTCAAATAAGTTTGATACTGACACAGACAAATTTGACAAACAGAAACTTCGTGAGTTATATGACCCAGGTTTCTTTGAACTAAGTAAATAAACAATTAAAACAATTTTAAAATGGCAAAAACATCATTATTACAAGAACGTATCGTTTACAAACCCTTTGAATATCAAGAGGCATCAGATTATTGGTTAAAACAACAACAAGCACATTGGTTACATACAGAAGTACCCATGATGTCTGATGTTAATGATTGGAAACAAAATCTTACTGATTCTGAAAAGAATATTATAGGAACTATATTAAAAGGATTTGCTCAAACTGAAACTGTAGTAAATGATTACTGGTCAACACTAGTTACTAAATGGTTTAGAAAACCAGAAGTAATTAAAATGGCTGTTACATTTGGTGCTTTTGAAACTATTCACGCAGAAGCCTATTCTTTGTTAAATGAGGAATTAGGATTAGATAATTTTGCTGAATTTTTAGAAGATGAAGCAACAATGAATAAAATAGAAACATTAATGCAAGTAAGAGATTCTCATGATGGTACTCCTAACTGGCATGAAAGAGCTAAATCATTAGCAATCTTTTCTGCATTTACAGAAGGTGTAAATTTAT
>CAACVC010000040.1_pt1 | contig 27731 bp, 30 predicted proteins | sample 2381761 | NCBI WGS metagenome assembly CAACVC01 (sample SAMEA5211966, study PRJEB30684) | marine metagenome | biome: Marine; feature: Epipelagic; material: Water | collected 2015-10-15 | depth 45 m
TCAGCCATTGCTGAAGGTCTTTTTGATTCTGTATTTGATACAGAAGAAGAAGAAAATGCATTTACAGGTTTTGAAACAACTGATCTAGGATTATCATCTAATCTAGGATCACCATCTGCTAGTGTTGCTGACATTGGTTCTCAGGCTGAAAGTCCAGAAGAAAGTATAGACTCCGGTGGTGACGAATTAATTCCACGGCTTCAATCTACACCTATTCCTTCTCCTCCTCAAATAGCTTCACTACCTGCACAAAATATTTTCAGAGAACCTGTAACCAAAACAGCAGCAACAGATACATTTAGTATTCTTTCAAGAATATATGGACCTGAAGTAGCAAGACAACTCGCACCCAATAGGACAGTATAATGGCAACAGAACGAAATCCCTTTGATCGTATACCCGAACAAGAAACAAATGTTGTTCCCTTGACGGCTGAATTAGAAGAAATGAATGCTACCTTTGAGGTTGATGATGATGGTAGTGTTACTGTTGATTTTTCGGATAATGTAGAAATGGAAGCTGCTGAAGATATTGCTGAATGGTATGGCAATATGACAGAAGATATGGATGAAGATGATCTTGCTGATATTGCAGCGACTGTAATTGAAAACTTTGAGGCTGATAAAGATTCCCGTGCTGAGTGGGAGTCTATGTTTGAACGTGGCTTTGATCTTCTAGGTCTAAAGCTTGAACAGGGTTCAGAACCTTTTGAGGGCGCATGTACTGCTGTACACCCCTTGTTGATTGAGTCTGCTGTTAAGTTTCAATCAAAAGCTTCTGGTGAACTGTTTCCTGCTAATGGTCCTATAAAAACTAGGATACTTGGTAAGTCTACTCCAGAAAAAGAATTGCAAGCTAACAGAGTTCAGAACTTTATGAACTATCAAGTAACAGAACAGATGCCTGAATACTTTGATGAGTTTGAAAGAATGTTGTTTCACCTACCCTTGATTGGTTCTGCATTTAAAAAGCTTTACTATGATGCCACAGTTAAGCGTCCCAAGTCAGAATTTATTCCTATTGATCAGTTCTATGTTTCATACTATGCAACTGATCTTTCAAATGCAGATCGTTATACACATGTTATCTATCGTAGTCCTGTTGAAATACAAAGAGATATCAGGGCTGGTGTATATGAAGATGTAGAACTTAGTTCTCCCTCATCAGATGTAGGAACATCTTTCAGTGAAAAGATGGATACCATTATTGGTTTGTCTCCTACATCAGATCACGATCCACAGTATGTTCTTCTGGAGCAACACTGTTATCTTAATATTGAAGATGAAGACGAAGCCTGTCCGTATATTGTAACTGTTGAACAACAGTCTAGACAGGTACTGAGTATTCGTAGAAACTATAAACAAGATGATCCAAACAAAGAAAAAGTAAATCACTTTGTTCATTATAGGTTTGTACCGGGTTTTGGTTTCTATGGTCTTGGTCTTATACACTTCCTTGGTAATTTGACTATGAGTGCTACTGCGGCAATGCGTTCGCTGATAGATGCAGGGCAGTTTGCAAATCTACCGGGAGGATTTAAGGCCAAAGGAGTGAGGATGGTTGGTGACAATTCTCCTATCGCTCCCGGCGAGTTCAAGGAGGTTGAGGCAACTGGTATAGATTTGTCAAAGGCTATTATTCCCCTTCCCTACAAAGAGCCTTCCTCTACTCTATTCCAGATGTTGAATTTTGTAGCTACTGCTGGACAGAAGTTTGCAGACAGCACGGAGCAGGTTATCTCCGATGCTGCCTCCTATGGACCCGTTGGCACTACCATGGCTTTGCTTGAGGCAAGTAGTAAGTTCTTCACAGCAATTCATAAAAGAGTACACAAATCTCAGAAGGATGAGTTTCGTATTCTTGCTCGTATTGACTATGAATATCTTCCACAGGAATATCCTTATGATGTGCCATATGAAGATCGTAGTATTTTTAGACAGGACTTTGATGGACGTATAGATATTATTCCAGTATCTGATCCTAATATCCCATCCAATGCACATCGTATGATGATGGCGAATATGGCTTTGCAGATGGCACAGCAGTCACCACCGGGAATGTTTAATCTTGAAGCCTTGAATAGAACTATTCTTAATGCAGCTAATATGCCTAATGCAGACGAGATACTTCCACCAAAGATCGAACCTAAACCAATGGACCCTGTGTCTGATATCATGGCTGCTACAAAAGGTATACCTATTGGAGCGTTTCCCGGTCAGAACCATGATGCACATATACAGGTAAAGATGGCTTATCTACAAGACCCCGTTAATGGTGCTAATCCAATTATGCAACGTGTGGCTCCAATTATTCAGGCTAACATTCAAGAACATTCTGTAATGAAGTATCAGGAACAGATGAGTGGTATTTCAGAACAAATGCTACAACAGGCTCCTGATCAAATGAATAATCCTGCCGCTGCTGAAATGGCTATGGCTGAAGCATCTAAACAAATTCTTAATGCTAATCAGGCAATGGGTATGGCTCAGTCTCCTGAACAACAGCTTGTATCTCTGGAACAGGCCAAGGTTGAACTTGAGAAACAGAAGCTTCAGGCAGATACAGCAACCAATGCAGCAGAGCTTGAGCTAAAGAATAAGAAGCTTGAACTTGAAGAAAATGAACAGATCATTGGTATGATGAAAGCAACTGCTACTGATAACCTTAAACGTGATAATGCAGATGCTAATCGTTCCAGCAAAGAAAAACTAAAACAAATGGAACTTATGACCAAAGCAATCATTGAAGACTTTAAACTAAATAAAGAAGATGAACGACAGGTACTAAGTAATATAAAAGAAATGCTTGATAAAGAAATGCAAACAAAGGCAGACATGGATACACAGGCTTTAAATGCTCTGGTACAAATGGCTGTTCAACAACAACAGGAGATGATTAATGATGAAGAAAGGTAAAGGATATCCTGAACATGTAAAGGATACCGGAAAAAGTTTTGGCGATCCCTATGCTGAAGGTATTACGGGTGGACGCACCACACGTAGTTCGCTTAATGAGTGGCCCAAAGAAACATGGGAAACCCCAGAGCCAATCAAACCTAGTCGTAAGAGTACCATGTACATCTAGGTATGGAAATTTGGGACGAAGTAATAAAAGAGTATAATAAAGAAATTAACAATCTAAGACTAACACTGGGTAATGGTTCTGCTGAAGATTACTCGCACTATCGACAGATTGTTGGTTCTATCTCTAGCCTAGAGTGGGCAAGAGATAATTTAACAGACCTTGTAAAAAAACGAATATATATGGAGGACGAAAACTAGAGATGCAACAAGTAGGTTTAGGCGGCGCACTAAAAAACGATATGTGGATTACTGAGGATGACGCCCCCGATCCCAGTCCACTACCCACCCTACCGGGATTTCATGTCTTGGTAAGACCAGTTACAGTTAAGAGTGTAACTAAGGGTGGTATTCTTTTACCAGATTCTACTAAAGAAGATATGTCTTATCTCACCACTGTCGCACAGGTTTTAGCGTTAGGAAATTTGGCATATATGGATAAAGAAAAATTTCCAGCAGGAGCATGGTGCAGTGTAGGTGACTACGTATGCTATGGTAAACATGCAGGAACTAAGCTATTTTATAAGGGTGTTAGGCTTATTCTTCTCTTTGATGATCAGATTATTATGAAAGTAGAAGATGCTAAAGACCTTGATCCAACTTTTAATTTAGGAAAAGGTTCTAACTAATTTGGGAAAATCACTATAGTGTGATATAATATAATAAACGTAAATCGTTTGTTTCGTAAACAACGGAGAATATAATGAGTAATGAGAATGATGGTTGGGAAACCGTTACAGTTTCAGAAGGTAATGAAGAAGGAACACAGGTTGCTTTTGAACTTGAAGATGATGAACAAAAAGAAATAGTAATAGAAGAAGAAGTACAGCCAGAACCTGTTCAAGAAGTACAGGAAGAAGTTGTTGAAGAGGTTGTTCAAGAAGTTAAAGAAGAGCAGCCTAAAGAACTTGAAGGTATAGAAACTAAGGGTGCTGAAAAAAGAATAAGACAACTAATTAGGCAGCGCAAAGAACGTGAAGAAGAAATTCAAAAGCTTGTAGAACAAAATAAAGAACTTCAAAATAATCTTAAAGCTAAAGATAATGAAGTAGATAGCATTGCAACTCGTAGTCTTGATGCTAGTGAAAGACAACTAACTCAAAATATCGAACTTGCCAGACAGGCTTATATGGAAGCTTTTGATGAGGGAGATAAAGAAAAAGTTCTTAAAGCACAAGAAATTTTAAATAATGCTCAATCAGATTTAAAAACTGTTCAAAATTATAAAAATAATATTGCAATTAAATTAAAGAAAAAAGAAGAACAAGCGGCAATTATTCCAGAAGCTGTTCAACCACAACAGCCTAACTACGATCCTAGAGCTAATGAGTGGGCTGAAAAAAATAAGTGGTTTGGTGAAGATACAGTTAAAACAGCAGCCGCTCTTGCACTAGATGCTGAACTAAAAGAACAAGGATATAATCCAAATGATGAAGAATTTTATGAAGAAATTGATCGACGGCTTGAAATGGCCTTTAGTCAAACTTCAAACCGTGTGCAGGAAACTGAGGAACAACGTAACTCAGGCACGTCACAACCTGCTCAAGTGGTATCTGGGGCTTCACGCTCGTCTCCGTCCTCAAACAAAAAAGTCAAGCTCTCAAAAGAAGATGTGAGATTGGCTAATAAATGGGGTATCCCACTTGAACAGTATGCCGCTGAAAAGCTGAAGGTAACTTCGGCTGATGGCGAATATACTAATATAAATATTTAAGCGTGGAGGAAAGAATATGACACGAAATGAATCACGTAGTGAGAACATGAGAGAACAGAATACTAGAGAAGACAATTGGACCTTTGAAGAACCTAATGTCCTTACCATTCCAGAAAATGTGCAAGCACGTTTTGATAATGAAGGTATGGCATTACGTTGGATACGAATCTCCCTTCAAGGTAAAGATGACATCAGCAATGTCGGTAAGAAACTACAGGCAGGATGGGTGTTTGTAACTCCAGATGAAGTTCCTGAAATGGCTCTAACATCCTTCGTGAGGGATGAAGGCAGGTATCAAGGCTCTGTGTGTCGAGGTGATGTAGCCTTGGTTAAAATGCCAGCCGGAAAAGTGAACGCTCGTAGGAAATTTTATGAAGGTAAATCAAATGATCAGATGGATGCGGTCAACTCTCAGTTGATGAAAAACTCTGATTCTCGTTTTCCTATTTCCAATACAAGTCGTTCTGTAACAACACGGGGAAAACAACCGTCCTTTCAGGACTAGATTCCCTATAACTAAGGAGATGAAACATGTCTACTACTAAAGCATTTCGTGGTTTCATTCCTGCTCGCAAAAAAGGCGGCGGCTACAATAACGAAGCCGTCACTGACATGATTACTCTGACCTCAACGGGTCAGGCTCAGTCGCCCACCAATAGCATCTTTACCGGCGATCCGGTTGTGCTTCCCGGTGCGAACTTTGCAACGATTTCTCCGTATATCGCTGCAACGCTCAAGCCCTCTGGTGTGTTCATGGGTTGTCAGTATGTTGAAAATGGCGAGCAGAAATTCTCCCGGTATTGGCCGGGTGGAGTGTCAGCCACGGACATTAAACTATTTGTAATCACTGATCCCGATCAGACGTATTATATTCAAGCCTCTACGTCGCTTTCGGCGGGAGAGTTGGCTATTGTTAAAAACTACAATGTAACCGTTAGCTCTACTGCTTCTTCAGGCAGCACAACCACAGGTCAGTCCAGTTACTACCTTGATGGTGCATCCGGTACGGAAGCTGCTGCTGCTGTACGTGTTATTGGTAAAGCTCAGTATCCAGATGAGAAAGATACTGATGCTTATCCGATTGTGGAAGTATGGCTTAACCATCACCGTGACCGTTTCGTAACGGCTACGGCATCTACGGCTTAATAGGGAGGATTTATTATGGCTATTAATAGAGCTAGTATTAGCAAAGAACTCCTTCCCGGTCTTAACGCCGTATTTGGAATGGAGTATGGAGAGGTCAACAATGAACATGAACCTCTTTATGATGTAGAAAACTCGGACAGAGCTTTTGAAGAAGAAGTCCTCTTCACTGGCTTTGGCACTGCGCCGACCAAAGGCGAGGGTGCTGCGGTTTCTTATGACGATGCACAGGAAAGCTACACGGCCCGTTATACGGCGGAAACCGTTGCGCTTGCTTTTGCTGTCACTGAAGAAGCTATGGAAGATAACCTGTATGACACGTTTGCAAAGCTTCGTGCCAGAGGTCTTGCCCGTGCGATGGCAAACACCAAGCAGGTAAAAGCCGCTAACATTTACAACAATGGTTTTACTGATACCATTGGTGATGGTGCTGCATTCTTCTCTGCTTCCCATCCGACGATTTCTGATGGTCTTCAGTCTAACCTTCTTGGTGCGGCTGACCTGTCGGAAGCAACTCTTGAAACGGCCCTTACGGCTATTCAGAAGACCAAAGATGATCGTGGTATTCTGGTTGGTGCAAGTGCTATTTCACTGCACATCCCGGTTGATTACTGGGCGGTTGCAGATCGTGTTCTTTCTAGCCCCGGTAACACTCAGACGAGTGCTGCACAGGCTAATCCGAACAACAACGCCATCAATGCTACCCGTCACATGGGCATGGTTCCTGAAGGTTTCTTCATTAACCGTCGCTTTACTGATACGGATGCATGGTTTGTTAAAACGGATGTGCCGAACGGAACAAAAATGTTCGTTCGCTCACCGCTTCAGACCAAGATGGAGCCAGACTTCGATACCGGCAACCTTCGGTTTAAGGCACGGGAGCGTTATAGCTTCGGTGTTTCCGATTGGCGTGGCTGGTACGGTAGTGCTGGTTAATCAGCTAATGAGGGAGGGTGGCTTCGGCCACTCTCTCTTAATTCTTAAAGGAGAATTAAATGCCTACAAATATTAAAGTTGGAATAGCTACTGGCGATGCTGTTCTTAAATATGTAGATACAGATACGACTGTTGGAAGCAATGGCACTGCTGATAGCAATATTCCTAGCACTACTCGTATCATGGCTATTCATGCTTTGGCAACAGCGGCTGGTTCTTATTCTATTAAAGGTCAACGTCAGATTACAAACAAGACTGCTGAAGGTACAGCTATTAAATTTCAAGTAGCAGCCAACGAAGCTTCAGATATTTATATCGGAGACATGGGTGTTGCGGTTTACGGTGTGGTCAGTATTTCTGGTCCTACCGATGGTTGCGTTCTAACTGCTATGCTTGGCTAGTCATGCCTGACTTTGCTTATTTAAAAACAGATTTAGTTAATACAACGGAGAATGACTCTACGGAGTTTTCTACGCAGGTATCTGCTTTTGTCAAGAAGACAGAGTTTAGACTTGTCAAAGACCTAGATGATGTAGGTCTTAATGAATACAATAGTGTATCAGTCTCTGGCGGAAACGCAGGGGCTATTCCTTTAAATGACAGAGCTTTAGTTGTACGCAATGTTAATTTTGTTGTGAGCAACGGCACCTCTGTTACTAATCTCTTGCAGAGAACAACAGAATATGTAAATGATTACTGGCCTGTAAGTGCTTCCACCGGAACGCCCCGGTACTATACACGCAAAAACAATTCAAGTATTAAGATTGTTCCTACCCCAGTTTCTGTACTTACAGTAGAAATAGAATCACAGTCACAGCCGCTTGCCCTTGCTTCTGCTACGGGAACCAGCGTAACAACCACAAACTACTTTAGTGAGTATTGCTATGATGCTCTCTTTGCTGGATGCATGGTAGAAGCTACTATGTATATGAAGGATTGGAATACTCTTCCTGTCTGGCAGCAACAGTATCAAATAGCAATAGATCAACTTCGCAATCAAGCACGGCGTACCAGACAGGATGACATGGCAGTTGCTGGCTCTCCTGCTGGTGGACCTAACACAGTTATACAAGGAGCAAGCTAATGTTTAATCTTATACCCGGTGTAGCAGCAGCAAAAGCTGGTAAAAAAGAAGCAAAGAAACTTCCAAAAAAGAAAAAAATGAGGCAACCTACTAAAAAAGAATTGAAAGAGGGCAGGATTGCTGGTAAAGCTTTTGGTGGACAAAGGGCTTTAACACCGGGTGATAAAAAAGGTGAAAAGATATATAGTCGCCCTAATTATTATAAAGGTGATACAAGAGTTCAAGTTAAATCTGATGTTAAGGGTGGTAAAGGCAAAACAAACCCTCCCAGAGTAAAACCAACAGCAAGTAAGAGTCAAATACACTCTGCTGCAAATAAAGAAAAGATAGCTAAAGCTGCAACGGCGGCTGATGAAAGATCAGTAAAAGCTAATAGAGATACTATAAAAAAGAATGAAACTATTGGTCAGCAAAGAAAACGTAAACAAACAAATAAAGATATAGATATGGGCTATAAAACTGTAGCCCTTAACGGTGGTGGTTCAGTAGAAGATGGCCTTCAAGGAAAGAATAAACTTTCTACTTCTAATAATAATCAAGCTAAACCACCAGCAGATTATACTAAAGGTCTTTCTAATAGAGAAATAGAAATTAAAATAGGCGTTCCTAATCAAAAATATATAGATGCCACTTCAACAGATGCAGAAGGACCAACAAAAAAGAAAATGGGTGGTGGTCAAGTTTATAAACGTGGGCATGGTGGTAAGGTTATTAAAAATAATATGAGTGGACAAGACCTTGTAAATGCTTGCTATGCCAACTAGTCGTTCCTCTATAGGAAAACAAATTACTCGCCCCGGTAAAGTTAAGAAAGTTATGGGGGAATATAAGAAGGGCAAACTTAAAAGTAGCTCTGGTAAAAAAGTTAAGAAACGTAAACAAGCTATAGCCATCGCACTTAGCGAGGCACAACGTAAAAAACGTAAAAGGAGAAGTTAGATGGGACCGCATACACTAATTAAACGACCACATAATTTGGATGAAATTGTAGGCCGTCCTACTGGACAGGGATATGGCGCTGCACGTAAGGGACCACAAGTTAAGGGTCCGCCTCAAGATGTTGTAGTTGATGAAGACTACACTCAGGGTAAAGCTTTTAAGGTGGAGGACTAGATTATGGCTCTACCTCTTATTGCAATGGCTATTGCTGGCGGCATTAGAATGGCTACTCCTGCAGTAGCAAAATATCTTGCTAAACAAGGTTTTAAAAAAGCATCAAAAGCTGCTGTTAAAAAAACACCAAATGCTCCTAAAATGAATATGACTCAGGCTAAGAAAGTTGCTCAAGATAAAAATGTTCCAAAACGACCAACACCAGCTAATCGTAACTATGAAAGAAAGTCAGATGGAAGTATTAAGCTTAGTAATGGTAAACCTATTCTTAAAAAACCTACCACTGTTTCTAAATCTAAAACAGGAAATGATTTAACTACACAGGGTAGTCGTGCAGTAGCTAAACGTCCCAGTAGTGCAGTAGCTAAACGTCCCAGTAGTGCAGTAGCTAAACGTCCCAGTAATGCAGTAGCTAAACGTCCCAGTAGTGCAGTAGCTAAACGTCCCGGTGCTTCTTCTGATAAAGGTAAAATTGTAGGTCTTTCTAATAAAGCTAAAGCTGCTCTTGGAGCAACAGCAGCAGCGGGTCTTTCCACTATTGGTATAGATAGTAAATCTAAACCTAAATCTACTATTGCAGATGTTAAAAGAAAACCCGCACTACCTAAAGTAAAAGCTAAACCTAAAAAACCCGCACCTAAAAAACCTGTGCGTTCTGGTACTGGTCGTGGCAATATGGCTGGTAAAAATATGGGCAGTGAAAGTGTTAGTGAATACTTTGGTGATATGCAGGGAAGAAAAACAAAAGTAAGACTTCCTTTTGGCATGGGTACTGTAGATGTAGACAGCACTAAATCCGCTTATGATAATGATGAATCTGTAGAAATGGGTCAGAAAAAAGGCGGTAGAATGACAACCGTTCGTCGTCGTATGGGTGGTAAGGTAAGAGGCTACGGTAAGGCTATGCGTGGTTACTAAAGAATTTTTAAAACAGTATAATAAATCTGTTCAAGAAGGATATGATGATTATACTTTAATAGATAATTCAGGAACTAAACCTAATAAAGAAGACTATGCAGATTTTAATGAATATATAAACAGTCTTTGTAATTATATGAGAAAAAAGTTTAGGTATACATATGGCAGTAAAGCAAAAAAGAAAACCCAGTAACATGAAGGGCATGACTATTGGCAGGGGCATGAAGCGTCCTACCAAGGCTGGTGCTGGCATGACTAAGAAGGGTGTTGCTAAATATCGTAGGCAGAACCCCGGTTCTAAGCTAAAGACTGCTGTAACTGAAAAGAAACCTACAGGTAAACGTGCATCCCGGCGTAAGTCATACTGTGCTAGGTCTGCTGGACAAATGAAGAAGTTTCCCAAGGCTGCTAAGAATCCTAATAGCAGACTTAGACAAGCTCGTAAAAGATGGAGATGTTAATGAAAAAAGCAGTGGATGCTCCCAAAGGATTTCACTGGATGAAGTCTGGTAGAGGATTTAAGCTAATGAAAAATCCTAGAGGTGGTTATGTAGCACATAAGGGTGCTTCAAAGAAAGCAAGTTTTGAAGTCCAGAAGATACATAAGAAATGATTAAACGTAAGAAAGGCGGTACAGCTACCAAACGTGACCCAAAGAAGTGGGCTGCTGCTAAAGCTAAAGCAAAAAGAAAGATGGGTGGTAAGCACTCTGCCAGAGCTATGCAGCTTGCTGTTAAATACTACAAAGATTCTGGTGGAACCTATAGTGGTGAGAAAAAGTCTACTAATAAACTTTCAAAGTGGAGCAAGCAAAAATGGAAAACCAAGTCGGGAAAACCATCTGGCAAAACGGGAGAAAGGTATTTACCGGAGAAAGCAATCAAGTCCCTGTCGTCAAAGGAATATGCAGCGACCACCAGAGCAAAGAGAAAAGGGACTGCTGCCGGGAAGCAGTTCGTGAAGCAGCCCAAAAAGATAGCACGAAAAACAAAAAGGTTTAGAACGTAATGGCAGTATCAGGAACATATGACTTTAACCTTGACATAGACGAGGTTATACAAGAAGCTAGTGAGATGATTGGCGGTGAAGATACTCTTGGTCACGAACCAGCTTCTGCACGTCGCTCTATTAATCTCATGCTTAAAGATTGGCAGAACAGAGGTGTTCTTCTGTGGAGTACTTCTGTATCTAGTGTAACTGTATCTGCTAGTTCTGCAACTTATTCTCTTTCCTCTTCTACTATAGATGCTCTGGAAGTCGTTCTTAATAGAGATAGCACAGACATTCAACTTGATCGTGTTACTCCTGAAGAGTATCTTCTTATTCCTAATAAGACACAGACAGGTCGTCCTACTCAATACTCTATACGCAGAGAACGTGACAATCCTGTAATGTCTGTCTGGCCTCTTCCTGATAATTCTACAGATATTTTGAAGATGGAAATTATTTCTGAACTTCAAGATGTAAATAAATCTGCTATACAAAATGCAGACCTACCTAAAAGATTTTTGCCCTGCCTTACATGTGGCCTTGCTTATTACATGTCAATGAAACGACCACTTGTTCCTGAGAATAGAATTATGATGTTAAAGGCAAACTATGAAGAACTTCTTATGAGAGCAATGGAAGAAGATAGAGAAAGAGCCTCTATGTTTATTCGTCCAAGACTAAGGTATATCTAATGGCAAGTAATAAAAACGCACTAGCTATGTGCGATACATGTGGGTTTGTATATCCACACCGTATAATGCAAATGAATAGTTATGGAATGCTGGTATGCCCAGAAGATTTTGAAGGACAGTTTGATCTGAAGAACCATCCTCAAAATCATGTGCCTGATGTAAGAGATAATCCAGCTATTCTTAATCCTCGTCCTGATACAGGTGGACGTAATCTTGAATGGAGTCAGGCCAGTACAACTTGGGGATCAACAGAGAAGTATTGGAATCTAATATGAGCGATTTAACAAGTCAACTAATATCAAATACATATAAACAGATTATACTTGTTAGTTCTTCAACTAGCAATACTGGTGTAGACACTTCTCTGAAAGCAGTTCAGACAGGTGATGGTGTTAATACTGCTCTAAAGCTTGCTACTAATGCAGTTCAAATTACTGGTGCCTTAGGTGTTGGGGGTGCTGTATCTTTAGATAACAGTCTTCATGTAGATGACAAAGTATGTGCAAGTTCTTTTTATGGCGATGGCTCAAACCTTAGTGGTGTAACTGCAACGATTGGTGGTAACATATCAGTAAGCAATGCCACAGTAGGTGGTAATCTTTATGTAGGCGGCACTGCCACAGTTGCTGGTGCGGCACACCTACAGTCAAGTCTGTCCGTTGCAGGGGCTGCACAGTTTGCCAGTACTGTTACTATGGTTGGTGCAGCACAATTTCAAAGCACTGTAACTGCTGTTGGTGCAGCTACTTTTAAATCTACAGTTACAGTAGAAAATGCAGCAGCCCTAAAAAATAATGTATCAGTTGGTGGTACATTTAATGTAGCTGGTGCTGCCGGATTTACTTCCAAGTCTGACTTTAGTAATGATGTATCAGTTAGCGGTCGCCTTGATGTGAGAACATCAGCTTGTATTGGTGGAGTGCTTGATGTTGAGGGTGTAGCTAACTTTGCAACGAATGTATCAGTAAGTGGTAATTTAAATGTTGTTGGCAATGTAACTGCTGCGTCTTACTATGGTGATGGTTCTAATCTTACAGGTATAACCGCAGAGATAGGTGGAAGTATTTCTGTTGGCAATGTTTACGCTGGGGGTACACTTAGTGTTGTAGGAGCAGCAAACTTCCTAAGTACAGTTACTATTGCTGGTGCTAATGTTCAAGCAACTAATGCAAGAGTTTGTGCAAGTGCTTACTACGGAGATGGTTCTAATATTACAGGCATAACTGCTGATGTAGGGGGAAATATTTCTGTTAGTAATCTTCTGGCTGGAGGTACGCTCAGAGTTGTAGGAGCAACCTCCCTTGAAGGTGCAGTTGATCTTAACAGTACACTTACCGTTGCAGGTGCAGTATCACTTGCATCAACACTATCAGTAGGTGGAGCGGCAAACTTTTTAAGCACAGTTACTATTGCTGGAACAAATGTGCAAGCTGTTAATGCAAGAGTATGTGCTTCTTCTTACTATGGAGATGGGTCTAATCTTACAGGTGTAACGACATCTATTGAAGGAGACATTTCTGTTAATAATGCTACAGTAGGTGGCAATCTATTTGTAGGTGGAACTGTAACTGTTGTAGGTGCTGGTACGTTTAAGAGTAATGTATCTGTATCAGGCAGCTTTACAGTAGGAGGTGCAGTAGCTGTATCTGGTGGTGCTATTGATTTACGAACAAGTGCTACTGATCCATCTTATATTAGATTTTATTGTGAATCTGGTAATGCTCATTATGCTCAACTACAATCACCACCTCATTCTTCTTATAGCGGTAACTTAGTTATTACATTACCAGTTAGTACAGCAACAATAGTAGGAACATCTACTACTGATACTCTTACTAATAAAACTTTTGGTGATGCAGTTAAGTTTGAATCTACAGTTACTGTTAGTGGTGCGGTTAGTATCGGTGGAGCAGTAAGTATTGGAGGTGCTACGAATTTTGCCAGCACAGTTACTGTTGTGGGTGCTGGTACATTTAAAGATGACGTGTCTGTAAGCGGTAACACTGTGCTTGGCGGTACACTAAGAGTTGCTGGAGCAACCTCCCTTGAGGGTGCAGTTGATCTCAACAGTACGCTTACCGTTGCAGGAGCAGTATCGCTTGCTTCTACTCTTAGTGTTGGTGGTGCTGCAAACTTCTTGAGTACAGTAACTATTGCTGGTACAAATGTACAGGCTGTTAATGCAAGAGTATGTGCTTCTTCTTATTATGGTGATGGTTCTAATATTACAGGCATAACTGCTGATGTAGGTGGAAACATTTCCGTTAGTAATGTTTTGGCTGGTGGTACTTTAAGAGTTGTGGGGGCAACATCACTAGAGGGTGCTGTTGATCTTAACAGTACGCTTAGTGTAGCTGGTGCAACACATCTTCAAAGTACAGTATCTGTTGGAGATGCAGCAACATTTGCATCTACAGTTACAGTAGTTGGTGCTGTACACCTTCAAAGCACAGTATCAGTAAATGGAGCAATAACACTATCTACTATTGAATTAGGTGCTGCATCAGATACTACTCTTAGCAGAGCAAGTGCTGGTGATGTGAATATTGAAGGCAATATTATTTATCGTGCTGGAGGTACAGATGTTCCGGTAGCAGATGGTGGTACAGGAGCTAGTACTCTTACTGCAAACGGTGTCCTAGTAGGTAACGGTACAGGTGCTGTAACGGCCACCGCTGTTGGCACAAGTGGACAGGTACTAACGTCAAATGGTTCTGGTTCTGCGCCTACGTTTCAAACTGCCAGTAGTGGTGGTGCTACTGATATTGATGGTCTGAGTGATGGTGTTACTAATTCATCAGGCGGAACTGTTGGTCTTGGTACAGATGCGTTAGGCAATGATGATGGCTCTGCTAACCAGAACACGGCTCTAGGTTATCAAGCTCTGTATACAACAAACAGTAATTATCAAAATACTGCTGTAGGTTATCAAGCCGGATATGCGCTAGATGGAACGGGCGATGCTTTTGCTGGTAGGCAACATTCTTTGTTTGGGGCTGGTGCAGGGAAGGCTTTAACGACCGGGCAGTGGAACACTGTAATGGGTACGCTTGCGTTAGACGTGGCTACAACTCCGAGTGGGAACAGTGTGTTTGGTTATGAAGCTGGTGGTGCAGTAACTACAGGAGCTAATAACGTATTCGTAGGTAACAATGCTGGCAACACAACGACTACAGGCAGTAACAATATAATTTTGGGAAACACTGGGACAGCTAGTTCTGCTACAGTATCTAACGAAATTACACTTGGCGATACAAATATTACTAAGTTCCGAGTACCGGGTCTTAACTTCATCATTAAAGATTCTACGGCAACTGACAATTATGTTCTTACAGTAGATGCAAACGGAGAGGCTGGTTGGGAAGCGGCTGCTGGTGGTGGTGCTACTGATATTGATGGTCTGAGTGATGCTAAAAAACTAAATACATCAACTTATGGAATTGGTGCATCAGCCTTAAATGCAATGTCTGCGTCAGATGACGGCGGAAACAATTTAGCTGTTGGGTATCAAGCAGGAGGAAATTTAGATGCAGTCAGTTCCAATGCACCTTTTCAAAACACATTTATTGGTACTAACGCAGGTTATGGAGGAACACAAACAGGCGGTACTGCTGGTAATGTTGCTATTGGTTTTCGTGCTTTTCAGCTACACACTGGTGCACTAAACAATGTAATAATTGGTAAGGATTCGGGTGCAGTAATAACAACCGGAGGCCAAAATGTTGCGGTAGGCCGTGATGCAGCAAAGGCATTAACGACAGGTGGGACTATAACGGCTATTGGTGACTCAGCCGGTAGCACAGCCACAACGGGAACAAATAATACAATAATAGGTAATAGTGCAGCACCTAGTTCTGTCACAGTATCGAACGAAATTACACTTGGTAACACCAGTGTAGATAAATTTCGTGTTCCCGGTGTTAATTTTATCATTAAAGATTCAACAGCAACTGATAACTACGTCCTGACTGTAGATGCTAATGGTGAAGCTGGTTGGGAAGCTGCTGCTGGAGGTGGTGCTAGTGATATTAATGGGCTATCTGATGGTATAACAAATTCGTCTGGTGCAACAGTTGGTCTTGGAACTAATGCATTAGCTAATGATAACGGCACTGCTAATAATAATACAGCACTGGGTTACAAAGCTGGCGAAGCTAATACCAGCGGTGAATGGAATGTTTTTGTAGGCCACGAAGCAGGAAAAAGCGTAACCACTGCTTATGGCATAATAGCTGTAGGTAAAAGTGCGCTTCCGGCTGTTACTACTGGTATTGAGAACATCGGCATTGGTGCTCAAGCTGGCAATGCTATAACTACTGGCAGTCAGAATATCATGACCGGAAGTTATGCCGGTTATTCATTAACAACAGGCCAGCATAATACATTTACAGGTTACTTTGCGGGTAGAAACGCAACGACCGCAAGGTATTCTATCGGTATTGGTATTAATGCTCTTAGAAACGGCACGATGACAGGTGATGACAATATCGGTATTGGGCAAAATTCCGGCTATAATATAAGCACCGGCTATGGTAACTCTCTTATTGGCTATAAAGCGGGAGAAGATTTAACGACTGGCATATTAAATACTTTCGTCGGATATAACTCAGGCTTGAACGCAACCACTGCAACCGGAAATACCGGTATTGGTCGAGACACATTTGGTTCGGGCGTGCTAACTGGGCATTCTAATAGTGCTATGGGCCGAGAAGCTGCCAAAAGTTTAACCAGCGGCATTTATAATACTTTTGTCGGGCCTTTTGCGGGCAGCAGCGCAACTACTGCCGACAACTCGATTGCGGTGGGTCTGAGGGCGCTTGGCTGGTGGGCTTCGGGTAGTACCCTTACAGGTGACGAAAATATAGGCATAGGCACAGATTCTGGCGCAGGCTTATCCAGCGGGGCTGACAATACAATTGTTGGTTCAGGTGCTGGCAACACCCTGACAACGGGCAGCAACAACACCGTCCTTGGACACGATGCAGCAGCATCAGCGGTAGATGTATCCAATGAGATTACACTTGGTAATAGCAGTATATCATCCCTGCGTTGCCAAGTACAGACCATCTCTAGTCTATCAGATCGCCGTGATAAGAAAGACATTGAAGAACTGCCGCTTGGCATTGACTTTATCAACACACTGAAGCCTGTCAAATTTACTTGGAACATGCGTGACGGTGCAAAGATTGGTCAGCAAGAAGCTGGCTTCATCGCACAGGATTTGGATGAAGCACAGATTGATGCTGATGCGGAAGACTATCTAAGCCTCGTACTTAAAAACAACCCTGAAAAACTAGAAGCCAGTTATGGCAAACTTGTACCCGTCTTGGTCAAGGCAGTACAGGAATTGTCTGCTGAAGTTGCAACACTTAAAAAGGAAATTAAAAATGGATAACGAAATCACGGCTGAAGAAATTGCACAGCACTATAGCGCAGCGATGGATTCAGTTACTCTTATTAACGCAGTCATCGCTGACCCTACTGCGTATGCTAACGACGAAACTATTCTTCAGCGCAATATTGGTCATCTACAGATTATGGTTGCAAAAGACTACTGGACTGACGAAGACATGACCCCGCTAAACGCTGCCATCGCTGTAGATACGACTGAGTTTGATAATCAATTTAATTAAATGTATTATTATATTTCAATAATTATAGTAGCAATTTTGCCTACAGGTGAACCTATTAAAGAGCGTTCTGTAACAGGACCATTTCCTGATATAATAAACTGCACGAACTATGCAAATGTTATTAATCAAATAACAATAGAAGCAAACACACAAATTTTACAATCAGAGTGTAAAGAAAAAGTTAAAAGAAAGGCAGTATAATGGCAAGTACATATACAACAAATCTTCGCCTGACAAAACAAGGAGATGGGGAGAACCCAAACAGTTGGGGAGCCATTCTTAATGATGGCGTTATCAGTCTTGTTGATGATGCTATTGCAGGGTACACTACTGTATCTCTTGGCAGTGCTGCAACTGTAACTTTAACTAATGTTCAGGGTGCTGGTGATCAGGCTCGTTCTGCAATTCTTGAATTTAAAGGAAGTGTTGGTGGAGCGCATGATACAATTAATGTTCTGATACCTAACAACTCTAAAACTTATGTTGTAAAGAACTCTGTCTCTTACAATGATAGCACCGATGCTATTGTTATAAAGGTTGCTGGCAATACAGGAACAACAGTTACAGATGGCTCTACTGCTTTATATGTAACTAACGGAACAACTATTACCCCTGTTACTCAAAATACATTTACTAATCTTACAGCTACAAGCATTACGACTAGTGGTATTACTACAACAAGCTTAACAGGTGTTAGCATTGCAACATCTATACTAGCAGCAACTAGTATTACTGGTACAGCAATAACACTTACAGGCAATGTAACTGCTGCAAACGCTGTGATAAGTGATAAGGTCTGTGCTTCTGCTTTCTTTGGAAGTGGTGCTAACCTAACAGGTATTGCTAGTGGTATGCCCAGAGGATATTTATCTGGTCTTACACTGTCTAATAATAGCAGTGACAGTGAGCATGATATTGACATTGCAGTTGGTGAAGCAAGAGATACTGCTGACGGTGCTGATCTAACTATCTCTTCTACGTTTACTAAACAAATAGATGCAACATGGGCATCTGGTAGTGGTAATGGTGGTATGGCAAGTGGTGTAAGTTTGTCAGCAGATACTTGGTATCATGTTTATCTTGTTGAGTTAGATGCTGGTGGGACTGATGTTGGTTTTGATACAGCAACTAATGCAGCTAACCTTGTAGCAACATCTGGAGTTGCTTCTGCTTACAGACGCATTGGTTCTGTTCTTACAGATAGTAGTAGTAACATTCTTGGGTTTACTCAGTTTGAAGATGAATTTATTTTTGATACTCAAATTACTAATGTAAATGGAAGTGGTCTTGGGACAAGTCGTGTATTGCAGACAGTTAATACACCATTAGGATTTGAAACTAGGGCTATACTTGGTCTAGTTGCAGTAGTTGCAGGATCAAACGCTTCGGTTAATATTACTCTTACACATCCAAATGTAACAGATGCTACTCCTGACAACCCTAATGCAAATAATGCTGGTGAGAATAGTTCTAATAATAATGGCACATGGGCTGCTGGCACACACATAGTTAGAACTGATACATCAAGTCAAGTAGCATTTAGACAAAGCTTTAATAGCACAGTATATATAAATACTAACGGTTATCTTGATCCAAGAGGTAGAGGATAATAAACCACTATGGCAACTAGACTAGCAAAGTTTGAATTTCAACAGGGCTTTCATAGAGAGACTACAGCCTATGCTGAAGGCCAGCGTTGGTTTGATGGTAACTATGTGCGCTTCCGTGCTGGTCGTCCAGAGAATATGCGTGGCTATGAGACAAGAGCTTTAGGTACAACCTTTGATGGTTCGGCCAGAGACTTGCTTACATGGTCAGATTCTGATAGCAAAAAGAGAGCTATCTTTGGTACGCCGGATAAACTATATGCACATGAGGGCGATCAGATATATGATATTACTCCAATAACAACAGCAGTTACTCTTGCTAATGTATTTGGTACTTCGTCTGGTAGTACAAGAGTTTGTTGTTCTGATGCTGGACATGGCAGGGCTGTAGGTGATTATGTATTGTTTACATCTTCAGCAGCTTTTAATGCTGTAAGTTTACAGGGAAATACATATTCTATTATCTCTGTGGAGAGTGCCAATGTATTTACAATCTCAGTTACTGGAGCAGCAGATGCAACAGAGAGTGATACAGGTGCAGCAACATTTAATTATTATATTCCTACTGGTAACTCTATAGCTGTTGCTGGTCTGGGATATGGTGCTGCTAAATATCAAGCTACAGTATGTGCATCACAGACAAGAGCATGGAACCAACCAGCATCTGCTGGATCATCTGGTATTGTATTTAATGTTACACAGTGGAGTCTGGATAACTGGGGAGAAGATGTTGTAGCTAATCGTAAAGGAAGTAATATATTCTACTTTGATAGCGATGCTTCTACAACACCAACAAGAGCTACATCTGTTACTACTTCTCCCATACAAACTAACTCTATTATTGTATCACCTAATGATAGACATTTAGTTTGTCTTGGAACCAATGAGTATGCTGTTGATGCTACAGTAAGTGGTACATTTAATCCTATGTTAGTACGATGGTCAGATCAGGATGACAGAAGTAACTGGGTTCCCTCTGTAAGTTCTACAGCCGGTGAGGTTGTTCTTACAGACGGTACAGAAATAGTTGGCGCAGTTCGCTCTAAGACTGCTATTAACATCTGGACTGATAATTCTTTATGGTTGATGGAGTTTGCAGGACCACCCTTTACATTTAGATTTACACAGGCTGGTACAAACTGTGGTATGGTAGGACAACATGCTGGTATTGACTTTGGTGGTATCACTTACTGGATGGGGTATGATAATTTTCACAGATTTACAGGACAGGTAGAAGATGTACCATGTACAGTGCGTAGATTTATTTTTGATGATATTAATAGAGAATATTACACTAAAGTCTTTGCAGGATTGAACTCAGAGTTTAATGAGATCATCTGGCTGTATCCATCAGGAACTGGGACTGAGTGTGATAAGTATGTAATATATAATCCTGTAGATGACTACTGGATTTATGGTGAAATGATATTTACTACGTTTGCGGATAAAGAAGTTTTTGGAAATACAATTACAACAGGTGTTACTGTTGCTGGTAATAATATATATAACAATGAACCTATAGATGTTTTCACAGGTAATGGTGAAACACTTCCATCTTTTGTTGAGTCTGGTGATTTTGATATTGATGATGGTAATGCTATCATGTTTATGAATAGAATTATTCCTGATTATGATTTGTCTGGTGGTAAGATTAAGATGAAGTTTACAACTAAACAATATCCAGAAAGCACTGAAAGTATAACAAAAGAGTTTGATATAACAAACACAACAGATAAGGTAAACTTTAGAAGTAGAGGAAGGCAAGCAAAGGTACGGGTATCTTGTGACTCAAATAATGCAAGCTGGCGATGGGGATCAATCAGACTTGGCATACAGGGCGATGGAGCAAGGTAATGGCAAGATACCCAACCCTTCCACAAAACATGTCTACAGATGATATTAGAAAAATGTATTCTGATATCCAGAGATGGGGATCAATATTAATTAATGAATTAAGCAATAGAGATACAGTAATAGAAAGTACACCGGCAAGCAATATCTATAGTGTAGTAACTATTACAAGTATTGGAAGACCACGGAAAGGAGACATTGCATACTCAGCAAGCACAGGGAAGTTTAAGGGGTATGTAAGTCTAGGATCAGAAACATCTTGGCAGGACTTAAACTAATGAAAACAATGGCAGAACATTTTAAATTTATCAATGAAAGTACCCTCTATGGTAACTATAATACTGGACAGGCTATTGATCCTTTTCATCGTAGGCTTGATGAGAAGCGAGAACAGTTTGGGAAAATTGATAAAGTAGGGTATAATAGTAGTAATGAATTACTTGATAATAATACTTCTCAGTTTACCTATGGAAGGTTAAAGTAATGGCTGTTGATCCTAGACAAATGATGCCCCCTCCTACTCCTACAAGAACTCCTGTGGTGGGTAACTCACTACAACAACTTGCTGCTATGAGAGCTAATAGGGGTCAGGCTCCTGCACTGGGTAATGTTAGACCTATGCAAGATCGTCCTGCACCACAGGCACCAATAATGCAGATGGGAGAAGATACTAGTGATACAATAAAAGAAGGAGCATTTAATGCTGCTTTTGAAACTCTTGCAAAGAAAGCAGGAGTTGATATTATTGAAGGTGTTCAAGATGTAATGGGAGTAAAGCGTCAACAGCAAGCACAGCAGCAAGCACAGCAAGTTGCAAGCCTACAAGAAGCAGCTATGAGAAATGCAGCAATGCAGAGGCTTATGACTGCAAGCAGTGATCGAACGATTGCAATGGAAAGTGGTGGTCTTATAGCCCTAGCAGAGGGTGGTGAGTTTGCTGGCAGAGTTCCCGGTGATGGACATGGTATGGAAGATAATGTTCGTATGCCAATTAAAGAAGGTAAAGAACAAGTAGCTACACTTGCTGTAAGTCCTAGTGAGTATGTAGTAGATAGTTATACAATGGCAGCACTGGGTAATGGTAATGCAGATGAGGGTGCAGATGTTATGGATGAAACAATTAAAAAAATTAGAAAGAAAGCGTATGGTTCTGAAGAGCAGCCCAATGAAATTAATGGACTTGCTGCACTCAAACCATTAATAGAAAGGGTTTAAGATATGGGTTTTTTATCTTCATTATTTGGTTCTAGTAGGCCACAACCTGCTACTCAACAAGTTGTTACAAGTCAACAGCTTCCTTCTGAAATAGCTCCTTCTGTAAAGAAAGTAGTTGATGAGGCAGAGCTTATCTATGATGCTGAAAAAGCAGCAGGTTATATTCCTTTTGAGGGTGCAACAATAGCTCCGTTTACTGCTGAAGAAGAAGCGGCACAGGCTGGTATAGCAGGACTTGTAGGAACTCAGAAGCCCTTTTTAGATGAAGCTCTGGGTATTATTAGACAACAGTCACAGGCATTTACTCCTGAAGTTGCTCAACAGTTTATGTCTCCATATCAACGTGCTGTTACAGATATTGAAAAGAGAGAATCTCAGAGAGATTTTGAGCGTAATATACAGCCAGCCTTGGAAGCAAAAGCTATTCAACAGGGTGGTGGAATGTCTGGTCTTGGAACAAGAGCCGCACTGGAAGCAGCAGAAGCTCAGAGAAATCAAAGTAGACTTCTTGCAGATATTGAATCAAGAGGACTTCAGAGTGCTTTTGAAGATGCACAGTCAGCTTTTGAAAAGCAAAAGGCAAGAGAGGCTAATACAGCATCAGCTATTGGTAAAGTTGGGGCAGAAACATTTAAGTCTGGTTTGGCTGAACAGGGTGCATTACAGACTCTAGGAGAACAGAAGCGTGACCTTGCTCAGTCTGCACTTGATGAAGAATACTTTAAGTTTCTAGAAGAAAGAGAATTTCCACAACAAAAACTTGCTGAATACTCTGGCTTTGTATATGGTAATCCCCTTACACGTTTATCAAACTCAACAGAAAGTCAAACATCAAATCCTTTTCAGCCTAGCTTTGGACAACAGCTACTAGGTATTGGTTCTACTCTTGGTAGTTCTTTTCTTGGCAGTAAAACAGGTGCTAATAGGTTTGCTGATGCAATAGGTTTAAAAGGTGGCGGTGGATTATCAGATATTATCAAACGTAAGGGGGGAGGACGCTTCCCTGATATGAGTGGTGATGGTAAGGTAACTCAGAAAGATATACTGATGGGTCGTGGTGTGATTCCTCGTCAGTTTGGTGGAACTTTAAGAGATCAAAGGCGTCCCGGTGAAAGTCGTAGAGATCAGGCCGCAAGATTGCGTGGAGAAGAAGGTGATGGTAGAACTATGATAGATGCGTTTATATCAGGATTGCCAACACTTATTCCTACTATGGAAGAATACAAAGCTAGACAACGTGGAGAAGACCCGTTTAAAATTAAAGAGCAGCTTACTTCTAGTAAACCTACTCAAACTATAAATCCTACAGAAATGGAAGTTGATGTTCAGCAAACATCAGGTGGACTATCGATACCAAAGGAAAAAACCCCAAAAGAAATAGCTAAAGATAAGGCCGATGAGTTTGCTAAGTTTGGTGTAAGAAGTCCAGAGGACATAAAAAGAATAGCACAAGAAAGAGCGCAAAGAAGACTTGATGCTGTATCTCAAGATGATATTCCTTTTGCTGCACAAGCAGCCTCTGATTTTCTTGCAGCACTTGGTAGGGCTGCTGTAAGAGAAGAGGGCAATGTAGGTGCTGCGTTTGCAGAAGAAACTGAAAAGACTAAAAAGAAACAAGCTGAAACTAGAAAGCTAACTAAGAAGCAAGAGCTTGCTAATCTAGAAGCTGAGTTTGATGCAGACGACAAAGCTTTTGCTGTACCTGCTACACTGGCAGCTAAGAGAAAAGCTATTCTGGATGCTAATCTAGGAGTCAAGAAAACAATCCTTGAACTTAAAAAGTTAAAAGAAGAAATTAGAAAATCAAGACAAGGAGTTTCAGGTAAGCTTGATACTCTAGTTGAGCAAGATGAACGAGAAGAAACTGTTAAAAATGATATAGAAGAAGTTATTAAGCTTTCTGGGAACGAGGGTTTAATGACTCTATTTAAAGGTTTAGATAAAAACACAAAAAATCTTATGGCTCGTTTAGTTGCTGAAGAAAGGAATAATGGAACTCCATATCAAAAGGCAATAGTAAAAGTTTTAAAAAAACAACTTGCTAAATAATTTAAATGGTAGATAATTCTATATTAAATGATGCGGCTGAAGAGCTAAGTTCTTTACCCGTAGAATACTCAGGACTAAGTGATCGTCTATTAAATTTAGATGATGTGGCTAAAGAATTAAGTTCTTTAGATGTATCTTCTGTGTCTCAAGAAGATAATTCTTTAGATGAATTAAAAAATATAACTTTAAATAAAGATGATTACAAAAAGTTTGGATTTGATGTTAACTCAACATCTCATAAGTGGGACTTAGCCACTGATGATGCTGGTAAAGAGTTTTATAGCACTCTAGCTATGATTGCTGAAACTGTTGGTGCAGATGAAACGGCAAAAGATTTTAGAAATACCTCTGAAGAATTTAGAAAGACTAGAGAGGCTAAACCAAATCCTGATATCAGTATGTCAATTACTGAAGAGTCCTCTAAAATATATGATAGATTTTCTAAGGGTGAAATACTAGGTGCAATAGGCGACACCGCTGAATTTGTTCACTCTGCTTTGGTGGGTGCCGCACCATCTCTAATTGCTACAGGTGCTGCTGTTGGTGGTGGAGTTGTTGCTGCCCCTGTGCTTACGGCTGTAGGTGTTCCTACTATGCTTACAGTTTCTGTTCTTGGCCTAACTCCCGGTCTTCTCTTATCAGCGGGTTCTATTCATGATGAAGCTATAAAATATGGAGCATCTAAAGAAGAAGCTCAAGCTGTTGGCTTGGGTGCTGGTACTGCTATTGGTTTGTTGGATAGAGTTGGTTTTGGCTTTCTAATTAGCGGTCTTACTAAAAAGTTAGGTAAAGACCTTACAGTAAAAACAATTAAAGATCAAACTAATTTACCTGAAAAAACAATTAAAGAAGCTGTAGAAACTGCTGAAGATATAGCTAAGAAGGGTGTAGTTAAAGAAGCTGTTAAGGGTGCTGGTAAGGGTGCTTTAGGTGAGGGTGTAACTGAAGGAACCCAAGCAGTTGTTCAGGATATATCTCCTGCGCTTGTATCTGATAAAGAAATTAAGGGTGCAGAGCTTCTTAAAAATGTTATTGATAGTGCGGCTGTTGGTGGTATAGCTGGTGGTACACTAAGAGGAACACTAAGTGGTGCCTCTGTTGGTGTATCCAGACAGGCCAATCGACAGATACAAGAAGATGAAGAGGTTATAGATAAACTTGTAGAGGCTATTCCTGAAAATGTTCAAAGTCTAGAGAGGTTTGATCCTAATAAACCTTTCATATTAAATGAGGATGGTACTGCAACAAACACTATTCCACGAAGTAAAACTCAAGGGCTATCTGAAACTGAAAGAAAAATTCTTGATGAGCGTGAAGCTATTGAAAGTCGAGATAAAATTATAGACCTTCCACGAACTGCTTTAACGGCTGGCCGTGAGGTTGAAACTGTTTATGATTTTGATAATGACATTGAAGTTTTAAGCAGAGAAAGAGAACAGCTTGTTAGGAAACAAAAACAACAGGGTGATAAGTTTTCTAAAGATGATAAGAAAAGACTTCAAGAAGTAACGACTACTCTAAGAAATCGAAAGGGTGGTACAAGTAATAATCTTCTTTTAAATTTGGTTGCTAGATCAACAGCACCCTTACAACGATTAGCTAATACAAGTCCTGTTGCTAAAAGAATGGTACAAGATTTAACAAACTTTTTTGTTGAGTCTAATCAAGAGATTGGAAGTCTTTATAAAACAAAAGAACTTATTAACGATAGAATAAGAAAAAATTTTAAATTACCATTTCAATCTTCTATACCTAAAAAAATAAAAACTGAAGTAGCCAACCAACTTAATTATAGAGATTATAATTCTACTAATCCTGAAGTTGTAGAAGTTGCTAGACAAATACGTGAAGAAATTTTAGACCCTCTTTATGTTAGGCTGCAAGCATCTGGTGTTGATATAGGTAGAGTTGATGAGTATCTTACTCGTATCTTCAAGCTTCGTCCAAAAGGTCTTGGAAGAAAAAAAGATATAAATAAATTTGTTGAAATTTTAAATCGTAATGGTTTAAACGGTAACAGCATTATGGATAATATACTTGAAAATGATGGAGTATATAATCCTGAAGGTGATATTAATATTTTTGTACCTAATACTACAGATACATCTGTAAGTTCTACTAGAATTGATCCTGAAAATCCTAGAACTCTACCTGATGAAGTTGTTAAAGAATTACAAGATGCTAAACTTCTTGAAACAGACTTTGATAAAATTGTAAATAAATATATTGTTAGTGCTGTTCGTAGAGCAAAGCTAAAAAAATATGCTGATACTTATAATCCTGTAATAAACCAACTGGTTAAAGATGGGGTTATGGAAGTTGACGAAGCTTTGCGTATAAAAAATATTGTTGATGCGTTACAACATAGGTATAAACCAATTAAAAGTAGAGGGGTTAGAACTTTTTTAAGGTTTGCAAATACTGCTACCTATATTGCAACACTACCCTTTGCAGCTATTACAGCTTTGTCAGAACCCTTTATTGTTCTTAGTCGTGTTAGCCCAAAGAATGCTTTGCTGGGTGCAATAGCCGCTTCTGAATCTACATTAAGACAGGGAGTTAGAACCTTTGCTCCTAAGTTTAGTCGAAGTCAGAATGAAGAAGCTTTGATGTCTTTAATGCAGACTGCTGATCTATCTTTGGCAGACGCTATTCGTGATATTGGAGATATATCTGTTAGTAAAAGAGCAACGGATACTTTCTTCAGAGCCAACCTTTTAGCACAGGTAACTCAGTTCAGTCGTAATGTGGCTCTTCAAGCAGCATCAAGGCAGATTGCACAAGACTTAAAAACTTTACACAATCAAGAAGTTGAGGGTGGTAAAGTAACTCAAGAATCAAGACGTGCTAGAAAAAGATTAGAGATCGGAGGTCTTCTTAGCGTTGTACCTAGAGTAAATAAAAAAACAGGAGAGTTTGATCCTCTAACAGAATCTCAAAGAGAAGCTATGAAGTGGGCAGATCAGTATAGTGGTGCAAAAAAATATGGCATATCTACTGAACCTGTGACTGTGCCTCCTGATATAATCACTCAGGCAATGGGTAAAACTGTAGATGAAGTTATTATGACACCTAACCCTCTTAATAAACCTTTATGGATGTCTGATCCTCACTGGTCTTTTGCTGCACTGCTTAAAGGATTTATGATAACCTTTGGTAATACTGTTGGTATGCGTTTTTATAAAGAAATAGCACAACCAATATTTACTAAAGGTAGACTACCTGATATTGGTGATGCAGCTAAGTGGGCGATGACATGGACACTTCTTACTGGAGCTATACTTGCAACAATGACATTAAAAAATGGGATTAGATATGGTGAGGAAGAAAGTCCGTATGATGATCTAGATATTTATGAAAAGATACTTCAGGCATTACTTCAAAGTAATATTCTTGGATATGGTAATGTATTTATAGATGCACTAAGGGCAGAAAAGTATGGTCGTGATCCAATAACATCATTAGGCGGTCCTCTTGTTTCTAAGGCAGCAGATTTAATTACAGCCGTTGGGAGCGGAAGTCCTAAAAGAATAGCAACAGCTATAGGAAATACTACTCCTATTGGAGCATTGCCTAAAGTAGTAAGACCTGATGTTGGGCTTGAAGAATTGATAGAAGACCTTACTAACTAAAAGAAAGGACGAACAGTGGCTAACTGGGAACATTTTACTGAAGATGAGATGCGTTGTAAGGGTACTGGAGAGTG
>CAACVC010000042.1_pt1 | contig 27342 bp, 40 predicted proteins | sample 2381761 | NCBI WGS metagenome assembly CAACVC01 (sample SAMEA5211966, study PRJEB30684) | marine metagenome | biome: Marine; feature: Epipelagic; material: Water | collected 2015-10-15 | depth 45 m
ACCATTATTTGAAAGAGAGGAAGTTAAAATAAATGGCAAAGCTAAGTACACTACTATTAATACTTCTAGCAAGTTGTACATACTCCCCAGTAAATGATAGCAGGGGTAATCAAGGTGAAACAAAAGCATTTCGTTTTACAGATGATTTGCAAACTTGCAGAAGTATTGCTAAAGAAAATACATCAGATGTTATTGAAGCAACTAAGGTTGTCTATAACTGGTATGTACGACCCTCACTTCTTTGGCTACCAGACAAGTGGGAATACGACTATAAACGAATGGTAAATAAATGCATGACTAATAGGGGTCATAGTATATTATCAAATGACTAAGACAGGAGGTCTAAAATGTCAAAACTACTAGAGGCGTTAGAAAACGCTAAACGAAACTTCAATACTTTAGAGAAAAGTGGAAAGAATGCTTTTTTTAAAACACAAAATGGTGTTCATACTTATTCTACTTTAGAAGATATTTTTAAATCTTGTAAGGATGCACTTTACGAGAATAAATTATCTTTGCATTACACTCTAAACTTTGAAGATAACATTCAGTATTTAACAACAACAATAACTCATGTTGATACTGATGAATCCATAAACTCTAAATCAGCTATCGGTACAATTCAAAGTACACCCCAACAAATCGGAAGTGGTATTACTTACTTTAGAAGATATCACATTCAATCAATGCTGAACTTAGAAGCAGATTTTGATGATGATGGAAACATAGCATCAAACATTAAACAACAACCAACAACACAAACCAAAGGAGGTTTATAAATGGCAAATTGGTTAAATTTATTTAAGAACGACAGAAAAACAGAAGGTGATAATCAACCACTCTATAAAAATGCAAAAGTTGTATTTGATAGTGATGTGACTTTAACCGCAGGTATTCCTTATGAAGTAGCTTTATGGAAGAAAGACCAAACTAATAATGGGAAGCCTACGGATATGGTTTCAATTAAAATTGAAGCTAATACATTCTTAATTAATGAAGGTGAAGTTAAGGTAGAAAAAACTGACAAACCGCCGTTCTAAAATAATTAAGGATAAAAAATATATGCAGTGGGTGTGTACGCACCCCTGCTATATTTGTAATTTAGAAGGAAGATTAAATTATTACCAGATACAATTTCATCATCTTCAAGGAAAGTACCGAGTAGGTGCTATGATTAGAGATGACAGTGTAGGAATACCATTATGTTATACTTGTCATTCTATCTTCCATAAACGAGGTGAAAGGTTATATTGGGAAGAAATAAATATAGACCCTAAAGTCTATGCAGATGAACTCTGGGAGGAGTATAATGAAACTAGAAAACTTTAAGAAATGGGATTTACTCCCTATGTCACCATCCAAATTAAATGGATACAGAAACTATACTTGCCAATTTATTATAGAAAAAATTTATAAAAGATTAGGCACATCATCACCTGCGGCTCAAGCAGGGAACACAGTAGAGCCTATGTTAATGGATTTCCTAAATGGTAAGGAAGTTAATCAAGCTGAATACTTAACTAACTTTAAAAAAGAAACTTTAGATTATCCTAATAGAGATGATGTAGAAAAATATCTTGATTTAATACCTAAGATGTTTGAACAAACTAAAGCATTTAAAGAAATAGTAGCTGATAAAGAATTACATTCTTATCAAGAAGAATTATTTACAGAGGTTCTTGGAATACCCTTTAGAGGGTTTAGTGATTTTGTTTACAAGAAAGATGACAAACTTTTTATGTATGACCTAAAGACTAAAGGCAGAATGAGCGTCAACCATTATGATAAATTACAACAATGGTTTTATCGGAAGGCATTACAAGAAACTTATAATATGGAAGTTGAATGTTATTTGTTTATCGTCACTCCTGCTAAATCACATCTTGAACCCATAGAATTTACTGAGGAATTTGAGATTGAGATTAACAATGGATTAAAAAGTATGAATAAAGTTTTAGAGTTATGTAATACACCGAAAGACTTTGCTTATATCTACCAACCTAAAATGGATGATTTCATTTGGCGTAGTAAACATTTATATCAAGCTAGAAAAGATATTTGGGGGATTTAATATGTACGAACAAAATAATACTTTCACTCACGATTTAAAATTTGGTCAAATGAAAGAAGAAGAATTAGCTAACATTTTAGTTAATCAACCGATTGAAGTTAAAACTGACTGTAAATGGAAAAAAACAGGTAATTTAGCTATTGAATATAAATCTAGGGGTAAGCCATCAGGCATAGCCACAACTAAATCTGAATATTGGGCATTTATTTTAGATGCCAATGGATTTACTGAAGGAATATTAATTGTTCCTATCGCTAAATTAATAGTTGTTGCGAAATATCACTATCAACAAGGCAATATAGTTAATGGTGGTGAAAATTCCGATATGGTTTTAGTGCCTATAGCTGATTTAGTAAAATAGTGACTAAAATTACAAAAAGCCAAAAAGAATCTGTGAAGTGTATAGACTGTAGTCGTAAATATACTAAATTTATGTCTATAAAGATTTCACAGTACACAAATGAGCATAAATGTATTAGATGTTATAACGGAGGTAATTATGACAAAGAAAATGATATTCGTGCAATATTGTCCCAACGATATGTGGACAGGTTGTTCTACACTTACAGGTAAAGCTGAACTAGCCTATCGCAGAATTTGCGATTTAATTTATGTTCAGGATAATAAGTTATTTGATGATGAAGTGACATGGGAGCAAGTGGCTAGACCCTTTTATGAAGATATAGCAAAAATCAAAACTGAACTAATCAACAAAGACAAAATCTATATTGATGAAGGTAAAATTCGCAACAAGAGATGTGACTTAGAGATTGAAAAAGCGAAAGATAAACATCAAAAAGCAGTAAAGTCAGCAGAGGCTAGATGGGGTGATGCAAACGGAATGCGAACGCATAACGAACGCATATCCGACCGCAATGCTAACACACTAACACACGAACACACTAACACACCAACCATTAATCATAAATCAAATATATATACGCAGGAGTTTGATACTTTCTGGCGAAAGTATGTTTTAGATTATAAAGATACTAGGTCAGTAAAGTGGGATAGCTTTCAACAATGGAAAAAACTAGATGATACACAAAAAAAATCAGTAGGGGATAAGTACGTCACCTATAGAAACCAAAAAGGCGACTATTACAAGGCACTAGAGCGTTTCTTGAGGAAAAAGATATATCTTGAAGTGACACCTGTTAAAGAAAAATCAGATGAGGAAATGCGAGAATGGAAGTTTAATGGTGATGTAGAGATGAGAAAAAAAGGAATTAAGCCTTTATCTTGGTCAGTGAGTTATATTGAAGAACTAGATGAAGCTATTGCGAATGGCGAGACATAAATTGATGTTTCGCCCACTCCCTATCTTGTTTTTTAAATTCTACTTCTACAAATTGGTCAATGCCTTTAGGAGCATTATCAAACTTGAAAAGGTTAAGAAAAAAACTGATAGATTTGTTAGTAATATGGTAAACATTCATGGTTGGAATATAAGAATAAATTGCTATCTTTAAATTGTTAAATGAGTAAATCAGCTGTGCAAAATCCTCAAAATTATATCATTATAGATAATAAAGATGGTACATTTTCAGCTTTTGTAAATTATGGTGTCTTTGAAAGTAAAGAAGATGCAGAAGTTAGTTTACAGTATGTCATGGATTTAATGGGATATAAATTACAACCAGAAGTCACTTATCACTAATGATAGTACAAGATAAAGCGATAAGCGATATTAAACCTTATCAGAAAAACCCTAGACATAAATACGATATAAATAAAGTTGCACAATCAATTAAAGAATTTGGATTTCAACAACCCATAGTCGTAGATAGAGCAGGAGTTATTATAGTTGGACATGGTAGGTATGAAGCCGCTAAGTCTTTAAACTTAAAAACTATTCCTGTCACTATTGCTGACTTACCACCAGAAAAAGCTAAGGCATACAGAATAGCTGATAATAAAACCAATGAATATTCTGATTGGGATATGGGTTTATTAATTCAAGAGTTTACTGACTTACTAGATAATAATTATGATTTAGAACTAACAGGATTTGATTCTGATGAATTAGAAAAATTAATTGTAGGTGAAAAAGACGGACTAACAGATGAAGATGCAGTTCCAGAAACACCAGAAGAACCAAAGGCACAATTAGGGGATATATATAAACTTGGTAAACATAAAATAATTTGTGGTGACAGCACTGAATTAAATTTTTATGAAAAATTACTTGAGAATCATAAAATAGATTTATTAATCACTGACCCACCATACAATGTTGATTATGAAAGCAAATCAACAGGAATGAAAATTGAAAATGACAATAAAACAGATAGTGATTTTCAAAAATTTTTGGATGATTTTACTTTTAACACTTTTGAATTTATGAAAGGTGGAGCAAGTTATTATATCTTTCATGCAGATGTTAATGGATTAAATTTTCGTCAGTCTTTAAAAAATAATAACATTAAACTGAGACAAAATTTAATCTGGGTGAAAAATGCTTTAGTTATGGGAAGACAAGATTATCAATGGAAGCATGAGCCAATATTATATGGATGGAAAGAGGGTGAAAGTCACAGTTGGTATTCTGACAGAAAACAAACAACTATTATTAATTATGATAAACCGACAAAATCTCAATTACATCCGACAATGAAGCCTGTTGGATTAATTGAATATCTTATAAAAAACAGTTCAAAATCAGAGGATATTGTTTTTGATTCATTTTTAGGTAGTGGTTCAACCTTATTAGCTTGTGAAAAAACCAACAGAATTTGTTATGGTATTGAATTTGACCCAAAATATGTTGATGTAATTGTCAAGCGTTGGGAACAATACACAGGTTTAAAGGCAGAAAAAATTAATTGATTAATAGTGTCTATTATTGATATAAAGCAATTAGCGTACACTCTACGCACAGAAAGAGGACAATATGGCAAGACCGAAATTAAATATCAATGGGGAGGAAGTTCAAAAACTAGCATCATTTGGATGTACCAATGTTGAAATTGCAGATTTCTTTAATTGTAATGAAGCCACTATTAGAAAGGGTTATTCCGAATATCTTACAAAAGGCAGAAGTATGAAAAAATTGCGTTTAAGACAGATACAATGGAAGATTGCCGAGAATGGCAATGCGGCTATGGCTATCTGGCTAGGCAAGAATGAATTAGGACAATCTGATGGCGGAATGGTATCTGATGAGAATGAACCACTACCATTTAGTGTAGATTAGTGCCACTAAGTACCCCTCAAAAAAAAGTATTAGATTGTGATAAAAGATTTAGAGTAATTATCGCAGGAAGAAGATGGGGTAAGACTTTTTTATCAGTCACAGAGATAGCTAAGTTTGCACGTTATCCTAAACGCAAAGTTTGGTATGTAGCACCAACTTATAGAATGGCTAAGACTATTGTTTGGACTGACTTAATAGAAAAACTAACCGCACATAAATGGGTTAAATCTGTCAATAACTCTGACTTGACTATTACATTAAGAAATGGCTCAACTATATCATTAAGGGGTGCAGATAATGAGAACAGCCTTAGAGGTGTAGGATTAGATTTTTTAATTATGGATGAGTTCGCAGATATTAGAGAGAATACTTGGTATGAGATTTTAAGACCAACTTTATCAGATAGGAATGGTTCAGCTTTATTCTGTGGTACTCCTAGAGGTTATGGTAATTGGAGTTATAACCTATTTACCAAAGCTGATGAGGATGTAGATAATTGGGCATCATTCCAATTCACTACTTTAGATGGTGGTAGAGTATCACCACAAGAAATAGAACAAGCTAAAGCTGACTTAGACGAAAGAACATTCCAACAAGAATACATGGGTTCATTCGTTAATTATGCAGGACAGATTTATTATAACTTTGATAGAAAAGAGAATGTCATGGATAATTATATACCTGATACTAATGAGATACATATTGGTATGGACTTCAATATAGACCCAATGTCCGCAGTTATATCTGAATTAAAAGGAAATAATATTTATGTATATGATGAAATTGTCATCTATAGTTCTAATACTGACGAAATGGTACAAGAAATCAGAAATAGATTTAAGGATAAGCATATATTTATTTATCCTGACCCTGCGTCAAAGCAAAGAAAAACATCAGCAGGTGGCGTGACTGATTTGGCTATCTTAAAAAATGCAGGATTTCATTTACGAGTAAGAAACAATCATCCACTTATTAGAGATAGAATAAATGCAGTGAATACCAAATTGAAGAACGGAGTTGGTGATAGAACATTATTTATTGCAAATAAATGCAAAACTATGCTAAAAAGCATTGAAAGACAAATTTATAAAGAAGGAACAACTGTGCCTGATAAGGACAACAATTACGACCATATGAATGATGCATTAGGATATTTAGTGGAATATTTATACCCAGTCAAAAGACAGTTTACACCAAGCAAACCCAAGAGGTGGAGTTAATGGCATACAGTAGAGATTTTTTAACATCAAGGCACAAACACTACGAAGAAAAGTTTAAGGATTGGCATTTTCATTTAATGTCATATCTCGGTGGACAGGATTATCAAGATGGCTATCAACTAAATAGATATATTCTTGAAACTGATGAGGAGTATCTCAAACGAGCAGAAAATACTCCGATTGATAATCATTGTAAGAATGTGGTACAAATCTATTCGTCTTTCCTATTCCGAGTACCACCAACAAGAGATTATGGTTCATTAACTGGTGATGAACAATTAAACTCATTCATTGATGACGCTGATTTAGACGGAAGGTCTTTCAATAACGTCATTAGAGAAATGCAAGTCAATGCATCTATCTATGGTACTTGTTGGGCAATCCTAGATAAACCTGCGGTACAAACTCAAACTAGAGCAGAAGAATTACAATTAGATATTAGACCATACATGAGTTTATATACTCCTGAGAATGTCTTGAACTGGAACTTTGAGCGTTCAATCAATGGTAGATATATTTTAACATCACTAACACTATTAGAAGATTTATTTGATGATGTAGCAACTATTAGAGTTTGGACAATGGAAGATATATCAACTTACAGAGTAAAAGATTTTAACAAAGGTTATTCAACTGCAAAACCAATGCTTGTTGATGAAATGCCTAACCAATTAGGAAAAGTTCCTGCAGTTATTCTTTATAATCAAAAATCACAAAGACGAGGTATTGGTATATCTGACCTTAATGATGTAGCTGAACTGCAAAAAGCTATTTACAATGACTACTCCGAGATTGAACAATTAGTAAGATTATCTAACCACCCAAGTTTAGTTAAGACACCTAATGTAGAAGCTAGTGCAGGTGCAGGTTCTATTATTGAAATGCCAGAAGATTTAGAGCCTAATTTAAAACCCTATCTTATCCAACCATCATCACAATCATTAGATGGCATTATGAATAACATAAACATGAAGGTAGAAGCTATTAATAGAATTACACACATGGGTGCAGTAAGAGCCACCGAAGCTAGAGTACAATCTGGAATAGCATTACAGACTGAGTTTCAATTATTAAACGCAAGATTATCTGAGAAAGCTGATTACTTACAAAACGCAGAAGAACAAATCTGGAACTTATTTGCTGAATGGCAAGGCAGAGAGTTTGATGGTGAAATCATTTATCCTGATAGTTTCAACCTTAGAGATTATGCATCCGACTTACAGTTCCTACAAATGGCAAAAGCATCTGGCGTACAATCTGATAGTTTCTTGAAAGAAGTAGATAAACAAATCGCTAGAGCAGTTGTAGATGATGATGAAAAAATTAATACCATAGATGGTGAGATAGATGCAAAGGCAGTCACTATCGGACAGTTTTCAACACCAACAATAGAGGGTGAAGAAATTGAAGAAGCGTAGAGTTCCTAAAGATAAGAAAACTAAAGTACCCAAGAAATATTTATCAGGTCTAAAAGGTGCTAAGAGAGCAAGACGAGCATCATTAATCAAAAGAGTTTCAGCTTTGTATAAAGCAGGGAAAAGAATCCCCATGTCATTACTGCGTTCAAGGACTAAGGCATAATGGCAGTTAGAAGAAAACCTTTATCAGCTAGTACAGTCGCTACTCTAAAAAGAAAAGCAAAAGCATCTAAGAGATATACTTACGGAACATTAGCCAAAGTGTATCGTAGAGGACAGGGTGCGTTTTTGGGTGCAGGTAGTCGTAGAGTTCCTATGGCGGCATGGGCTATGGGTAGAGTAAACTCATTCCTACGAGGTAGTCGCAAACACGACTTAGACTTACGCAAAAAGAAAAAGTAAAAGGTAAAACAGTTTCAGTTAGTGATTTCTATAACTGGACACATCAACAACATGGTGAGAAGAAATGTTTTTGTGGTAAATTTGCCTGTATAGGTTTTAATTATAGATATGGTATGTTAGAACTATTATGTTTTAAACATTATCAAGAAAGGATAGATAATGGCACTGACCAAGAAGCAAAAGAAACTACCAATGGCTTTACAAAAAGCTATTCTAAAGAAACAAAAGAAAAAGAAAGGAAAGTAAAATGCCAAAACATTACGGAAAAACAAAATCAGTTAAATCTGCTATGAAGATGAAGAAAAGAAAGAAGAAAAAGAAATAGTGGCAAAAAGACGTAAAAAAGCACCTAGAGGTTATCATTATATGCCAGATGGTAGATTAATGAAAAACTCAGCACACAAAAAAAGGAAGAAAAAATAATGGCTATTTATAGAGGTCGTCAAGTTAAGCTGAATAAACCATTCAGAACCCCAAGCAAATCAAAAAAGTTTGGTGTTTATGTAAAGAATAAAGCTACAGGTAATGTTCAGATAGTCAGATTTGGCGACCCTAACCTATCTATAAAGAAAAATATCCCTGCTCGACAAAGAAGTTTTATGGCTAGATTTAGACCCATATTAGCCAAAGTCAAAGGACAGAAAAACCTATCCCCTGCTTATTGGGCAGTGCAATCATGGAAAAAAGGTTTTAAGATTTGATGAATGGCAAAACAAGATATCCTCAACAAATTAATTGATACTCACGAAGAAAGAGTTATTGGCGTACTTAAAAAACTTGAAGATGACATTATCGCTGACTTAACCAAGTCAACCGCAGGTGGTGAAAAGCTAACCACACAACTAGCAGTACAACTTAGACCCAATCTTAAAAAATTAATTGAAGAAAATTATCTATCAGAAGTAGATGATATTATTCGTAGTGACTATGATGAGATTATCAAAGAATATCAGAAGTTCATCAGACCATTACCTATCCCTGCAAGGTTTAAATCATTAACGAAACCTAATCTTGAAGTTATTAACCAACTAAAGTTTTTATCTTTTAGTGGGTTTGAGGATATTGCAAACACATACCTAGACACACTAGCTAACGAAGTTTATCAATCCGCTATTGTAGGCAAAGACTTTAGAGATATGGTAAAAAATATTAGAGCAAAGATAAATGGCGTTTACCAAAGAAGTGATGAAACTGAAATTAATCGCCTAGTAGATTTCATAGATAAAAATAGATACTCAAATAATGCTAGTATCAAGGCACAAGTATCTGTAGCTAGAGAAACATTACAGTCTAAATATGCCACTGATATTTATGGTGATAATATGCGAAGATATGCAAGTCAAATGGCACACGATAGTTTAATGCAGTTTGACGGACAGTTTACTAAGTACAAAGCCGCAGAGGCAGGGATAACTAATTATAAATATACAGGAACGAATATTGTGACTACACGACCTTTTTGTAGAAATAACCTCAATAAAGTATTTTCAGAAGAAGAAGCCAATAGTTTATGGGCATCTACTAGATGGGCAGGAAAGTCAGGAACAGACCCATTTATCAATAGAGGCGGATATAGATGCCGCCATTCTTTTATCCCATATGACCCTGAATGGGAAAATTTGATTGAAGAATAGAAATTTTTTATATATCTCTTAAATAAATACTAACTAAAGGAGTATATTATGTCTGACGAGAATAAAACGGAACAGGTGGAAGCAACAACAACAGAAAATGTAGAAGTAAAACAAGAACAACCAGTAGAACAACCTCAACCAAAACAAGTTGATATTGACAAGGTAGTCAAAGACAGACTTTATCGTCAAGAACAAAAAATCCTCAATGAATTAGGAGTGGGTTCATTAGATGATGTAAAAGCGGCTATAGACGAAAGAAAAAAAGCTGAAGAAGAAAAACAACTTGAACGAGGTAAGTTTGACGAAGTTATCAAAAAGAAAACTCAAGAATATAATGATAAACTAAATAAGCTAGAAGCAGAACTCAGAGATGAAAGAGTTGATAAGCAATTAATCAATGCAGCTTCAAAACATAAAGCCATCAATCCAGAGCAAATCAAATCTCTACTAAAGAATAATGTTCATCTAAACAAAGATGGGAAAGTAGAAGTTGTTGATAATTCTGGAACTCCAAGATATAACAAGGATGGTGACTTATTGACTGTTGATGAGGCAGTACAAGAGTTTTTAACGCAGAACGCACACTTTCAAAGCGCAACTCCGTCAGGAAGTGGAAGTGTAGCCAATGTGGGTCAGTCAAATACGAATAAGACTTTAAACATTTCGGACTTAGACATGAGTAATCCTGCTGATAGAAAAGCATACGCTGAGTATCGCAAATCTAGAGACAGTGTTATTCCAATTAAACTAAATAAATAACGAAAGGTAAAAACAAATGGCAAACGAAAGTACAAGTTCAACGTTAAGTGAACTATATACAGAAATCGTTGCTGAAGCTGAGTTCGTAATTCAAGAGCAATCAATAATGAAGAACTTGGTAAAAAACTACACTATCGCAGGTGGTGGTAAATCCGTAGAAGTACCGATTTACTCAGCTATCGCGGCGGCGGCAGTTAATGAAGCAACTGATTTATCAAACACAGCAGTTAATCCGTCATCAGTGACAATTACTGCATCAGAAGTAGGCGTAATGACTACACTAACTGACCTAGCGAGAAACTCCGCACCAAGAAACGTAGCGGCAGATATCGGTAGATTATTTGGTGAAGGTATTGCAAAGAAAATAGACCAAGACTTAATCGCATTATTTGACGGATTTTCAGTCACATTAGGCGATGGTACAGCGGCTATTACAGCAGCTTCTATCTTCAATGCGGCATCAACACTAAGAGCAGAGGGTTTACCTCTTAATGAGTGTTATGCAGTATTACACCCAAAAATTGCTTTTGACTTAAAAGCAAACTTAACAAACACATTTGCAAACCCAAATGCAGGTGATTTACAGAACGAAGCATTAAGAAGCGGTTTTGTAGGTCAGATTGCAGGTATTAGTGTATTTGAAACTTCAAATATGTCTAACACAGGTAATGCAGGTGACTATAAGGGTGCAGTATTCCATAAGGATGCATTAGCAATCGCTATGATGCAAGACATCAAAATTGAAACACAGCGAGATGCTAGCCTTCGAGCAGATGAGGTGGTCGCCTCTGCAGTGTACGGAGTTGGAGAATTGCACGATAGTTATGGTGTTGAATTACACTTTGATTCATCAATTCAGTAGTATAGAGTATGGGTGGGGATATACTCCCCACCTGTTAAATATATAAAGGAACTATTATGGAATTAGTTAAATTACAAAAAGGCGATAAAATTATCACCAGAACAAAATTTGATTATGAAAAAAATTTAATTCATTGGAAAATGAGAGGTTTTGAATTAGTGGAAGATAAACCTGCACCAAAAAGAACTAGGAAGAAGAAAGAAGATTAATGGCGGCAACATCAGTATTCTCAGTAGTTAGTGCAAACATGACAGATTATCAACCAGATATTCTGGGTTATGGTATTACTGATTTTGATACTCAATTACAATTTGCAGAAGATGATGTTATTAGACAAATCAGAGAAGAATGGTGGGAAAGATACCGCCATACAGTACGATATAAAGATATTACCAAAGTCACTACACTAGAATTAGATAGTTCTAAATTAACACCTGCACAGTTTAAAAGAGCCACTATTTATAAAGCATTAGCAGAATATATTTATCCTCAACTAACGAAATGGAAAGACCCACAAGGTGGTGATGGACAAGACGCTTTCCAAGTACAAATAGAATTTTATAGAGCCAAATATGCAGAAGAATTTAATGCAGTATTAAGAGATGGTGTTGAATATGATGAAGATGGCGATAACACAGTTAGTGCTAGTGAAAAAGAACCCATACATCATTTAAGGTTGGTGAGATAATGTGCGAATTTTGTAATGGTGAATGTGTCTGTAAATAATGGTAGCGAGTGTTCGCATCAAGGACAATTCTGTTCAAGTAAGTAAATCACTTCAAAAAGTTTCTAAACAAGTTTCTAAAGCTATTAAAAGAGCCTTAGCCAATGCCACTGCTTTTGAGATTGCGGCTATTAAAGACCGAACCCAAAGCAAAGGTGTAGATTTTAGAGGCAGAGCATTTAAACCTTATTCACCTAAATATAAAAGAAGATTAGTAAAACAATCTGGTGTTGTTGATTTGACTGATACTGGTCAAATGTTTAGTTCATTAACAAGTAAAGTCACCCCAAGTAAAGGTCAATTATTTTTTAGACAAGCATCAGCTAATAGAAAAGCCTTTTTCCATGATGTTGCAGGTGTAGGTAAAAAGAAGATTATCCGACCCTTTTTTAGAATAAGTAAAAAAGAAGAAACAAACATTGAAAAGATATTCTTTAATGTGTTAGAAAGAGAACTGAGATTATGAGTAAAAGAGAAGATATAGCGGCAAATATAATTACTGTATTAGATGCAGTCACTTCACCTATTGAACTAAAAAAAATAACCAGAGAACCTTTTGAGCCTGAACAGTTAGCCGACCCACAATTTCCTGCATTGTACATTTCCACAGGTGACGAGGTAAGAGAAGATTTTTCTTTAGGTGATACTGCGGCAGGAAAGAGAAGTGGTACAATAGATTATGTATTAGTTGGGTATGTTAAAGGAACAGAAACCAATCTAGACACCAAAAGAAACCAATTAATTGAGGTTATAGAAGAAACTTTAGATGCTGACAGAACTAGAAGTGGAAACGCATTAGAAACAAAAATAGTAGAAGTTAGTTCAGATGAAGGCACATTATATCCTTTGGGTGGAGTAAGAATTGTGGTAAGAGTATTTTATGAATTTGTACGAGGTACAGCATAATGGCTAAAAGAGTAAAGCTATACAAAGATGGTAATTCCATAGAAGTATGGGATAATAATATAGACAAGTTTCTTGCTAATGGTTATAAACTAGAAGCAGAAAAAAAACCTACCAAATCTAAAAAAAAGGTAGAAACAAATAACGAAGGAGTAAACGAATGGCAACACACGTCGGAACCGCAGGAGTAGTCAAAATTGCATCAGCAACTGTAGCTGAAGTAATAGGTTTTAACATTGACGAAACTAACGATACTGTTGAAGATACATCATTAACTGATACTGCAAAAACCTATATTGCACTAAGAAAAGATGCCACTGGTACTATTGAATGCCATTGGGATGAAACAGATTCATCAGGTCAAGAAAGCCTTGATGTTGGTGCTTCTGTCACATTAAATCTTTACCCAGAAGGTGCAGATAGCGGAGATGCTTATTATACTGGAACTGCTTTAGTGACAGGTGCATCAGTAGCAGTGACAATGGATGGTGTAATCAGTAGAACATTTAATGTTCAATTTACTGGTGGCGTCACACATACAACAGTCTAATCTATATGCCCAAAAAAGATTATCTTGAAGGTGCTATCAATCATTTTAAGCACCAAGAGATTAAAATTATTGAAGTAGAAGAATGGGGATTGACAGGCGAAGATGCCATTTATGTTAAACCATTTACACTTTTAGAAAAATCAGAAATCTTTAAAGGCTCTAATGATAATGACTTAACTGTCTTAATTGATGTCATTGTAAAAAAGGCACAAACAAAAGATGGTGAGTTAATGTTTGATTTAGAAAGCAAGATTAGGATGAAAAAGTTTGTTGACCCAGATATTATTGGCAGAGTTGCTAGTCAAATTCTCGGAACTGTATCAGATACTAAAGAAGTAAAAAAAAACTAAATTCTGATTCAGATTTTAGATTTCATTTTTTCTTAGCAGAAAAGCTACACAAAACTATTGGCGAAATAATGCAAATGCCAGTAGAAGAATATTCTATGTGGGTGGCTTATTATAATCTCAAACATGAAGAAGAACAAAAAGCATTGAACAAAGCGAAGATGCAAGGTAAAAGAAGATAATGACAAAAAAACTGAATATTGACATTATTGCAAAGGATAAATCCCAACAAGCATTAAAACAAGTTCAGGGAAATCTAAATCAAACAAAAGCATCAGTAATAAACCTAAAAAATGCTTTAGTAGGCATTGGTGTAGGTGCAGTTGTTAAATCTTTTGTAGATGTTGGAAAAGAGGTAGAAAGCCTCCAAGTTCGTTTTAAATTCTTATTTGGCTCAGTAGAAGAAGGCAAAGAAGCTTTTGATAGTCTTACCGATTTTGCAGGTAGAGTTCCATTTTCTCTAGAACAAATATCTAGAGCATCAGGTAATTTAGCGGTTGTAGCTAAAGATGCACAAGACCTTACAAGAGTTTTAGAAATTACTGGTAATGTAGCGGCAGTCACAGGATTGGATTTTGAAACTACATCATCACAAATTCAAAGAGCATTTGCAGGTGGTATTGGTGCGGCAGATTTATTTAGAGAAAGAGGTGTTAGAGCTTTATTAGGATTTCAAAATGGTGCAAAGGTCACCGCAGAAGAAACAATAGCAAGATTTGAAGAATTATTTTCAGGAGATGGTCAATTTGCAAATGCCACTAAAGACCTAGCAACAACACTTGAAGGAACTCTATCAATGATAGGGGATAAATATTTTGGATTTCAAAAAAGAGTATCACAAGAATTTTTTGATGAATTAAAAGGTGAGTTTAAAGCACTAGATACTTTTTTTGCTGAGAATGAAAAACAAATAGAAGTTTTAGCACAAGCAGTAGGTAAAAGTTTAGCAGGTGCAATAACAACACTTGCTGATGGGGTAAGATTTGTCACTGAGAACTTTGAAACTTTTAAAAGACTAGGTATGGCAGTCGCAGTATTTGGTTTATCAAAAGCATTTTTAGCACTTGCAGTTGGTATAGGTAGAGCCTCAGTTGCTATGCTTACATTCAATAGAACTGCCATGAAAAATCTTATTGGATTACTTGCCGCCGCAGGTTTTGTTATAGCTGAAACAACAGGAAAATTAGATGAATTTTTCAAGGCATTTGAAAAACCAAAATCTTTAGAAGATTTATCGGTAGAAGTCGATTTATTATCAACAGAATTAGAATCATTATCTGATGTGACTGACCCTGATTTTGGGATTCTTCAAAACGAAGCAAAAATTCTTAAAAATGAATTAAATGCACTTAAAGAAACTTTAGAACCAACATCATTAGAATTTGAAAATATTGGCTATCTTATAGAAGAGGTAAATAATGCTTTAGATTCTTTACCTTTTAGAGAAGTGACTATTGGTGTTGAAGAAACAACAAAAGAAATTAGTTTTTTAACTGAAAAATTGGGTGAATTTAAACAAGGTTTTGAAGATGCTATGAACAAAAGCCAATTTAATGCGTTTCAAAAAGCAGGTGAAACTGCATTTAGTTCTTTAAAGAAAACAATGGCAGATTTTGTCATTACAGGAAAACTTGACATGAAAGGTTTTTCAGATGCAGTAAAAAGAGCATTAGTAGAAGCATTAATAGGTGAGGCAGTGACTGCCGCTATTGGTAAAGCTAAATCATTATTCCAAATGAAGGCTATAAAAACCGCATTGATAAATACATACGAAGCAGGAACTAAAGCATTAGCACAAGGTGGAGTTTTAGGACCATTCCTAGCGGCAGGTGTTATAGCAACAGGTATTGGAATGGTTAATAAAATTAAAGGATTTGAAAAAGGTGGTAGACCTCCAGTTGGTCGTCCTTCAATGGTTGGTGAGGCAGGACCTGAACTTTTCATTCCCCAACAAGCAGGAACAATAGTACCCAACAATAAAATAGGTAGAATGGGTGAAACAACAGTCAATGTAAATGTATATGCTAATGACACAGAGGGTTTTGATGATTTATTAGTTAAACGTAGAAGTACGATTGTTAATGTGATAAATGATGCACTTAACAGTCAAGGGAAGGAAGCATTAGTTTAATGAGTGGCACATATCCAACATCACCAACATTTAGAGCATTAGGATTTAGTTCCGAACAAAAAACAATCACATCTACTACTGACAGTGGTAAGATGTTTAGTGTTCAAGTAGATGGTCAAAGGTGGAAGTTCTCAGCTTCATATGCACCTATGGGAAGAACTAAATTTGCTCCTGTCTATGCATTTATAATCAAACAAAGAAGTCAAAAAGAAACATTCCAAATAGTTCCACCTGTCATCTCTAGTGCTAGAGGTCATGAAGTAAATAATGTTGCAGTTAATGGAGCACATACTGCAGGTGATACAACCATAGCAGTAGACGGACACCATAATAATTCAGCAGGTGCATTTTTGGCAGGTGATTTAATTAAATTTGGTAGCCATAGCAAAGTCTATATGATTGTTGAAGATGTCACTCCATCAGGAAACGCATCTACATTAACGATAGAGCCACCACTACGAGAGAACTTAGCTGATGATGCTACAATAACTTATGACAATGTTCCATTTACTGTAAGACTTACAAATGACATTCAACAATTTAATACTGACGATATAGATTTATATAAATTTGAAGTTGATTTCATAGAGGCTCTGTAATGACTAGGGGGTTATCTAGTGCTATAACCACAGAGTTAGGCAATCAAAATATAAAAACGATTGCTTTAGTAGAAATAAATTTTCCTACACCACAAAGAATAACTAATCATTATAAAGACATAACTCATAATTCTAATACCTATACTTCAAGTTCACACCTATTAGGTGTTAGTGGTAAAGGTGAAAATTCATCTATTGATGTATCTAGCTTTCAAATTGAATTATCTGCAGTTGATAGTGCCTTTGTCTCTATTGTTTTAAATAATGTAGTGAATAATGACCAAGTGACTGTTGATATGGGTTTTCTAGATAGTTCAGATGCTTTAATAGATACATTCACTTATGAAATAGGTTTTATAGATAGCTTTAGAATAGATACTGAAAAGGGTAGAATAGTTTTAAATTGTACTTCTCACTTTGCAGACTTTAGTAGAACTGCAGGAAGAAAAACAAATAACGGAAGCCAACAAAGATTCTTTAGTACAGATGTGGGTTTTGAATTTGCAGGACTAACAGTTCAAGATATTTTATGGGGTAGAAAATAATGGGCTTATTTGATGGCATAGGAAAAGCAATCAGTGATATTTTTAAAGGCGTTCAACAAGTATTTACCAATATTATTTCTTGGATTATCCCTATTCCTGATGTTCCTGATTTTGATAGTGATTTAGCTGACCAAAATGCTAGAGGTGTTTTACTTAATAAACAATCTAATAATGCACATATCCCTATTGTTTATGGTGAAAGATTAATTGGTGGAACGCGTATCTTTTTAGAGGTATCTGGAACAGATAATCAATATCTTTATGGAGCATTAGTATTATGTGAAGGCAAAATAAATAATATAACTCAAATAAAAGTTAATGATGATGTAGTGACCTTTAGTGGCTCTATTGCAGATGGAACACAAATAACTTCTAATGATAGTCGCTTTGGTACAACAATCACTATTCAACCTTTTTTTGGTGGTGATAGCCAATCAGCATCTAGTCTATTATCAACTTTAAGTGATTGGGGAAGTAATCATAAATTATCTGGAGTAGCTTATATTGCATTTAGAATAGAATGGGATGCAGATAAATATACAGGTATTCCTCAAATCCAAGCAAAAGTTCAAGGTAAATTAATATCTACTTATGATGGAAGTAGTAGTGAAACTGCAAATCAATATTCAACCAATCCTGCTTTTATTCTTCTTAACTATTTAACAGACACAAGATTTGGTAAAGGTATTCCGATTGCAAATATAGATATACCTAGTTTCTATACTGCATCTACTGTATGTGCCACACAGATAACTCCCTATTCAGGTGCATCACAAATTAATCTTATAGATACAAATGTTGTTCTAGATACTTCAAATAAAATTATAGATAATGTTAAAAACCTTTTACGAGGTATGAGAGGTTTATTAACTTATCAGCAAGGCAAATATAGACTTGTTGTAGAAACTACAGGCTCATCAGTATTAACACTAAATAAAGATAATGTTGTAGGTGGTTTACAAATACAATCAGAAAAGAAAAATTCTAAGTTTAATAAAATTCAAGCTACATTCATTAATCCTGAAAAGAATTATCAAAGTGATACGATTGTTTATGATACCAATCATTCCACTTATTTAAGTGAAGATGGAGGTATTCTTCAAGAAGGTGCAATAGATTTACCTACATTCACCTCCCCTTACCAAGCTAGAGAAATGGCTAAACTTGTTTTATTACGTTCAAGAAATAGTCTAGCAGTTTCATTGACTGCAAATTATGAAGCCATGAATTTAGCAGTAGGTGATATTGTTGCATTAACAGAAGATTTAACAGGTTTTTCAGCTAAGAATTTTAGAGTTGCAGGATTAGCAATCAATTCTAATTACACTGTTTCTTTATCATTAACAGAGCATCAAGATAGTTTTTATACTTTTGAAACACAAACAGAAGTAGCGGTTGAGCCAGATACTACCTTGCCAGACCCCTTTACAGTACAACCCCCTGCTTCAATTACCTTATCAGATGAACTGATAGAATATGCAGAAGGTATTACTATTACGAGATTAAATATAGATATTACATCAAGCACTGATAGTTTTGTCCGTCAATACTTAGTAGAAGCAAAACTTGATACAGAAACAAATTTTAAAGTTGTTGGTCAAGGTGATGATTTAAATTATGAATTACTGAATGTTATTGATGACCGAACTTACAATGTGCGTGTCAAAGCAATCAACAGTTTAGGCGTATCAAGTTCTTTTATTACTGCTGATAGAAAAATTGTAGGTGCTACAGAGCCTCCAACAGATGTAAAAAACTTCTCTGTAAATATGCTTGGTAGTTCTCAAATGCAATTAAATTGGGATGCTAATATTGATTTAGATATATCTTTCTATGAGATTAGATATCAAAATGTGACTTCAAATGCTCAATGGAATAAATCAGTAAATTGGCTACAAGTTCCTAGAACATCTGGTACATCAATTACAACTAATATAAGAAGTGGTGCATTTTTAATAAAGGCAGTAGATAAACTTGGTAATGAAAGTAATAATGAAACAATAATATTCTCTAATATTGCAGAAATCACAGAGGGTTTTAAAAATATTCAAACATTAACAGAAGATATTACCGCAGGTACATTTGATGATGATGTAGCTTTAACTGATAGCAGTGGCACGACATCTATAGTTTTAGATACTAAAAATGATTTTGATGATGTGACTGGAAACTTTGATAGTGCCTCTGGTAATTTTGATTTAGGTGGTGCAGATAGTAATATTGATGATGAAGGTTTTTATACCCTTAATCAAAGTCTATCTCTATCAGCTATTTATGATGTCTCATTTATCAAAAGCATTACAATAGACCAAATAGAGGACCCATATGACCAATTTGATAGTGGAAGAGGTGTTGCTTTATTTGATGATGCACCTGCACCTTTTGATGGTAATGACCCTACCAATGCTACTGCACAATTACAGATAGCTACATCAACCACATCTTTAGATAATGCTACTGAATTTCAACCAATGAATACATCTACTACTTTTAAAGGAAGATATTTTAAATTTAAATTAAGACTTGCTAATAAGAACAATAAAACTAGAGCATTTGTTTCAGGGATATCTATTGATGTTAAGATGCAGAAAAGAACTGAAACAGGAGAAGATGTAGCGAGTGGAACAACTACAAAGACAATAACATTTACTAATCCATTTTTTGCAATACCTAGTATTGGTATTGCCGCACAAAATATGGCAACAGGTGATTTTTATTCTATCAGTAATAAGTCAATTTCATCTTTTGATATTGTATTCTCAAATTCAGGTGGTAGTAATATAAACAGAACTTTTGATTTTGTAGCCATTGGGCATGGGTTGAAAAGTTCATCATAATGAGGTAAAAAAACAAGTATGAGCCAAGTATCAGACGTTTCTATAGCTAATCAAGGTTTCTCAGCTTTTAGAACTGAATTAAATAATATTTTAGGTGCATTAAACTCAATGCATTCTGGAACATCAAGACCTGCATCAGCAACCACAGGCACTATGTGGCTTGATACGACCAACTCAGGCTCTAATAGTTTAGAAATAAAATTCTTTGATGGTAGTGATGATATATCAGTAGCTACTGTTGACACTTCAGCAAATACAATCAATTTTTTAGATAGTGTAGTCACAGGCGTAAATATCGTGACTGATACTACTCCACAACTTGGTGGAAATTTAGACGTTAATGGAAATGATATTGTATCAACAAGTAATGGTGATGTAGATTTAGACCCAAATGGTTCAGGTCTTGTTGTATTCAAAGGTAATAGCACTAAAGGTGCAGGACAGTTTAAGTTAAATTGTGAAGTTAATACACATGGGGTGACAATTAAAGGACCACCACATAGTGCGGCGGCATCATATACATTAACATTACCCAACAATGATGGTGATGCAGACCAAGTTATAAAAACAGATGGCTCTGGTGTTCTTAGTTTTACATCAGTATCTGCTCTTTCAGGTGCAGGTATTCAAAATGTTATTGAAGATACAACACCACAACTTGGTGGCGATTTAGATGTTAATGGTAATCAATTTGTATCTACTTCAAATGGCAATATACAGTTTACACCTAACGGAACAGGTAAAATATTATTTGACAATGTAGCTTATTCACCTACAGGAACATTAACAGATGGTGCAACAATTAACTGGGACACATCAGCAATCCAAGTAGCACAAGTGACTTTAGGTGGTAATAGAACTTTTGCAGCACCTACAAATTTAATTGATGGTGCATTTTATGCCTTAGTGATTATTCAAGATGGTACAGGCTCAAGAACTGCTACATTTAACTCAGTATTTAAGTTTGCGGCGGCAACCGCACCTACACTTACTACAACTGCAAATGCAAGAGATATTTTAGTTTTTCAATCAAACGGAACAAATTTATATGAATCTGGAAGGAGTTTAAATCTTACATAATGTTTGCTTTAGTACAAGATGATGCTTTTGTTAGGATAGTTAATTCTAACAAAGGAATACAAATAGATGATAATCAATATCCTAAAACAATTTTTTCATTATGGACAAACGCTGAGAGGGAAGCGATTGGCATATATGAAGTGGTCATGGACACAACTAATTACAAAGACGAAGTTTACTATATCAATACTGATGTTAGTTATGCCTATTCTAGTGGTACTGTCACAGGAAGCTATGGCACTGCTACTGCTAAACAACTAGCTGATAGTCTATGGACACAACAAGATGATGATGATGGTTTAATGCCAAGTGATGTTTCTGTTGGTGATGTCAAAGTCAAAGGATTAAAATCATTAGAGATTGAAAAAATTAAAGCACAAGCAAGTGGACTATTATCCCCTACAGATTGGCATGTAGTCAAAGCAACTGAAGTAGCTGATTATTCTGTACCTACAGATGTTGCAACTTACAGAACAAATGTAAGAGCAAAGTCTAATGAAATGGAAACACAAATAAATGCGTGTTCTGATGTTGATGCTTTAAAAACTTTATTCACTTGGGTGTATGACGAAGATACAAATACAACTTCAAGACCATTAGCTAGTTTCCCAGAGGTGATATAATGACATTCCCAATTCTAGGTGGGAATAGTGCAGTGGCAGATGTTCAAGCTAGTTCCCTAAGATTTAATGAAAACGATAATCCAAATTTAAATAGAACACCTAGTGCGTCTAACAGAAAAACTTTTACTACATCTTTTTGGTTTAAAAGAAGTCATTTAGATAGTACGGCAGGTAGTAATTTTTATTTATATAGTGGTGGTAGTGATGCCAATAATTATTTTGGTTTTCTTTTAAATTCATCAACTGATAAAGCAGTAATTTTTGATAGTGTAGGTGGTGCAAATAAATATGATTTAAGACCAAATAGAGTTTTTAGGGATACGTCAGCATGGTATCATATCGTTCTTATTGTTGATTCTACTGAATCTACATCTAGTGATAGAGTTAAATTATATATTAATGGTGTAAAAGAAACTTCATTTTCAACTGAAACTTATCCAAGTTTAAATCAAGATTTTACTCAAAATAGTAATGTATTACATACAATCGGTGCAGAATATTCTGGTTCATTAACATCTTGGTATGATGGTTATATTACTGAATATAATTTCATAGACGGACAAGCAAAAGCACATACAGACTTCGGTGAATTTGATTCTACTTCAGGTATATGGAAACCGATTGAATATTCAGGTAGCTATGGCACGAATGGTTTCAAACTTAACTTCTCAAATAGTGGTAGTCTTGGTGCTGATAGTTCTGGTAATGGTAATAACTTTACGCCTACGAATTTAGCATCTACTGACCAAACAACAGATACACCGACTAATAACTTTGCTACTTTTAATTCATTATTTAAAAGAACATCAGTCAATCCTACTTTTTCAGAAGGAAATTGCAAAATAGTACAAACTGCTTCTAATGGAATAGCTTATTCAACACAAGGTGTATATAGTGGTAAATGGTATGCAGAAATAAAAGTAGATAATGTAGGCACTGCTACTTCTTGTGGAATTTTAGAGCCATCAGCATATGACAATGGCAACCCAGATACACAAGCACTTTATTATCAAAGTAATGGTAATAAAAATAATAAAGGCTCAGCTAGTTCTTATGGTGCTAGTTATACAACAGGTGATATTATTGGTATTGCTCTTGACGCAGATAATGGAACATTAGCATTTTATAAAAATGGTGTGTCTCAAGGAACTGCTTTTACAGGATTAGATACAAACACCACATGGCTTATTGGTTGCCACGGATATGGTGGTTCTGGTAGTCAATCAGCTAATTACGGCAACCCACCATTCTCAATCTCGTCTGGCAACAGTGATGATAACGGATATGGAAACTTTGAATACGCACCCCCTAGTGGCTATCTTGCACTATGTACTCAAAACCTAGCAACTGAATTATCCCCTACGATTGATGATGGCAGTCAATATTTTAATGCTACCCTTGTGACATCAACAGGCTCAGATATAACTATTAATACAGGATTTAAGCCTGATTTACTCTGGACGAAAAGTAGAAGTTATGATGCTAGGCATGAATTACATGATAGCACAAGAGGGGATAATAAAAGATTAGTACCTAATTTAGAAACGGCAGAAGAAACATTTAGTGATTATGTGACATTTTTAAGTGATGGTGCAACATTTGGTACAAATATTCCTCATGCTTTAGCAGGTAGCACAGGTCGTACAGGAGTTGCATGGTCATGGAGGGCAAATGCAGGAACTACCTCATCTAACACATCTGGAAGTGTCACATCAACAGTACAAGCTAACACAACGGCAGGTCAGAGCATTGTGACTTTCACTTCCCCAAGTTCAGGAACATACACGATTGGTCATGGTCTTTCTACCGCCCCTGATTTGGTCATTTACAAAGCAAGAGGTGCTTCTTCACCTTGGTGGACTTTTTTTACATTACTTGATGGCTCTGTAGATTATGTATCTTTAAGTAGTACTGGTGCTAAAGCTGATGATTCCGCAAGTTTATCCGCACCAACTTCAAGTGTATTTAGTTTAGTAAATAATTATGCACCAACTAATACAACCGCAGTAGCATACTGTTTCCATAGCGTTGAGGGATACTCTAAGATAGGCAAGTATATAGCTAATGGAGCAGATGGTGACGGACCAATGGTGTATCTCGGATTTAAGCCATCATTTTTATTAGTGAAAAATCTTTCAAATACTGGTGAATGGGGAATGTTTGATAGTAAAAGAAATACATTTAATGTTGTGAATGCTAGATTATCAGCAGATTCAAATGGAGTAGAATATTCAGGAGATTCAAATAGAGATTTTGATTTTTTATCAAATGGTTTCAAAGTGCGAAATGGCTCAGCAGATGTATTTAATACATCAGGAGATTCATTTCTCTATATGTGTTTTGCAGAAAACCCATTTGTTGATAGCAATGGAGTTCCTAATACTGCGAGATAATGAAACTATTAATATCAATTTTGTTTCTATTTACTGTTGTAGCAACATTCACAGATATTAAAGCTGAAACGAATACTGTTAGTTCTACTGTCGTTAATAACACACCCCCTACTGCTAATTCCCCTGCAATCAATATAGTCAATAGTGATATTTGTAAATCTGGTGTATCTGGTGCAATTCAATCAAATGTTATTGGATTTAGTACAGGCATCACTATTACAGATATGAACTGTGAACGCATTAAATTAGCTAGAAGCCTTTACTCAATGGGAATGAAGGTTGCAGGTGTTTCTATACTTTGCCAAGATTATCGTGTTTTTGATGCTATGATTATGTCTGGCACACCTTGTCCATATATGTCTGATATAGGCGAAGATGCATTATCTCAATGGGAACAAAATCCTAATAAAATCCCTGAAGGCAGTGTCGCATTAATTAACAACCAACCTACAGTTCAAGAAACAAAAGAGGTAGATAATGATGGTCTTAAAAATTTTGGTCTTATGGCTCTTAGTTTACTCCTCTTATTCTAAAGCTGAAGAATGTTCCACTGACACTATAGGTTTATGTACTCCCTTAGTGACAGATATCATTACTGAAGAAAAAGTCATTGAAGAAGAAACTGATAGTACAGGTATTTATATTACCGAAACAATCACAAAAACTACAACTACAACCACAGTCACGAATGAAGATAGCGGAGATATATTAGATGGCAGTAATGGGTTTGTTTCTACATCTAAAGAAGGTGATATGGATATTGATTGGGGTGGGATTGGCAGTGCATCTATGCCTTCTGGTAGTTATTGTAATGAATTAGGCACAGATAGATGTGCTGAGATTACAGACGCTAATTTAACAACCTTTTATCAGCAAGTAGATATTTCAGAACTAGATATTAATTATGGTGGTACTACTGAATATACAATCAAAGTAGATAAACAAGATGAACAAGATAGTGTTTATATGAAGGTTGTAGGTAGAAATGGAAATACAGAAGTCTTTAATGGTACTGATGTTCTATCAGCTTCTGGCGTTAATAGTGGGTATCAACAATATCAAGGTAATTTTGATTTCTCAGGAAAGATAACTAATCTGATTATTGAAGTAGGTGGCAGGGATATTAATCTAGCGGTGGGAGTTCTATTTGATGATGTGAGTATTAATGTTTTATATAATGTTATTGATACAATTATTAGCCAAGAGATAACTAAACTAGAAACTTTTATTGCTTTGAATTTAGACCAACCAGAAATGATTGATGTCGCTGAAGATGTATTTAAATTTAATGATGTATCTAAGCAAGATGATTTTATTATGTTTGAGCCTATAGAGCCAGAGCCTATGGAAATATCTTATGAAACTATTGAAGCTGAATTAGAAGCACCTGTGATAGAAGAAATAAAAATAGAAGAAGCACCTATGGAAGAAATTATAGAAGTAGAAATGGAAGAAGTCGTAGAAGAAATTGTAGAAGAGCCTGTAGATGAAATAGAAGTAGCTAGTGTTGACGAGCCTGTAGATGAGCCTGTTGAAGAAACAAAAGAAGAGCCTAAAGAAGAAGTAAAAGAAACTAAACAAGAGAAAGCCAACAAGATAGTCAAGAAAATGGGTGATAAAGGTAAATATGATGCCAACAATCAAACAAAGACTTTAGTCGTCATGCAAGTTTTGGCAGATAGTAAGAGTTTTTTTGACCAACCTCAGCTACCACAAATACAAGGATTTTTTGACAATAGAACTTTGCCAGATGGTGAAATAATTGATAATAATATTTTGATGTATAATTTGTTTATGAATAACGATATAGGACACAATCAATTAGTGGATTTACAATGGAAGTAGAATATAAGGGAATTTCTATGAAGGGTGGAAAACTCTTTATTATATTTTCTTTATTAGGAACTCTTGGTGGTGGATTATGGGGTGCATTTGAATTTTGGAAAGATTATCAGATACTTCAATCAAGAGTTGAGAATTTTATTTCCCCTGACATGAGTAAATATGATGAACAAATAGCAGTTCTTAAATCAGAGGTTTCAATGGTATTAGAAGAAGTTAGTCTAGTTAATGATGTAGCAACTTCCTTAAAAAACGATTTAAGAGACGATATTAAGACCATGAAAGCCGATATAAGAGCCATAGACAAGGTAGTTAATGACATTGAAGATAGAGTTAAGGCGAATGAAAGAGAAATATCTACAGATTTTAAGATTTTAGAAAAAGAAATAGATGATAAGATAAGAAAAGCATTAAACAACCCATTAGCAGGAGTAAAATAATGGCAACACAAAAAGAAGTAGAAAAACAATTAAGAGAAGCAAAAAAAGAAGTTAGAGAACTAAGAACGCATAATCAATTTTTATTAGATAGATTAGAAGTTGCTCATGCTAGAACTTCAGAATGGATAAAAAAGTTTTATGAAAAGACTATTGATGATTGTGTAATACAACAAAAAAATGAATCAGAATACCAAGAGAAATTAAAGAAAGATAAAGAGTTAATAGAAACATTTGACAAACAATCACAAGTTAAGCTAGATAGTAATTTAAATGGCAACACAGGCTGAAAAAATAAACAAACTTGATAAAGAGATAGCCTTAATTCAAAAGGATATCTATGTCATTAAGAACAATCATTTAAAGCATATTGAAACAGATATTCGTAATATAAAACTTGTAGGCTACACTGTTGCTATAGGTGTCTTTAGTCAACTATTTATGCTTGTTAAAGACTTACTTCTTTAATGTCTAAAATTATATTCCTATTAGGGTGGTTTTGCCTTAATGGTGAATGTGTCAATGTAAACGAACAATATAAATCCGTAGAGGATTGCAAAAATCAAGGAATGTTATTACAGTCAATGTTAGATGAACAAAATATTCGTAAATATTTTTTATCTTGTATTGATATTAAATCACCCACTTACTAGAAATTTTTAAATGGATGAGAAACAGCAAAAAGGAGTAGCATCAGAACTTATTGCTGAATATTATTTAACTAAAGCAGGATATTTTGTTTATACCAAAAAATCAGTTCAATCCCCTG
>CAACVC010000044.1_pt1 | contig 26265 bp, 49 predicted proteins | sample 2381761 | NCBI WGS metagenome assembly CAACVC01 (sample SAMEA5211966, study PRJEB30684) | marine metagenome | biome: Marine; feature: Epipelagic; material: Water | collected 2015-10-15 | depth 45 m
TCTAATTTACTTTTTGTTTTTTTCATTATAATGCCTCACTACAAGCAAAAGATATTCCGTATTTACTTACATGGTCTGTATCCCAACTAAATTCGTTACTATCTAATCTCATTATTGTTGTTGTGTTTAAATAAACAACTGTTGTATCGTTATTAATTGTTTCTATTCCTTGCCTTAATGCTGGTTCTATTTTTACATTAGCTTCACCACTGCCATCAGCACTTACATCTTCTGTAACCATATAAACATAAGAATTGATTTGTATATAATCTCCTGCTTTAAATACATTTGCTCTACTAGCAGTAAATCCATCTAATGCTACTTGATTACCTGTTTGACTAGCACCATTAACTCTTACTGTGCCTGTCGCAGTACCCTGAATTGTTTTTCTATCTTGATCACCTATTTTAAAAGTTCCTCTAACACCTCTTAACTGTAAGAAGAAAGATAACCATATTGATGCTTTGTCTTTCAGCATAGGTGGTAAAGTCATAGTTGCACCCCACTGCTCTCCACTGTGTTGATAAACTTGTTGTTGTAAAGTAAATGGTGATTGCGTAATAGATGTAATTCTTCTTAAACTCCAGTTCTGTGTTTTAATACCTGTAGCTGTAGGTAAAGTCAGAGGATATGATGGTGTAAATACTGCCATAATTAATTACCGAATGCCTTACTAAATTTTCCACCTCTTTGCTTCGCAGTAGCAACAGCAGATATTGTTGATTGTTGTATTGCTGGTAGCATATTCATAACTTCTGCTCTCACAGTATTAGTTACACCAACAGCAAAGTTTAAATTTTGTACTACACTAATACCTCCACCACCCATTGAATTTTTAGTGTCAGCATTGTTTCTTATTGTACCAGCACTTCCTGGAACAAATAACTCTGGACCTCTTTCTCCGACTAGAGTAGGTGTACCAGCTTGTACTGTTCCACCACTTGCTGCAGCATCTGTTCTACCTCTGCCTGAACTTAATGTTGGTTCTGCAGGTGAAAATATACCCTCTATACCTTGTGTTATAACTCCAGTAACTTTGTCTAATATAAGTTTCTTAATGATAGCTTTTTGTATATCTATAATCAGTTCTCTTAAAATTGCTTTAAAATCTAACGCACCTTGTTTACCTCTTAAAAAGGCATCTAAAACTTTATCTCCTACTGAATTAAATTCGTTTCCAACTGATTTAGCTATAGATTTGACATCTGCCATTTGTTCTTCAAACTCTGCCATCTTAACAGCATTATCTCTTATAATTGGACCTCTTTCACCTAAAATTCTATTTATTTCTTCTTCAGCAACAGCACCCTCACCTAGTTTTGATCTTAAAGCATCTTCTAATTTTCTTAAATCATTATTTACTCTTAACTCTTTATTGTTAGCTTTAGCATCTTGTAATGCTCTTTGATTGTTTCTAAATAATTTATTATTTACTTTATCTGCAGTTTTATCAATTTTAATTACTACTTTTTCTTCTTTACTTAATAAATCAATTTTTTCTTGTATTTGATTCTTTAGTTTTGTTTCTGCAAATATTTGATCATTAATTTCATCTTGTTGCTTTTTTAATTTTCTTGCTCTTTGAACTGCTGCACTTCCTGCTTTTGAGTTCTGTTCAGATATTTGATCTCCTAAATCTGCAAACTTTTTAGATAAAAATTCAATAGTTTTTTCGCTTTCTTTAAATCTATTATTTAATTGACCTATCTCATTAGGTAATTTTTCTACATCAGGAACAAATTTAGCCATGACATTAGCTAAACCTTGTATGACTGTTGTAAGACCTGATACTATTGCTTGACCTGCCTTAGATTTCTCAAAGAATAAAGTAATGTTTTCTCCCAGTGTATCAAACGCACCTGATAAACCACCTGCTGCACCTGCACCTGCACCTCCTACTTGTTCTTCAAGTGCTTTAAGTATTAGTGCTTGTGCTTCTGCTTGTCTGCCTGTCAAAGATAAAACTTTAATCTGTTCTTTTTGCTGTTCGTTAAAAGATACACCTACTCTTCTTAATGCTGATAAACCAATTTCAGGTTCTTCTAATGCCTTACCTAATTGTAAAGCTGCAGTTCTCATATTACCAAAACCAACTGCTGCCAAATCTTGTGTTAATTTTAATGTTCTTTCAAATGTTTCACCAGCAATAGATTTAAATGTAAGTAATACTCCAGCTGCATCTCTAGCACCCTGAACACTAGCTAAAGTACCTCTACCAATAGCGACTGCCATAGCTTCAATATCTTGACCTGTAACTTTTGCTGCACCACCTGTAGCTTTAAGTAATGCTTCTAGTTTTAAAAATTGTGATTCAGCATTAGCACCAGCTTTTATAAATTTAGTTATTGTAACACCTACTGCAACAAAACCTGCAGTTAATAATAACATAGCTGGATTAACTCTACCTACAATAGCACCAATAGAAGATATACGACCAGCGACTGGACCAAGTGGACCTTGTACTGCTGCGATAGAACCTGCTGTATCTCTAAAAGCATTAGAAAGTCTTTTACTGCCTTTAGTAGTTTTAGCTGTAGCTTTATCTACTTTCTTTAAACTAGAACTAGCTTGATCTACATTTTTTTTAAACTTCTGTGCGTTAGCTATAAGTTCTACTCGTATTGTTGCTAAATTTGATGCCATAATTTTTAGTCTGGAAATTTCCTCATTAAATCTTCCATTTCTTTTTTGAGTAATGGATTGTTAGTTTTATTTTTGCCATTCTTTAAATGATGACCATTCAAAGCTGACATAAATTCTGTTATTGATAAATCCCAAAATACTTTTGGGGAGAATCTTAATACACCAAGACCTATTTCTAGGTATTGCTGGATTGGGTATCTTTCTGCTCGTTCTCCCCCTGTACTAAAGGGGAATCTTCTTCTTTTTTCTCACCTGTGAACAATGTCATTAATACTTCAGAACATAGAACAGCACCTTTCATCATACCAGTTTGCATTAACATATCACCAACTGCTGATTGAACAAATTTACCACCAGCACCTTGTAATGCTTCGTGCATAACTATCACTATGTCTTTCATAGAATAATTATTAGCACCTAAACTATTGGTAATATCCATTATAGATTTACCTGTTCTATTTTCTATATTAACTATACTATCAAAGGTAAGTCTGAAAGTTCTCTCTTTTCCTCCAAACTCACCCTTAATTTCACCTTTATATTGATTCGCCATCTGTGTCTTTTCCTTTCGCTGTTTCATATTTTTTAAACTTTTTAAGTGTTTTATTAGACCTGATTATATCAGTTGTATTAACTGATTCACAAGTTAATTCTGATCTATCTCTTAAAATTTTAATATTCTGAACAACTACTTTATCGACACCGATAATGATATGGTCATAAGGTTTAACTGGTATATCAATTTTTGCTTCGACAGTTATTACGCCCTTTCTAGTAACCTTGTAAAAACCATTATATGTTTTATCTCCAACCTTTATCTCAACCATTTTGTACCCATCTGTCCATTCCATATATTTTTCCTTATTAGTTATTAAGCATTCGTGTAAGTCATTGTACCATTAGATTCAAGAGTTATTGAAAAAGTTTCTTCTCCATTGTATTCTCCTGCTCTTTCGTACGATGTAACTATGAATGCACCTTTTACAGTTGAACCATCTCCGAAAACTAAATCGTAATTGTTTGACCCTCCTGTAAATGCTGCTCCTCTTAGATTGTTTTCTCCTGCAGAATCTGTAAATACTCCACTTGCTGATATAGACATACTTCTTATTCCCATATGTTCACCTAATGCTCTACCTATATCTTTTCCTGATTGTCCATCAAATGTTGCTGAGTCTTTTGCTGTAATATCTACCAATTCTCCGTTAATAGTCATTGATGTACTTCTTAATCCACCAATAGCTACTGCACTTCCACCACTATTGTCTTTGAGTAGAAAGCTACTACCTTTTTGTGCTGCCATTTTTTTTCTCCTTTATTTTATATTGTTGTTTATGAACTTAAAACAAATACACGAAATCTTTGTACTCCGTGAGTTGTTAATCCATCATTTTCTTTTATAATATCAGAAAACTCAAATCTCATATTTATTAGACTTGCTCCTGATACTGATAAACTCGATTCGTGTAGTATGTCATAAACAACCGACATAATATTTTTAATTTCTACACTTCCTCTATATCTTGAAAAGGTGTGAACTTCAATAGTGAAGTCTGACCCTTTCTTATCTTTAGTTCCATTATCTACCATTGTTTGTTCCCCTATTTTTACATAAGGAAATGCTGTGCTTTCAGGCACAAAATCATAAACATCTGTTACTAAATTCTGTAATGTACTGCTTTGGTCTAAAGCATTGAAAACTGTTTGTTGTAGTGCTGAAGCATAATCACTCATTTTGCTATCCTATTGATTGCTGTTTTAACTCTTTCAAAAACTGCCTTTGCAATTTTACCTCTACTCTTTTCAAAAGCTGGAAATAGAAAAGGTCTAGGCAACATCTTACTTGTACCATATTCTAAAAATGCTGAATAATCTGCACCACTTTCTACTTGTGTTGTATTCTTATCTTTTTGTTTTACTCTAATCTTACTTACTAAATTACCTGTATCACTAGCTGGTGCTTGACCTGGAGCAGATGCTCTATGTTGCCTACGAGGATTATATTTTTGATATACAATACCTGACTTTGCACCTGATTGAATACTTTTTACTGCTTCTGCTCTAATTAACTGACCACCACCTTTGACTACTTGTTGGAAGTCAGGTTCTAAATCTTTGTTCAATGTATTAAGTTGTGATAATACTTTTTTTAAATTCTTAACATTAATCTTAATATCCATTAAGCTATACCTACATTCTCTTTAGCTTTGATAGTTATGTAATTATTGTTATCGTTCTCGTCATTAATCTGTATTATATCAAACACTCTTGTACCAAACTTAATTCTTTGTGCTGTAGATAGACCAGTTCTATATCTAATTAAGAACTCGTGTGTATGTGGGTTCTCTACTTGTCTGCCTGTCTTATCACTAAATACTTGCGTTCCACTCTTTGGTGTTATCTTGGCAAATGCAGTTATAACAGTAGAATAACTTGGTGAAGAATATCCACCATAGCCATCTGCACCCTGACTCAAACTTTGTATCGTGATTGAGTTTTTTAATTTTCCTACTCTTGATACTGACATTTTATATTCCTAGTGGTGTGTTTATTCTTTTAATCTTAAATGGTTCTAATAACATTCCTAATGTTTTAGGTATCATATTAACCGACATACTTGTTGCCACTTCTCTATTCTCGTAAAGATGTAAAGCTAAAACTTTTATTGCGTGTGTAAGTAGTTTAGGTGTACTTGCTGCCGTATCACTATTAGAACTACCATAACCTGCTTTGTATTGTATTTCATAAGCATTAGCATTTCTTAACTCTGATGCTGTTGGCCAACTTACTCCGTTCTTTAAAACTACTCTACCTTGTTGGCTAGATGTATCTACATAATAGTTACTTGCTGCAAAGGTACTTGCTGTATTATCATTGTCATAATACTTAACATGATCTACAGATATTAAATTCGGTTTAGGTAATACTATATAGTTAGAGTTAGCTTGTAAGTCTGCTCCTGTATATACACCCTCTTGTAATTTTTCATCAGCATAAAAAGGCAATCTATCTAAAAACAGTTGTTGTATTTGATATGTGATTGCTCTGCCTGTATATTGTTCTGCCATATCTTGTGCTAGAAATACAAGTGACTCAATGAGTGTATTTTCTGTACTGTCAGAACTATCTATTCTTGCGAATGCTTTGAAGTCAGCTATACTCACTACATTAGTTATCCAAGCTGTCTGTGTTGTTAATCCACTCATTGTTTATCCTTATTTTTTTTTAATACTTTTTTTCTTTTTTTGTACTTCAGTTATAACTTTCTTTTGAGTTACAGCTTTTGCTTGTTCTGCAACACCATTGTTTAACCATCTGGAAGCTAACTTCATTTGCCATTCTGCTGACATATCCATTACACTATCTTTTTTGTAAACCATAGTTGATGAACCTGCTTCATTAGCAGTTGCTAACTTATCTTGTTTCATTTTAATTTTCATAAATTCTCCTTTAAATTTTAACAAGAGGGGGAAATACCTCTCGGCAGGATCCCCCTCCATGTATTAACTTGCGTTAATTAGTCGTTTGCTTGGTTAGCAGTTGGTCCAGAGATTGGATCTCCTAATACAACTGATAAACCTACGATAGTACCTGTAGAGTGAGTCCCTGCGTGAGTTACTACACCTCTTACATATCTTTTACCACCAACATAACCTAATTTGTATGCTTGTGCTGCGTGTGCAGGTGCATCTACCACTTGGAAGATACCACTACCATCAACTGTACCACCAGTAACGAGTGTGTTGTTAGTTACGGCTGCAAACCCTGAAGCTGGAGCATCTGAATCTTCTAAAGATAAAGAAAATTTATTTGTTCCGTTCAAAGTTATACCAGCTGCACCCACATCAGCAACTAAAGTTACAGATTGAAAACCTTTAGTATCAATACCTGTACCATTTGCTGACGCAGTTTTCACAACAGCAGTCAAACTGTGGTCCACTTTAACATTTTGTGCTAAATCTTTCATAGTTTATTTCTCCTATTGTTATAATTACTGGATAGTAATTGTTGTTATTGCTTCTGGTAATATTACTTGACCACCCACTCTTCTTCTAGCGATGTATCTTACATTACCTGAACTAGCTTGTGTAAAAGGATCTCTCATAATTGAAAGATTTACTCTGTCCACAATCATATATGCTCTTCTTATATCACCAAACACTACTGGTTTAGTTCCATCTGCAATATCTGCCAAGTCTGATGCTTCAACAACTGGGTGTCCTAATAAATTAGAACCGATTCCCATTTGGTAAATTCCAGGTTGGAAAATATATTGGTTCGCATCATCTTTTAACTTTCTGATTGCAGAAAGAGTTGCTCTATTGAACAACCATGTTGCGTTTCTCATATATTCAGATTTTACATTGTGTGCTGCACCGATTAAATCGTCTGCTGCTAAAGCATCATTTGCTGCAGTTGTTATAGTTCCAACACTAGCATTCGAGATAAGACCTTGTGGCTTACCGATTGAATCACCAGATATGAAAGCATTTCCCTCTGCTTTTGCAAATTGTTCTGTGAACTCTGCGTTCATTTCTGCTTCAAGATTGAAAACTGAATCTTCAAGTTCTTGTTCAGAAATATCTACTAGAGCATATACTTCGTGAGCTGGAATTTCTTCCAAACCTACAGTGTATCCAGTTGTTTCACTTCTAGTGCCTTGTTCTGCAACCCATTGTGCTGAAAAAGTTCCTGTTCTTTTTGGAACTTGTACGCTTCTTTGAGTTGTTGTTCTTACTCTAGCTAGTGATCTTACTGGGCTATACTCTATGATGCCTTTGATTAACTCTCTCACATACTCAGGTGGAGCTAGGTAACCAGCTGTTGCATCGTTAGATACAGTTAAAACTTTAACCTCATCAGGTGAAAGTCCTTCTTTTCCCTCTCTTAACCATTTATCGTAAACTTTCTTTTGCATTGATTCAGCTGGTGAACCTTTACCAAAGTCAGGTCTTGATACAATAGTTTCAAGTCTTGCCATTTGCTCTTGTTGTGCCTTTTGCGAAAGTTCGTTTGCTTTCAATGATTTCTCAATGTCAGCATACTTATCTAATTCTTTGTCGATTTTAGATAATTTTTCTTCCGTCACAGGATCAGAAGCACCTTTGCTTTCGATCTGTTTTAGTCTTTCATCATTTGCGTTTTTGAAAGATTCAAAAGTTTTACCAAGAGTTTCTACAGCAGATTTTACTTCGTTGTTATCCATTGTTATTTCCTCTTTGTTATTGTTTAATTATGTCAGCGACTTTGTTTATTAAGTCAGCTAACTGTTTGTTGTCATCACCAGCATCTCGCTGAGATAAAGACTCAGATAATGCTTTCGCACCAATCTTTGCCTCTGTCCGAGAAAGACCTCCTGCCTCACGCAAGATTTTTTCCCACTCTCGAATATTTTTAGCATTACCTTTTACAGTTTCAATCAAAGCACTTTCGTTCATTGGGAAAGTTACTAAACTGATTTCCATAAGATCAACTTCTTTAAGAGTTCTAGTGCCTCTTTTACTTTCGTTGTATCCTTGCTTTTCAGGGTCTGCTCTAAATCCTATTGACATACCATCTAATGCACCCATCTTTAATAGTTCGTATGCTTCACGACCTTTTTGAGTACCCATAGCCAGTTTGCCTTTAACGAATAAACCTTTTTCATCTTCGTACATATCTTCAAATACTCCGATAGGTTCATCTGTTTTATGTTGATATAATAATTTTACTTTTCTTGCTGGTCTGGTTTCTAAAGATTTAGTAAAAGCACCTTTTTGCATTATATCACTACCTTGATCTTCATTACCAAATATAGAACCATAACCAGTAAAAGTTCCTTTATCACCATTTGCTTTTACTTCTGAATGAAAAGTTAATTTTTTAATTTCTGTATCGCATTGACAAACTCCGTCATCTTGACATACACAAACACTTTTCATAGGTTTTTTCTTTTTAGGTTTCTTATGGTATTTATCTTCTTCTTCTTCATCTCCATAACCTTTACTAATTGCTTCTTCATAAGCAGAGTGTGTACCACAAGGCATAAAAATTGTTTTGCCATCTTTAGTCATACTGTGAATACCTACACAACCTATCTTTTTTGCTTTATCTCTAGCATCTGTAGGGTTGTCGTACATATCTTCTTCTCTTGCTTCTTTCATATCATCTTCTGGTTTTTTTGCTTTAGATGAGATAACATCTGTCAAAGACTTTATAGCTTGTCCCATCTTTTCTATATCGTTCATAGAATATTCCTCCTTTTTTCCATTTTCATATTGAGAACTACATACAGCTAATCTTTGATCTGTTGCTGGATATTCAGAAATAGACTTGTCATCTGACATACATCTACTAATGAAATCTTCTCTCTTTTCTTTATTGTTAGGTTTTACTAAAGGCATTATTTTTTCCAAATTTTTCCTATAGCTTTACTTACCCATTTGTATTTATCGTTGCTTCTACATAAAGCAATTCCAATTATTATTCCAATTATTATTTCCATTTTGTTTCTCCTTATAAGAAGTCAGGTGTTGTATATATTGCAGCACACCGACAGTTGATAGTATTACCTGCTGACCCTCTAGGATCTCCAGGATATTTTAAAAGTTCTCCTCCTACAACAAAGCTACTTTCTAATGCAGTCTTTTGACCACTAGCTATTGCGTGAGTAATTCTTGTTCTTTCATCTTGTATAGCCACCCATTCTTTAATTGTACCAGCTATACCCATAGACTCTGCAACTGTTTCGTTTGCGAAAGATGCAACTCTATGCGTTTCTGTTCTAGCAATAAGGTTTGCTCTATATACACCCATACCAATCAGTGTATTTCTTAAAGCTGTACCTGTTGCTTCTGTAGATAAACCATCATTATAACTTTTATCTATAACTTTAGCTAATCTCTTTCTAGTTGTATCATCAATTTCTGTAACCCATATACCAGTTTCAGTATCAATAAATTCTTCTAATCTTCTATTAAATTCAGCATCAAAGTCTTTTACAAAAAATTGACCTAGAGCATTTTGTTTAAAGGCATTTGCTATTACCATATACTGTACTCTAAATATTCTTTTTAGCTGTTCTGTCTGTTTTCTTAATTCTATATCTAACTCTATTTGACTTCTATTACTGTATGCAATTTTTACTTTATTACCAAACTTGTTGAAAAATATCTTCAATACATTTCTAAAATTTTTTCTGTATGGTTCTCTTAATCTGTTTTGTGCATACCAAGTTCTTTCTCTAACCTGTTTAAATGTAAGTAGTTGTCTTTTATTAAAAATCATTTTTTTTCTTATCCTTTACTTTTTTCTCTAACACCCACTTAACCATAGAGGTTTGTGGGTCAAAACTAGCTTCACTTATTTTGCAAGAAGTTAAGAGTATTAATACTAATAAACTAATGCAGTTTTTTAATGTCATAAGTATCTAAATCAAATAATTCTTTTAAGTCAGTTACATATTCTCTTTTACCAAAGTCTATACTCTGTGTTAAAAAGACATATGATGCGTGTCCTGCTGCTTCTTCCTTACTATCAAAATCACCTATTCTCACTACAACTTCAAATCTTTTTGTTTTCTTATCTTTTTCAACATAAAGTCTTACATCTTTCATTATGTTGCTAAAGGGTGTCCACTTGGTAATAAATCCAAATCAAACTTCCCTCCTCTAAATCTTCCTGATCTAACTGCATATAAAAACGCATTTACTCTAGCATAAGCCCATTGTTCCTCTGAAGTTACACTAGGTCTTACACTTCCTGGATTAGTTCTATAAGCACCTATGCCTCTTTTAAATACAGCAGATAACATTCTTAATGTAACTCTTTTACCTTTTTTATCTCCGTGCTTTTCATTATGCTTATCAACTTTATTTTGTAATCCTTTTTTAACTGCAGCAGTAACTTGTTTTTCTTCAATCTCATCTTCATAGAATTTATCTCTTTCTCTATCAATCTGTCCTGCTACTTTTCTTGACCAACTAAATCCTGCATCTCCACCCCATAATGCCCAAGCTATTCTACCATTAGATGGATAACCATCTTCTCCAGGTCTAAATCCTTGTGCTTCTTTATCTACTTCGTGTCTGCTAAAAAAACTAAACATTCTTTTAACTGTGCTAGGTGATAATTTTTCTTTAGCAACTATCTGACTTGCTCTAGTAGCACCTATTCTAGTGCCACCTCTGTTAAATTCTTTTCTCCATTCAATACCCTTTTTAGCTTCTGTAACCATACTATCTGTAGGTGTTGTATTAATGTCACTAACAGCTTTTATAATCTCATCAATCTCGCCATAGTTATTTTCTTCTACCATTATTTCTGGTTCGTTAGCTTCTTCTACTACTTCTTCTGTAGGTATATCTTCTCCGACATCTGTATCGTTTTCTTCGGAAGCTATATTAAGTGGCATTAAGTTTGCTGGTACTAATAAGCTATCACCACCATCAACTGTTTCGTATCCTAATTGCTCTCTTGCTTCGTTTCTTGTTAATATACCATTCTGAACACCAGTTACTACAGATTCAAAAACTCTTTTTCTTTGTTCTGCCATAGCTGGTATTGAATCTATATCGTATCTTAATTCTAAACCCTCACCGAACATTGGTGTAAGCCATTCATTAAGATCACCTTGAAATCTATCTAGTAAAGGAATAATTGTTTCGTTATATAATGCAAGTTTAGCTTCAGCAAAGTTTGAATAAGTTTGTGAATCAGGAATACCAATAAGCTGACTAGGTACACCATAAACTAAAGCTATATCTTTAGCTGACATATTTTTTAATTGTATAAAGTCCATATCTTTAGGAGATAGACCCATTTCTTTCCAATCAAAATCTCCCTCTAATAACATTGGCTTTCCTGCGTTACCTGTGCCACTAAATCTTTGGTTGATGTCATTTACTAATTGATCTCTTTGAACATCTGATAATTGTACATGCCCACCTGTTTCATCTTTAGGTTTAAATATTACAGCACCACTAGGTCTAGCACCATTCTGTAAAAGATTTACATTATGTTTGTTTGCTAAATTGTGTTGGTCTATATCTACACTACAAGCAGATATTGGAGACATACCATAATAATCGTCTAACGGATTAAATAGTTTTATGTGTTTGACTTTAGAATTACCTGTAGCTTGATCTACTTCATAACTCTCAACAATGTTTCCGTTAAGTACATAGTCATAAGATTGTGGCATAGCCCTGTTGCCTGTTCTAATTCTAATTCTATCAGGTCTTAAATTGTATAATTCTGTAGGTGGGGTTCTATCTCCTGAAACAGACAACATATAGTTATTGCCTGAAATAAGAAGATATGAAAAAGCAGATTGAAAAAACTCTACCTGTGAACATGTTGGGCTAGGATTGTAAAGTAAATCAAGTAAAGGGTGATCGTCTAGTTCTTGCTCACCTCTAAATAAATTGATTTTAACTCTACTTGCATTGTTTGATATTTCATTGATACATCTATTAACAATAGCATTAGATTGGTAGCCATCTGTAGCTAAATCTTCATAAGCAATTTTATTAGTCGTATCATAACCTAGAGAGTTATAATAAACGATAGGTGCTTCTTTTTTGTCTATTGCTTTTTTAGTTGTAAATAAATTTTTTAAATTGTCGTATATTGTTGCCATTAAGTAATTCTCCAATTAACTTGTCCTGTTCTCATTGATAGTTCTGTTAAACCCCAAACTAAAGCATCTAATCTGTCAGGTGATCCTGAAAAAGTCATAGGGTTATAATTCGCCATTTGATCCTCTAAAAATTGAAAGGGTTTCAAATGCTTAACCCTATCTTGTTCATAAAGAGCAGATATAGGTTCAGCTCTCAAATATTTTCCTTTAGTTGCTCTCACACTCCCATAAGAAACATTACCATCTATATTCCTTATCACTCTTTCAACTAAATCGCCACCATTATTTACTTCAGCTATAATTTTGTCTGCTTCGTATTTATAATAAGTGTCCACTGCTTTTCTTGCCCAAGCATCAGGTGTGTACTTACCTGACACATCATCAATGATATAAAATTTGTTATCTTCACCTCTGGCACAAACCACTATGCCTGTTTCATTTGATGATTTCTTTTGCGTTACAGCTGGGTCAATAGCTATGACTGTTCTTGTAAAAATTGGTAGTTTATCTGTATTATTCAAGAGTGCTTTTGAAAGCATATTTCTGTTCCATAAAGCACCCTCCACATCTTCTAAAATTTCAGCATAAAGTTCTTGTCTGCCCAGTCTAGTTCCTTTGTATTTTTCTTCTAGTTTTTTGACTGCTGATTCTGCAAGATTATCTTTATTTTCAAATGTGCTTCCTCTCGTAACGAGGGAATCTTTGTTATTTACTAATTCTTTTATTAATGGTGTTGGCTTTGGGGTTGTTGTTATTATTACTTGTGGCTTTTCACCTAATCTTAATCCAAATAATAATTGATCCCAAGCCTCTTCATTTTTCCAACTACCTAATTCATCACACCAAGCCCTGTGAAATTGTGGTCCTCGCAATCTATCAGGTTGTTCAGATGAAAATGTTTTATAAATAGTTCCGTTCTTTAAAGTTAATTCACCAATACTTCTATTCCAGTTCTCAATTAAGTCAGGTTCTATACAACCTAACAAACCTGATACACCCTCTATACAAGTATCACGACCATCACCAAATGTTGGTGTTACTATTGCTATCCTTGAGTTAGGTCTAGTAAGTCCATAAAATGCTATATCTTGTGCACCTGTTCTAGTCTTACCCCAACCACGACCAGCTAATATTAACCAAACATTCCAATCACCTTTAGGTGTTATCTGTTTCGTTCTCGCTGTCTTGCACCAATTCAGGTGCTTCAATAATATTTGCTTGTTTAGAGAAGTTAATCTCGTCAAATATTTTTCTGATTTCAATAAGCTGTCGTTCTTCGGTAAAGAGTTTATCTCCGTCTTTTCCTGTGAGTTCGAGTGCATTTTTTTCTTTCCAACCTGCTTGTGTTTTTAGCCAAAATATCTGTGCTACTACATTACCATCTTTGGCTTTTTTAAATAGTGCTTGTGATATTATAGCATTTGCTCTTGCTTTGGAAGTATCTAATTCTCTCCTAAAATTCTTTCTTAATGTAGGTTCACTTATTTTAAGTATCTGTGCTATTAAAGTTTGAGTAACACCTGCTATTGCCAATGCTTCTACTGTTTTACTATCTTCATCTTTCTTTAAATAAGGTGGTCTGCCTACATCGTTACTTTCCATAATTCTTTTTTTATAAACGAAAAAAATTAATAAAGCCAATAAATTAATGGTTTTTAATATAAATTAGTACAAAATAAGGTCATTTTTAACGAAATTAATTATATATAGTGTAATATGACTAATAAATGGCTATTTATAAGGGTTATTTAAGCTAATATAAATTAATAAAAACTATTATTTAGCTTTACTTCCTATATGTATCCATTATAATTCTAATTATATATAACAAAAAAAAGGAGAAAAAATGAAAAAAAATAAAAACATATCTAATTCAGAGTTTCTAAATAATGCAGTTGTGGAACTTTGTACAGAATACGATCATCATACTAGAATGGATATAGAATGGTTGTTTGATTCTTTAGATAAAGGTACACAAATAAAAATCATTGAAGCTGTTAGATTACAGCAAGTAATGATTAAAGAATACGAAACTGAATTTGAAAGCACATCTGATGAAGATTTTGCTATTGAAACATTTCAGTTCGGTATAACTTCTAGTATGATTGATAGATTTGTAGCATTAAATATGCCTTTATCACAATCACAAAAAGAACTGGAAGAACTTAAAGTAATAAAAACTGCATAATTATAACAAAAAAAGGAGATAAAATGCAAAAAAAAGACATAATGAAAAAAATAGCTGATCAAGTAATAAAAGCTATGGATAATCACGGAAAAAATTGGTTATGTCCTTGGTCTAAACAAGGTATGCCAAAAAATATTCGTGGTACTTACTATACTGGGATCAATACTTTTATTCTGTGGTGTATTCAATCAGAAAATAAGTATAAATCACAAACTTATGCTACATTTAATCAAATAAAACAAAATGGTGGCAAAGTTAATAAAGGTCAAAAAGCACATCAAGTTGTTTTTTGGACTCCTTTAACGATCCAAGTAAAAAATAAAAAAGGTGAAGATACAGATAAAACATTTCCTTATATGAAGTTTTATAATGTGTTTAATCTAGATCAAACTACTCTAAACGATAAAGATATTATTGTTTCAGATGGTGCTGATACTTTACCTAATGTTGAACAGTACATCAAAAATACTAAAGCTGACATAAGATATGACAACCAACTTTATGCTGGTAAATGTTATTATGTTCCTTCTTTAGATTATATTGGTATGGTTACTAAAGATAAGTTTAATAATTTAGATGGCAGTAATGCTACTGAAAATTACTATGCTACTATCTTACACGAACTTACTCATTGGACTGGTCATTCTGATAGATGTAATCGTCAAGAAAAATATAAAGCTAAATATTTTGACGATATGAACAAGTATGCATTTGAAGAATTAGTTGCCGAATTAGGTGCTGTTATTCAATGTACTATGTTAGGTGTTTCAATGAAACCTACTAAACATGCTTGTCAATATCTAAATATTTGGAAGTCTAGAATAAAAGATGATCCATCAGTTATGTTCAAAGCAAGTGCTTATGCACAAACTGGTGTTAATCATATTCTACAATTACAAAAAGAAAAATCTAAAAAAGTCGCTTAATCTCACCTCAAAGCCCACTATCGTAATGGTGGTGGGCTACAACTTTCCCATTATTCGTATTCGTATATCATAAGTGTACGCATAAATCAATAAAATTTTTGCTTATAGTATCCAAAATGACGAGATAAATCGTCTAGCACTTCTCTTAACCTTGCTCCCATATATCTTTGTGCAATATTTAAAATTAATCTTGTTTGTTTTAATGAATAATCCTCACCACAAATGTAACAAGCTATATTATAACCAGTATCACCTAACTTTTTATGTATCTCAACAAGTTCTGATATATTACTCAAAGCACCATAAGATACTTTGTCTTTACTACCACCACCCATTAATGCACTAAAATCCCTGCCTTTCATACCACCTATGGCACTACTCTCAAAAATCTGTCTGAACCTTATTCCTGCCTTATGTTGATAATCTTTTATATGGTGTTTATAATACATGTAATCTAATCCACATTCCCTTACATTAACCATTACTAAACTTGTATATTTTTTTCCTTGTGTAGTTAGTTCGCTTATCTCTTTAGGTATAATTTTAATTTTTTTGGGTTGATATTTCATAGATTTATGTATAATAAACAACTATGGAGATAAAATCAATAGAAACTAATAAAATCCTACCATACATTAATAATCCTAGAAAAAATCTTAATGTAGATAAAGTAGCATCATCTATTAAAGAGTTTGGTTTTCAACAACCAATAGTAATAGATAAAAATAATACTATCATAGTTGGTCATACAAGATTTGAAGCTGCAAAGAAATTAGGATTAAAAGAAGTACCAGTACAGATAGCAGATTTAACAGAAACACAAGCTAAAGCATACAGAATAGCTGACAATAGATTAAATGAAGATGCTTCTTGGGACACAAAATTATTAAATTTAGAGTTTAACGACTTGTTATCAAAAGAATATAATTTAGATTTATTGGGTTTTACCAATGATGAAGTTGATAATTTGTTTTTAAAAACTGATGAAGAATCAGATAAAGAAATTAATGAAAATATAGATTTAGCTGAAGAAAATCTTTCTGATGTTAAAATGATACAATTATTTTTTAATCAAGAAAATGAAACAAAATTTAGAGAAGCGATTGATAAAATATCTAAAAGAGATAATATAGATAACATCTCTGATGCTGTTTTAAGGTCGGTTCTAAATGAAGCTACTAAAGATTGATCCTATACTCACCAATGAAGAAGTAAAATCTTTAGAGGGAACATATTTCACTAAAGATTTAATTAAATATCACATTACTGAAGATACTAAAGTTCTTAATGAGAATGGCGATATATTAGCTGTATTCAAAAAAAATGCTGTTCCTGGCAACATATTAAATAATTGTAGAAACTCATTTCGTAAAGCTGCAACTGAATCTAATAATAGAGGTCTTGCATCTGGTTTAATATCTCAAAAATACAAAGTTGGAGATAAAATAGGAAATAGAGTTATAGGTAAAATACATGGCACTAGATATATTCCTATAAATTTAAAAGATGGTAAATTATCAAATACTTCTTATGCTTTAACAGTTAAAAGTGGTTTAATAGGTTATAGTGATAGATACCCAAGAATACCTTATTGTAGAAGAACGATGTTTAATCAAAGAAACTTGCAGGATTATAAAAAATGTTTGCCGTATGTAAAATGTGTTGATGAATTTTTTAAACAATATGCACCAGCTAGATATAAAATACAAAAAAAAATGGCAGAAAAAACTTCAGAAGATTTCGTAATTAAAGATACATCTTTCACAACTGTAACTGTAAATAAAAATTTCAGAACAGCTGGTCATTATGATAATGGAGATTTGAAACAAGGTTTTGGAAATTTAGGTGTAATATCAAGAGGTGGTTATGATGGTGCTGTAACTGTAATCCCAAAATATGGTGTAGGATTAGATTTAAAAGATGGAGATTTAGCTATATTTGATGTTCACGAACTTCACGGAAATACTGAATTAATTAAAAAAACATATTATGAAAGAATAAGTGTAGTATGTTATTATAGAGAAAAAATGATATATTGTGGTGATGCTGATTATGAACTTAATAGAGCAAAAACTAACACTAAAAAAATTGCCCTGCCTGAAGAACTTGAAAAAGCTAATAAAATAAGAGAGGAAGTATTAAATGGATTATAGAATAGCAATACCTACAATATCAAGAGCAAAAACAATTAGAAAAAAAACTATCGGTTATTTATTAAAAACTGACATTGATTTAAGTAAAATTGATATTTTTTTTAGTAATCCTGACGAAATAGATGATTATAAAAAAGAATTATCTGATTTGCCTATAAAAAATTATATCCCAACTAATCAAAAGCATATTCGATTACAAAGAAATTTTATTTCAAAATATTATCCTAATAATACATTTGTTGTAGGTATTGATGACGATATACAATCTTTACAAACTAAAATAAATGATAAAAAAACAGTAGAACTTACTCAATTAAATGATTTTATACTCAATGCTTTTAAAATATCACAAATGAATAAATCTGATATGTGGGGTATAGGTGCTGTTTTAAATCCTTTCTTTATGAAAAATGCTGTAAGTTTTAATTTAAAATATATTGTTGGTTGTTTTTATGGTTGGAAAAATACTGATGAGCCTAAAAATACTTTATCGACTGAAAAAGGTAAAGATGGTTATTTATATGGTAAAGAAGATTATGAAAAAAGCATACAATATTACATAGCTGATGGTAAAGTAACTAGGTTTAATTATGTTGCACCCAAAACTAAATATTACTCTGAAGATGGTGGAATACAAACTTACAGAACCATTGAAAATGAGGGAAATGGTGTCAATTACCTTTTAAAAAATTATCCTCTTTACTGTAAAAGAAAAAATACAAAAGATGGAAAATATCCAGAAGTAAGATTAATTGATAGAAGAAAAAAAAAAAAATAATTAATCAGGTTTAATCATATATTCAGTATCTAATCTATTTATTGAGTAGTTTTTGCTATCTTTAGTAAATTTTTCTAAATTACCCTCCCTGCCTTTATGAGTATAACCTAATTTTATCAACCTGCTTATTACATTGTTAATATCAGTTTTATTATTAGCTTCATCTTCAAATCTTCTTTGGTTAATCCATGTAGAAACATGGGCTAGATACTCCTTATCCTTTACACCATTAGCATATCGGTTGAAAGCGAGGGCAACTTCCTCTGCTTCCATTCCTACGCAGTGTACTGCGTATCGTTTAGAAGCCAAAAATTTAGAACCTTTTTTATGGCTTATCATAGACCAAAATTTTTCAAATATAGATTGCATATTCTTATTAGGTATAGGACTAGGTATAGGTATAGGTGCTATCATTTTGCTACTAGCATTATCGCTTTTTGCTAGACCACCTTTTCTACCTGCTTCTGATCTTGCCTTATATTTATCTGATAAATACTTATGTTCTTGTTTTAATCTTTTATGAACCCAAGTATCTTTACCTACTTCACCAATTTTAAAAAATTCTTCTAAAACCATATCAACTAATTTTTCACATTGATCTGACCTACATTGACAAATCCTATAAGCTGAAGTTGTTGAAAAAGGTTTGGCATTTTTAGTCCAAGCAAAACATAATAATCTTATGTATATTCCGACTGCTTCGTTTGTTAAATGTACTGTTTCAGCACTAAAAGTATCTGTAAATAGTTGTAATGCGTGAAATTTATTTTCTTTTTCCATATTATCTCCCTTGTTTTTTGTTATATTTGATAGTGTTTAGTTATTATATCATTTAGTTGTATTTTTAAATCATTTATTTCTCCTTTTAATATGTAATGTGGTGTTTTTAAGGCAATGCTCTTATTATGCCATAATTTTTGAGCTTTACTCAATGATCCTTTCTTGCTTTTTAGTTCAATATATACTATCTTTCCATTTTTAAACTCTAAAATTAAATCTGGGCAACCTGCTTTTAAGCCCATACTAGCTAAAAGCATCTTATATCTAACTGACCTTATACCTTGATTGGGAATATGAAAAAACCTTAATTTTGATAAATTTCTACTTTTTAAGTGGTTTACTAGCTTAATCTGAAGTTGATATTCTTTCATTTTCTAGCTTTTTCATTGTTTTTTTTACTAATTTTACATAATTAGGATCAGTTGCAAACCTGCTTAATTTTTCTACTAGAGCATAAACATCAATATTATCTTTTTTTATCATTTTAAATCTTAATTCTCTAAATTCCTCAAATGCACCACCAGTATTTAAGATACGCATATAATCTTTGACTGAATCACATTTATTTTTAAAAACTTTGACACCAAAAATACTACTGGGGTCGCCAAAAGGTTTTAAATGTGGTGTATTTAAATCCCAAGTTCTAATTCCAAATAAGTTATTGCCCTCAACAGCAAACCTGCTTTTTCCGTAATTACTTTCTAGCACAGCTTGTGCTATAGCGATTTCCCGTGGAACTTGTTGATATATAATAGTGTCTTTTTCTAACCAAGAAATACAATCATTAAGAGCATTAATAAACTCTTTAGAATCATTATAAACAAAGTCAGGTTGCCTAGCCATTATGGGTTTATTATCTTTAGTGTGCATATCTATATATAGTGTTGAAAAAATTATAGTGCATATTAATACTCCTTTTTTAAATTGAGAAAAACTTTCTATATGTATCTGTTCTAAAATATTCATAAACCCTCTCACGCACCTTTTTATCAGGACTTTCTAAAGCAAGTCCTATTGCTCGTGCAACTGGGTTTATAGCATACAATATCCAAAACATCTTCTCATTTTTACTATGTTGCTCTCTGTGATGTAAAAGACACAGTGGTGTTGTAAATATGTCACAAGGTTTCATACCTGTTCCTGCACCTGTATATCTTATATGAGCTGATTGAACATCTAAAGCACCACAAATTATGCAAGGTTTTGAAGCAATATACATTAAATGTTTTCTACTTCGTATTGGGTTTAATGTCTGATACATCTATATTGTGTTCCTCTAATAAAGTTGCTGATCTTAATTTAAAAACTGCTTCAGGTTTTCCTCCGTCATTTTTTCTATCTTCTTCAGTATCGTTTATAAGACCTAAAATTTTTAATTCAGTAGTTCTAGGTCTGATTGTAAGAATACTAACCTTTAAAATATCAGATAATTCAGAACCTATCAATCCTTTAGGGTTTTTATATAACTCAATTAATATTTGTTTTTTTAACCTGCTTAATTTTTTATTAGTTTCGTTGGCACTTATTATTGAGTTTCTATGTCCTCTATGCCCTGCTTTATGTGGATATTTGCTTTTATCTTTATGTTGTGATACTGTTTCTATGTGTTTGTCGAAATCAAATTCATTTTGCATAAAATACCACCTTGAAGTTAATTATTATATTCTACCATTCTTTTTATCTTGTACAGAAAATTGATTATCAATATGGTTTTTAGTATATTGTAACCAATTAACCTTATCGTCAGGGAAATGTAAAACCCAACCTCCTACACCTCCTTTAATCTTAACTACAATCATACCCTCCTTAACGGATATTAAATAGTTTTTATAAGTTATATCGTTCATTAAAACTCCTTTACTCTTTGAATTATTTGTACTTCAGAATTACAATGTTTTTCATAATCTTTAGGCACAAATTTTAAATGGTATTTATGACCAAGTTTCCAACTATCTGATCTTAATGGTTTGTTTATTCGGTAATCATATTCCTTATAACCAAAGATATTATTTTGATTATCAGCAAATATATTTAACCAACAGATTGGTTCGATATTGTCTTTATCAAAATCGCTAATCTGCGTTTTTTTTACATATCTTAATTGTTTACCTATTGTTTTCATTTTACCTCCTGATTTGTTATAGCTAAAACTCTAATCATTTTTTAATAAAAGTAAATAGTAAATAATAATAAATAATAAAGTTATTAACTGATAAAAACCCTTTAAAATAGCCATTTTTAGAAAAGTCAGTAAAATAGCCCTTTTTAGCTATACTTTATATATAATAATAATTAATAAAAAATATTATTTTTAGCTTTACTTCTTTGTAGAAATAAGCGATATTTAACTATAACAAAAAAAAGGAGAACTAAAATGATAAGACTAAATATAAAAAAAGATGGTAAAATAACTGTTAAATCTTTTATTAGTAAAATTGATTTAATTGGTTATGTTTTAGATTTTATTGGTGGTGGAGATACTAAAAAAACTGCTGATAAAATATGGGAATTAAATGTTGGTACTTCACTTGTTCATAATGGTTATACTATCGCTATGGCAGGTAAAAGTCGTGCTGGTAATGTAATGTATGGGGGTCAATAATGATATTACACTCTATAATAGAAACGATACCAGTAATAATTATCTTTGGCTTTTGGGCTTGGATAATATTAGGAGAAAACAATGAAAGGTAAATTTAGTGCAGTTAATTTTTTTACTAAACATTTGCTTAATGTTAAGAAGAAACTAACTGGTGAAACTACCTTTGGTGATTTAGAGGTTATTAGTTCTGTTAGACCTAAACCTTTAAGGCAAGTAGAGTTAGCTAATAATGTTGTTAAGTTTATAAGGGAACGAGATAACTATAACAAAAAAAGGAGATAATATGGCTTGGGACGATTTCGCTAATAATGGTAATGATCTACAAGATAACAGATCAATTATTGATAGTTTAAATAAATACGATGCTGGTAAAAAAGTTTACGAAGTAGAAGAAGAAGTTACATTTATAGTAAAATATAAAGTAATAGCTAAAGATAAAAGTGAACTGATTACTAACAAACCTGGAACATCTTTTAGTAATTTAGATATACCAGAATATATGAGAAAAAATAATGATGACAAAAGGGATTTGACATTTGACTATAGAGTAAGATGTTGTGAATCTAAATCTATAAAAGAAGATGAAACAAGTGATGAAGTTGTTTTAAAATACGAAAAAGATTTAGATGGTAAAGATGACCTTAATAACTCTTATATAGATATAGATAAAAATGGCTTTTAAATTTAAAAAAATAAAAGATAAGTTTGAGTTTTGGTCTTTATACTATAGGCAAGAAATTATATGGTTTATAGTAGGTTTTATTATAGGAGCGATAATATTATGAGTGATATAGATTACGATAAAAAATACGAAGAAAACTTTGAAAAATTAAATAAGTGGCTAGATAAATGTCCATTTGAATGGCAAGAAGTAATGCACCCATCGAGTGGTATGACAACAATTAATGTAACAGTGATGAAAGAAGATAATTAAATGAGATATAAATACAAAGTAAGAGAGTTAGGAAAAGAAGTATCAGAAGATATGGAAGCTATGTCTTTAAAAAAATTAAGAAGAAAACTAGACCATAAGAAAGAGTATTCTATTGAATATACCAATAAAAAAGGAAATTATCTAGTAGTTAATATATCAGGAGTTAAACCTAAATGAATTTACTTGCAATTAAATTTAAAGTATGTTACAGCAATTTTATATTTCAAGGAGTGACCAATCCTCCTATTTTTAATGGGTGGAATTGGGTTACAGCAATGTCCCAACAGTTTATCAGATCGGCATTTCTTTGCTATCTCCTGACTGTGTTAGTTCCACCCATTTTTATTATTAATAACTATTTACTTTTATTAAAAAATAATTTAACTAATCACCCTAACAATAAAAAGGAGAACTATGAACACTAAAACAATAAAGAGTAAAATTAAAATGCTTCAGATTCCAGTTACTGAAAAAGAGTTTGATATTTTAAAAGCAAAGGCAGATAAGGAGAAAAGAAGTTTGCCTAACTCAATTAAGATAATACTAGAACCATTCTTGAAAGGTAAATAATGGAAACAGTTATAAGTATAATATTAATTGTATTATTAGCATTACTTGTATTAGGTCTATTTAGTCCTAGTAAAAAATCAAGAAATGAAGAAATGGATAAACTCTTACGAGTAAGAGATAATATGAATTATTGGTACACTTGTATGGAGAGTTATATGAATCTAATAGAGGGTTATCAAAAAGATATAGATAAACTTGAAAAGACTCTTAAGAAACTAAACGGACATTTTATTATGAGTAATGACGAGATAGAGAAACACTTTCCAGCAGTTCATAATAAAGTACATTTAAAACCAAAACTTACTTTGGTTAAGATGAAAAAAGAACTAGATAAATTAACTAAAAAGGAGAAAAAGAATGAAAAACCTAAAAAATAACTTATCTGAAAGAGATACTTTAATTAATAAAAATCTTGGAGATTGGTTAAGAAAAGAAAGAAAAAAATCATACATAGAAGTTGATGGTAAGAAGAAACCTATTACTCAATCTATGGTTGCTAAAAAACTAGGTGTTACTTTTCAACAAGTACAGAAGTATGAAAAAGGCGATAATACTATACCTATATTCAGATGGTTTGCATTATGTGATTATTTTAATGTGCAACCCAATACTGTAAAAGAATTAGTTACTTCAGAAGAAGTAATTAATATAACAGAAACAAAAACAGGAGATAATAATGATAACAATGACTTTTGTCCTAAAGAATAGGTCAAAAACTTTAACGAATGCTAGTATGGAAGATTGCGTAAAAGCATTTGTTAGTGAGTACGAAGAAGCAGAAAATGAAATAGAATCCATTAGATTAGATCAAAGTGATGATCCTAATGAGTATTTTATTATATCAGGTAAAAAATCAGCTAAACAATGGTACGATTCAATAAAGAAAGGAGTAATAAAGTAATGAAAAAAATAATATTTATTATACTTACATCTATCTTATTGACTAACTGTGCTTATAAGCCATTAATAAACCCTGAAACATCTAGGGATAAATTTGATGGTAAAAATATAAGTGGTCAATTTTGGAAAGATTTACATGCTTGTAGATATGTTCATAAGCAAAATACTAATAAGTTAGTTGTTGCTTTGAGAATATCTGACGAACACGACTTCGTTAAAACTTGTATGAAAGAATATGGCTATACTGTATTGCGTTAGTTAGATTAGTATGTTATAAAGTCCTATGATTATTGATGATCGAGGAGAACTTGATTTAACTAAACAGATAGAAGTCAAAGAACAAAAAATTGAATCTCTTTTAAAAGAAATGGATATTTTAAGAGATACACACCAAATCGAAATGCTTGAAAAAGATGTAGAGATAGGTAGATTGATGAAGAAAATAACAGAAAGAGGATAGTATGGACGATAAAGAAAAATTAAATCAACAGCTACAAGGTGTAATATTTACCATTAGAAAATTTATCAATAGAGTTAATGGTGATGATTATACTGTAGGATTAACTAAAGAAATAAAAGACTTGCTTGTTTCAATAGATAAAAACGAATACAGCAAAGAAATAAATAACGAACACTTTGATAAACTTATTAAAGTCAGTATGGAAGTCTGCGAGAAAATGGAAAAAGCTACAGAGTATATGAGTAATCTTAATGTGAGATATACCTCTGACACCTCTAATAATAAGTTATTAGATAAAATGTTAGATGAGTTTAAAATGGAAAAAGTTAATTTAACAGTACAATTACCAAAAGGTGCAGACATTGTACAACCTAAAGAAGAACTACGGACTGATGTCAAAGAAACTAATAAATAATAAATTAGAAAAGTTAAAAGAACAATCAGATGAAGAAGCAGACTATCAGGGTGGTGGTGCTTATAGGGCATTTTTAAAGTTATTCTATAAGAATATACAAGATAAGAAAAAAGAAGAAAATAACAAAAAATAAGTTTTACTTTTTAGTAAAATAGTTTAAAACAACAGTATAACAAAACAAGGAGAACAAATGAAAATAAAACAATTATTACAAATACAAAAAATAGTAGAGGGTCGTGCTATACCTTATGATGTATTAGAGGGTATAGAAGAAACCACTTATTATTCTAAATCAAAAGAACAACATATTAATATTGGTGATATGCACTTAATTCATTTATTAAGAGTATTTATGAATAATGATTACATCTATGAACAGTTTAATAAAATTATAAAAAAACATAATGAATCTGTTGAAGATGGTACTTATTGGAAAATAAAAAAAGAGTTAGATGATGCCAAAAAAAATTAAAAAGTGGAAAGAACTTACTAAAGGTGAACAGAATACTTTTTACTATACTTTTTTAGGATATTCTAAAATGAACGCACATTATGATTTACCTAAAGAATATCAAAAAGGTTGTGAAATAAGAAAAAGAAAGGAAGAAAAAGAAAATGTCAGCTACACAAACGATTATTAAACCTGATGAATTTAGACATAGCTTTAGTTCAATAGGTAAGTTTATAAGCAATCCTAGTGCTTGGTTATGTCATTATGGTTTAGGATTAAGAAGTCCTAGTACACCAGCTATGGTAAGAGGTAATGTTTCAGAGTTTGGTGCTTACTATAAACTTAAAAGAGCAAGTCAGATTAAAAGTGATAAACTATGTTCTAAATTACTTAAATGGAAATTTGATAGAAATAAATTTGTTGATGGTAAAGGTGAATTACAAAACTCAATAGCAATAGCAGATGTATTTACTAAATTTTTACAAGAAAGACAATTAACAAGAGTAGTTAGTTATCAAAAAGAAATCTCTCAAACTATTCCAGGTTTAAGTTATCCTATAAGGGCTTTTACCGACTTTGAGTTTGATAAGATTATTGTAGATGCAAAATCAACAATGCGTATGCCATCTGCACCTAGAGTAGATCATATTAGGCAACAAGCATTATATTCAAAGCTATATGGTAAACCTACTGCTTTACTTTATGCTACACCTAAAAAAACAATGTATTATCAATTAGAGCAAAACGATATTGAAGATGGATATAGTCAAATGGTATCTTATTTTAAATCATTAGAGAATTACATTAAAAGATGTAATAATAGTTTAGAGGAAGCTATTAAAACAA
>CAACVC010000033.1_pt2 | contig 26038 bp, 24 predicted proteins | sample 2381761 | NCBI WGS metagenome assembly CAACVC01 (sample SAMEA5211966, study PRJEB30684) | marine metagenome | biome: Marine; feature: Epipelagic; material: Water | collected 2015-10-15 | depth 45 m
CAAGAAATCTAATAGTAGATACAAATGGTAAATTGAGTATATCAAATGATATGCCTATTACACTAACAGCTGGAGAAGGAATAGCATTAAATGCTAATGCGATAGATGTTGACATTTCTAAACAGGTAGCAATAACAACTCCAGCAAATGATGATGTTTTATTATTAGAGAGAAATACAGGTGTGATTAATAAAATCGCTTATAGTGATTTAGGTATAGGAGTCACGGCAGGGAATGCTATAGCTGTTAGTGGGACTACTGTTAATGTAGAAATATCAAAAGAAAATACTATTACAACACCTGCTTCTGGTGATTTACTGTTATTAGAACAGGCATCAGATGGAGTATTAAAGAATATTACATATAGTAATTTAGTTTCAGGTGTAGATGTCACCACGGCAACTTCAATAGCAACAGCCGCAACAGGAGCAGTCACCGTAGGTAATGCAAATAACCAAACCATGAATTTAGTGGGTTCAACTATAAATGTAAATGGTAATGCTAAAACTAAATTTCGTTCAACAATTTCAACTGGAACTGGGTTCGAGGTCGAGGGATATAATTCAGCAGATAGTATATATTATTCTTCTTTGAAACTCGATAATAGTAATGTAGCAGGAGTTAGACCTACTATTGATATACTTGGTTCATCAGGGTTCTATGGTGGAGTAGGTCAAGCATTAACAATAGATGCTAATGGGAAAATAGACTGGATTACTCCTTCTACAACTGGGACAGTATTAGAACAATATAATACTACTACTGATTTATTAAATTCAGTTCAAACATCAGGTAAAATGGCGTTAGTAAAAAATCCTTTAAAATTATGGGTATATGCTAATCTATCAACTGGATTAGTATGGCGTTCATTATCATTTGATACTGCTACTAATTTATCATTAAACACTTCTACATACGAATTAAATTCAGGTGGTTCTACTTCATTCTCTTCGGGTGATGTTATTACTGCTTCTACAACTGGGGATATTGTTAAAATAACAGTAAAAGTAAATGATGATTTAAACCCTACTGTTGTTAATAGTCTAACAAGTTCAACACAGACCGCATTAGATGGATGGGATGGTTCTTCTGTTGTTAGTATGGCGAACGCTTTTTCAATAACGGATAATGCTGATGGAACTTATACATACGAAGGACAAGTAAAGACTAAAAATGAAACCGATACAACAGCAATTTCTTATACAATAACCGATATTAATTCTTCAACAATATTAACATTTAACTATTCTATTCAAAATAGTAATCCAACTGGATTTGGGACTGGTAGTCCAGCAACAGGCGGTTATTATGCTGTATTTAGCGTAGGAGCAGGTCTGTATTTCGCTCAAACATCAACTAATTATAATCTTGGATTTATTGGCGGAAATACTCAAATTGATTATTATTGTAATGCGGGGTCATTTACTAATTCATCAACACCTACTAATACAAGTAATAATAATCCTATGATTTTCCATTATACAACACGGACTTATAATTCTCAAAATATTACTGTATTTTATGCTACAACTTATAATGGAAGTGCTGGTTCATATACCGCTTATTCTAATAGACACTTCGCTGTGGGTTTTAATACTTCTAATTTAACATTTGTAAGTGCTGGGAATGATGAATATTATATGTATAGTGGGACATATCAAATGTCTAATTCAGCAGTATATGGTAGTAATAGAATAGGTTTTGCTCCAAGTCAAAATACTACTTTTACAAATAATGATGCTAAATGGAAATTTTATAAAGTTGCTTAGGCACTTGCTACTTCTTCTCTATCAAAGAAAATTAAGCTGTATTAACCTCACGAGCTATAACTACATCATCATTATTTTCTTTTGATTCTTCATTTTTTTCATGTATTAATTCTCTATCACAACTAATACATGGAGTTCGTATCGTGGTACATCTGCTGTGAAAGCATGTTGATAAGAGTGTTGTAGCTCCTGCTATTGATACTGATATTATAGCAACTATTTCTGCACCAGTCATATATTTATTTTTTATAAAAAAAATATATGTATAAATTATATATGAAAGAATATATATTAGAAAAATCAAATAGAAAAGGAAAAAGATTTAAAATAATAATGGATGATATGAGTTTTCATTTTGGTTCTGATGTAGGTCAGACATTTATAGACCATCAAGACGAAAAGAAAAAAAAAGCATGGATCGCAAGACATAGATTAGATAAAAATTTTTATAATAAAAAATCTGGAATACATCATAGCTGGAAGTTATTATGGACAGAACCAACATTAAAAGAATCAATAAAAAAATATGAAAAAGAAAATAATGTTAATATACTTTTTAAAAAAAAGTAAAATCAAAAAGATTAAAATTTAATTAATCAATAGAATATTTTGTAGTTTTTATTTCTGGATCATATTCTATATCATATTCAACCATTTCATTCCAAGTCCATAATTTGTATTTATTTTTATGTTTTAATTTTAAAACTTTATATATAAATTTATTCGCTTTTTTTGAATCATATCCTCGTTGAGTTAATCTTTTATATAATAAACTTACACCTAATTTATGTTCTAATAAACACTGTATATAAAGATTAAAAAAATATACTACATCATCATCTCCTTCACATGCGGGGTCTTTTACTAATTCATTTATATCTTCTTTTTTTATACATATTCTAATAAATTTTAAAAATTCTGGTTCTAATATTTTGATTATTTCTTTATCTATTTCTCCCATATTTATTTATACATATATAATTTTAAATATTTACTTCTGCATTTTTGGGACATTTTAATATATATAATAAAGTGGCACAAAAATTCACTTTTTTTTATTTACCTATTTTTTTCATAGTCATATCGTGACTCTGTTGAAAACAAAAACCTTTTAACATTAATTCTTTCATCATATCTAAATGTTTTTTTGTATGATGTTTTTTATGTTCTTTCATTAATCTTTTTTGTAAAACACTTAAATCTTTTTTAGGTTTATACATCGGCTTCATTTTTTTCTTTTCCATTATATATATATATTTTATTTATTATTTTCACTTATTCTTTTTATAACCTCATCAATTATTAATCTTTTCCCTTTATGTTCTATATCGGTTTCATGATTATCTATATCATTATTAATAGTATTTATATCTTCTCTTACAATATTTTGTGGAGTGAATGGTCTTAATGGTGTTTGTTGTACTGGTGGAACTAATGCCGTAGTAGGTGGTGGTTCTAATACTCTACGACCTCTACCTTGTATTTCTCTCGGAACATTAACTTTATTGATAGGATATATAAAAAATCCTACAGAAATTTCATAATTAATATTATTAAAATTTATTAGATTATCATTTTGATCTGTAATTCTTAAATCTAACATATCAACATTAGAATTTAAAACTGTATGTTGTCGTGAATCATTTTGATTTAAATAAATTATATCTCCACTATTAACGTCTACACTGACTTTTTGAATTGTCTGCGAAAAGCCCGCACGAGTTGAAAAAACCATGTTAGAAGCTGTATTTGATTTAATCATTAATGAATGAATAGTCGCTAAATCAATAATATTATTACTTATAGAAGTTGCTCCTGCGACTACATCTACATCAGAAGCATTAGAAAATCCTAATACTTTAAATGAATTTGATTGAGTCCATTTTAATGTCACTGTATCGACAGATGTATTTGTTAAAGTTATTTTCATGGTAAATTTATTATATACTGCACTAAAAGGAAAAGTGGCATCATCTGTAATGACTCTAACTAATTCAGTTATATCATAATCTTGTGTAGGTAATGTAAAAGTATAATCTACACCAGAAACAGAATATTTTATTTCATTATTTTTTATATCACCACTTATATTATAAAATGAATATGGTAATTCAGCACTTAATATTATTTGATGTATTTCTTCTGTAAGAGGATTTATATTTATAGGTTCAGCTAAATCTACGAATAAATGACTATTTAATAATCCCTCTCTATCAGCATCTTTTGACCTAATATGTAATACAAATTGACGTAATGGTTGTAATATATTGTCCATTTATTTTATAGTATTATATAAGATTATATTTAATAAAAAAATATTTTAATACTATATAATATAATGTCTGATGATTTAGAATTTATAAATTTTGAAAAAAAACAATTAAATGATTTACAAAAAACATTTACACCAGAAGATGAAAAGAAATATGGTGAAGAGGTTAATTATATAAATTATTTATTAAGTTTATTAGAAAAACAAGAAAAAGCACCAGATACTAAAAAAAATGAAAAGAAGAAAGAAGAAACTAAAATAAAAGTTCAAAAAGCATTATCAAAATTAGTAAATAATTATACATTTAAAAAATCATCAGATATAACACATGAAGAATTACCACCAGAAGCGATTGAAGATGCTAAATTAGTAGAAATAGGAACAAAATATTATAAAATGAATGGTATTGATTCAGAAAATTATGTAGCTCAATCAGAAGGATTAGATAAAAATTGGAAAATAGATGAAGATTTAAGTGATTCGAGAGGTGTAGTATTTCATAATGAAAAGACTGGAAAAACAAAAATAGCATTCAGAGGGACTGACGCAAAAGGACGTAATTTAGATGATATACAAACAGATGCTCAGATATGGATGGGGTCAGAAGGTAATTCAGAACATTTTAAATCAGCAAGAGAACAAACACGGAAAACAATAGAAAAATATGGAAAAGAAAACACAAGCACCACGGGATACTCGTTAGGCGGGAATAAGAGTCTCGATATGGGATTAACATATGATATACCTTCAACTGGATTTAATTCTTTTATAGGAAAAAATATTGTAAAACGACCAGATATATTTACATCAACAAAACATCAAATATGGAGAACTCGTGAAGACCTTCCATCAGTTCAAACAGCATATTTACAAGGAAAATCAAATATAGATATTGGTGTTGTAAAAACCCGTGGCTCAAATTTACGCTCTATGAATCCATATCTCGCACATGAATTAAAAAATTTTACAAGTAATGAAGATAGAAGTAAAACAAAAGATAAATCACCTTTAATTGAAAATATGGATGATTTAGTAGACCATGCAAGTAAGCATGGAGAATTACAAATATTTAATAAAATGATAAATCAAAATAAAGGAGTAAATCCTATTGATGAATCACCGTCAATATTTCAAAGTAATTTGGAACAGCGTATAAATGCTATGCCGAAAAAAGCACATCTTCCAAAATTTCCTATACCGAAAGAATTAGCTGTTATAGACGAACACGATGAAAATGGAATACCATTATCAGAAAATATAGAAGTAGGGGTTAATCCACTCGCTATTAAAGGTAAAGGAAAATCATTTATAAGACCCGTCACAGAAGATATATCTGTTAATGTAAATCCTTTATTACAAACAAGCAGAGATATTAGTATAGAGCCATCATATCCTCGACAAGTACCACGTAATGCTTTTGTAGAGCCTCTAAATATTGATTTGGCTGCAAATACGAGTAATGAAGAATTAAATGATTTATTAAGATTTACACAAGAAATCTAATAGTAGATACAAATGGTAAATTGAGTATATCAAATGATATGCCTATTACACTAACAGCTGGAGAAGGAATAGCATTAAATGCTAATGCGATAGATGTTGACATTTCTAAACAGGTAGCAATAACAACTCCAGCAAATGATGATGTTTTATTATTAGAGAGAAATACAGGTGTGATTAATAAAATCGCTTATAGTGATTTAGGTATAGGAGTCACGGCAGGGAATGCTATAGCTGTTAGTGGGACTACTGTTAATGTAGAAATATCAAAAGAAAATACTATTACAACACCTGCTTCTGGTGATTTACTGTTATTAGAACAGGCATCAGATGGAGTATTAAAGAATATTACATATAGTAATTTAGTTTCAGGTGTAGATGTCACCACGGCAACTTCAATAGCAACAGCCGCAACAGGAGCAGTCACCGTAGGTAATGCAAATAACCAAACCATGAATTTAGTGGGTTCAACTATAAATGTAAATGGTAATGCTAAAACTAAATTTCGTTCAACAATTTCAACTGGAACTGGGTTCGAGGTCGAGGGATATAATTCAGCAGATAGTATATATTATTCTTCTTTGAAACTCGATAATAGTAATGTAGCAGGAGTTAGACCTACTATTGATATACTTGGTTCATCAGGGTTCTATGGTGGAGTAGGTCAAGCATTAACAATAGATGCTAATGGGAAAATAGACTGGATTACTCCTTCTACAACTGGGACAGTATTAGAACAATATAATACTACTACTGATTTATTAAATTCAGTTCAAACATCAGGTAAAATGGCGTTAGTAAAAAATCCTTTAAAATTATGGGTATATGCTAATCTATCAACTGGATTAGTATGGCGTTCATTATCATTTGATACTGCTACTAATTTATCATTAAACACTTCTACATACGAATTAAATTCAGGTGGTTCTACTTCATTCTCTTCGGGTGATGTTATTACTGCTTCTACAACTGGGGATATTGTTAAAATAACAGTAAAAGTAAATGATGATTTAAACCCTACTGTTGTTAATAGTCTAACAAGTTCAACACAGACCGCATTAGATGGATGGGATGGTTCTTCTGTTGTTAGTATGGCGAACGCTTTTTCAATAACGGATAATGCTGATGGAACTTATACATACGAAGGACAAGTAAAGACTAAAAATGAAACCGATACAACAGCAATTTCTTATACAATAACCGATATTAATTCTTCAACAATATTAACATTTAACTATTCTATTCAAAATAGTAATCCAACTGGATTTGGGACTGGTAGTCCAGCAACAGGCGGTTATTATGCTGTATTTAGCGTAGGAGCAGGTCTGTATTTCGCTCAAACATCAACTAATTATAATCTTGGATTTATTGGCGGAAATACTCAAATTGATTATTATTGTAATGCGGGGTCATTTACTAATTCATCAACACCTACTAATACAAGTAATAATAATCCTATGATTTTCCATTATACAACACGGACTTATAATTCTCAAAATATTACTGTATTTTATGCTACAACTTATAATGGAAGTGCTGGTTCATATACCGCTTATTCTAATAGACACTTCGCTGTGGGTTTTAATACTTCTAATTTAACATTTGTAAGTGCTGGGAATGATGAATATTATATGTATAGTGGGACATATCAAATGTCTAATTCAGCAGTATATGGTAGTAATAGAATAGGTTTTGCTCCAAGTCAAAATACTACTTTTACAAATAATGATGCTAAATGGAAATTTTATAAAGTTGCTTAGGCACTTGCTACTTCTTCTCTATCAAAGAAAATTAAGCTGTATTAACCTCACGAGCTATAACTACATCATCATTATTTTCTTTTGATTCTTCATTTTTTTCATGTATTAATTCTCTATCACAACTAATACATGGAGTTCGTATCGTGGTACATCTGCTGTGAAAGCATGTTGATAAGAGTGTTGTAGCTCCTGCTATTGATACTGATATTATAGCAACTATTTCTGCACCAGTCATATATTTATTTTTTATAAAAAAAATATATGTATAAATTATATATGAAAGAATATATATTAGAAAAATCAAATAGAAAAGGAAAAAGATTTAAAATAATAATGGATGATATGAGTTTTCATTTTGGTTCTGATGTAGGTCAGACATTTATAGACCATCAAGACGAAAAGAAAAAAAAAGCATGGATCGCAAGACATAGATTAGATAAAAATTTTTATAATAAAAAATCTGGAATACATCATAGCTGGAAGTTATTATGGACAGAACCAACATTAAAAGAATCAATAAAAAAATATGAAAAAGAAAATAATGTTAATATACTTTTTAAAAAAAAGTAAAATCAAAAAGATTAAAATTTAATTAATCAATAGAATATTTTGTAGTTTTTATTTCTGGATCATATTCTATATCATATTCAACCATTTCATTCCAAGTCCATAATTTGTATTTATTTTTATGTTTTAATTTTAAAACTTTATATATAAATTTATTCGCTTTTTTTGAATCATATCCTCGTTGAGTTAATCTTTTATATAATAAACTTACACCTAATTTATGTTCTAATAAACACTGTATATAAAGATTAAAAAAATATACTACATCATCATCTCCTTCACATGCGGGGTCTTTTACTAATTCATTTATATCTTCTTTTTTTATACATATTCTAATAAATTTTAAAAATTCTGGTTCTAATATTTTGATTATTTCTTTATCTATTTCTCCCATATTTATTTATACATATATAATTTTAAATATTTACTTCTGCATTTTTGGGACATTTTAATATATATAATAAAGTGGCACAAAAATTCACTTTTTTTTATTTACCTATTTTTTTCATAGTCATATCGTGACTCTGTTGAAAACAAAAACCTTTTAACATTAATTCTTTCATCATATCTAAATGTTTTTTTGTATGATGTTTTTTATGTTCTTTCATTAATCTTTTTTGTAAAACACTTAAATCTTTTTTAGGTTTATACATCGGCTTCATTTTTTTCTTTTCCATTATATATATATATTTTATTTATTATTTTCACTTATTCTTTTTATAACCTCATCAATTATTAATCTTTTCCCTTTATGTTCTATATCGGTTTCATGATTATCTATATCATTATTAATAGTATTTATATCTTCTCTTACAATATTTTGTGGAGTGAATGGTCTTAATGGTGTTTGTTGTACTGGTGGAACTAATGCCGTAGTAGGTGGTGGTTCTAATACTCTACGACCTCTACCTTGTATTTCTCTCGGAACATTAACTTTATTGATAGGATATATAAAAAATCCTACAGAAATTTCATAATTAATATTATTAAAATTTATTAGATTATCATTTTGATCTGTAATTCTTAAATCTAACATATCAACATTAGAATTTAAAACTGTATGTTGTCGTGAATCATTTTGATTTAAATAAATTATATCTCCACTATTAACGTCTACACTGACTTTTTGAATTGTCTGCGAAAAGCCCGCACGAGTTGAAAAAACCATGTTAGAAGCTGTATTTGATTTAATCATTAATGAATGAATAGTCGCTAAATCAATAATATTATTACTTATAGAAGTTGCTCCTGCGACTACATCTACATCAGAAGCATTAGAAAATCCTAATACTTTAAATGAATTTGATTGAGTCCATTTTAATGTCACTGTATCGACAGATGTATTTGTTAAAGTTATTTTCATGGTAAATTTATTATATACTGCACTAAAAGGAAAAGTGGCATCATCTGTAATGACTCTAACTAATTCAGTTATATCATAATCTTGTGTAGGTAATGTAAAAGTATAATCTACACCAGAAACAGAATATTTTATTTCATTATTTTTTATATCACCACTTATATTATAAAATGAATATGGTAATTCAGCACTTAATATTATTTGATGTATTTCTTCTGTAAGAGGATTTATATTTATAGGTTCAGCTAAATCTACGAATAAATGACTATTTAATAATCCCTCTCTATCAGCATCTTTTGACCTAATATGTAATACAAATTGACGTAATGGTTGTAATATATTGTCCATTTATTTTATAGTATTATATAAGATTATATTTAATAAAAAAATATTTTAATACTATATAATATAATGTCTGATGATTTAGAATTTATAAATTTTGAAAAAAAACAATTAAATGATTTACAAAAAACATTTACACCAGAAGATGAAAAGAAATATGGTGAAGAGGTTAATTATATAAATTATTTATTAAGTTTATTAGAAAAACAAGAAAAAGCACCAGATACTAAAAAAAATGAAAAGAAGAAAGAAGAAACTAAAATAAAAGTTCAAAAAGCATTATCAAAATTAGTAAATAATTATACATTTAAAAAATCATCAGATATAACACATGAAGAATTACCACCAGAAGCGATTGAAGATGCTAAATTAGTAGAAATAGGAACAAAATATTATAAAATGAATGGTATTGATTCAGAAAATTATGTAGCTCAATCAGAAGGATTAGATAAAAATTGGAAAATAGATGAAGATTTAAGTGATTCGAGAGGTGTAGTATTTCATAATGAAAAGACTGGAAAAACAAAAATAGCATTCAGAGGGACTGACGCAAAAGGACGTAATTTAGATGATATACAAACAGATGCTCAGATATGGATGGGGTCAGAAGGTAATTCAGAACATTTTAAATCAGCAAGAGAACAAACACGGAAAACAATAGAAAAATATGGAAAAGAAAACACAAGCACCACGGGATACTCGTTAGGCGGGAATAAGAGTCTCGATATGGGATTAACATATGATATACCTTCAACTGGATTTAATTCTTTTATAGGAAAAAATATTGTAAAACGACCAGATATATTTACATCAACAAAACATCAAATATGGAGAACTCGTGAAGACCTTCCATCAGTTCAAACAGCATATTTACAAGGAAAATCAAATATAGATATTGGTGTTGTAAAAACCCGTGGCTCAAATTTACGCTCTATGAATCCATATCTCGCACATGAATTAAAAAATTTTACAAGTAATGAAGATAGAAGTAAAACAAAAGATAAATCACCTTTAATTGAAAATATGGATGATTTAGTAGACCATGCAAGTAAGCATGGAGAATTACAAATATTTAATAAAATGATAAATCAAAATAAAGGAGTAAATCCTATTGATGAATCACCGTCAATATTTCAAAGTAATTTGGAACAGCGTATAAATGCTATGCCGAAAAAAGCACATCTTCCAAAATTTCCTATACCGAAAGAATTAGCTGTTATAGACGAACACGATGAAAATGGAATACCATTATCAGAAAATATAGAAGTAGGGGTTAATCCACTCGCTATTAAAGGTAAAGGAAAATCATTTATAAGACCCGTCACAGAAGATATATCTGTTAATGTAAATCCTTTATTACAAACAAGCAGAGATATTAGTATAGAGCCATCATATCCTCGACAAGTACCACGTAATGCTTTTGTAGAGCCTCTAAATATTGATTTGGCTGCAAATACGAGTAATGAAGAATTAAATGATTTATTAAGATTTACACAAGAACAATTAAGGAATAGACCAATACGAAAAAAAACAGCAAAATTAGATACAAAAACAAAAAGTAAATTAACAGGATTAAGAGATAAAACAAAACCAGAACCAACAAGAGAAAGCAATTTATTAGAAAATCAAGCAGATAGAATAGAGGATAGATTAGGATTAGAATTTAATGAACCTATAAAAGGAACAGGTGGATTATTTCCACCACAATTTAAAACACCGAAGGATACAATACCGACAGCGGATGTAATACCAGAGCCACCTATACAAACTAAATCATTTACAGAATTTGCGGTCGGTAATCAAATTCCTGTTAGATCTAATATACATAAAGCATTATGGGTAAAATCTGGTGGAAAATTAATGGATTTTGAGAAAGAAGGATTTAATGAAAATGATATTCAACATTTTAATACAAATCAAGAATTAGCAGATTTTAAAGACATGGATATAACTGATAGAAGTAATGAATTAAATAGCCATAGTGAAACACAACAACGAATGGAATCAGAATTAAATAGTATTGATAAAGCAGGAATAAGAAGCGGTGATTTTAGTTATGGCGGAGAGATTGCTCGTGGTCTTCATCCTTCAAATTTACTGGTAGGACTCGGTTCTGGAGCATTAGCCAGTGTCGCTATGAGTAAATATGTCGACCCTGTATTAAAACAAGATAAAGACAGTGATTTAAGAACAGCAGAAGAAGGAGCATTAACGGGAGCTATAACATCAAGCGTTTTAGGTACGGCACTCCTCCCCGAGACTATCGCGGGTGCGAGTGGCTACGTCGCTGGTAAAGAAGCCACCCAAGGAATTTATAAAGGAATTAAATCTCTTGGTGGTAATGAAGATACAGCATTATCATTATCAGATATAGGAGGAGGTGCGGCTGGAGGTGCGGCGGCAGGATTGACTGGAACTATCGCCGCCTCTGCATTAGCAGGTTCAGCGATCGGTCCTGAGGGTACATTGATAGGTGCGGGTGTTGGAGCTATATTAGGAGGTGGCGCATATGCATTGGGTAAATTAGGGATTGGAGCAGAAACAGAACCAATTAATGCTGGAGTAGCTACTGCTGATTTTTCAAATTCTCCATAATTTTTTATATGTGATTTAGATTTAAAATGTCTTAATCTTGAATTGGACTGCATGGTCATATTACAACAAATACATGTATATAAATTATTCTTTTTTTTATTTAAAATATCAATTCTATTTTTATCATAATATTCTTTTTTTTTGATTTGTATTTCATCTTTAAATTTTTTTCTATAAATTTCATTATAATTTTTATAATAAATTAATCTTTCTTCTTTTGTTCTTGCTGGAATACCAATATTTAAAGTTGCTTTTAATGATTCTATATATTTTCTTTCTTCACGATGTAATTCTAATCTATTATTACAATTTATCTCTTTAATCAAAACCATATCCCAATTTTCCCATCCTCCATAATCTCGTATAAATTTATATACATATAAATTATGTTCTCTACATGATATATTATTACAATTATTTTTATGTCTACATTTTCTCCTTCTCCAATTAATAGTTGAACCTATATAAATATCTTTTATATCAAGGTCTTTACAACATAATTTATAAATATGTGCTTTCGGATAATCATATTTAGGAACATTTTGAGACATTATATACATATTAATAATATTATTTTTTGAAAATTTGAACTTATATTAATTTGAATTTAATTGATAAATTATAAAATATTTGATAATACTATATATGGATGAAAAACAAATTATACTTAACGAAAAATTAAGTAAAAGATTTAAAACTGGATTAAAAAAATATAATTTAACTATTGATACAATTCAGAAAGATTGGATATATATTGGTGGAGAGAATGGGATACATAAAAATTATTGGAATAACTATTATTCTTATAAAGAAGAACAACCAGAACACGAAGATAAATGTGTATGCGGACATCGAATAAAACATAATTGCTGGATTTCAAATGGAGAAGATGTATTATGTATTGGTGAAAATTGTATAAATAAATTTATACCATGTATGAGAGCTAAAACATGTACGGATTGTGGAAGTCCTCATAGAAATAGAAAAGATAATATATGTATGAAATGTAGGAAGAAATTTAAAAGAGTTAATAAAGAATGTATCTTAATTTTTGATTAAAATGAAATAATAACATTATTAATTTGTTATTATTTCATTCTTTTTATGATTTTAACGGTTAAAACTACGGAATAATTTAAATTATTCCGGTTATTCTTCCATTTTTATAGGTTATTTAACAAAATAATAATAAAATAATAAAGTTATTAATTCGGTTTATCCCCTAAATATAAAAAAATATAAAAAAAAATAAAAAATATATGTATAAATTAATCTTTTTTTGTTTCTTTCATGTCTTCTTTTATTTCTTCTACTTTATCATCTGAATTTTTATCATTATTAGAATATACATTATAACTTTTTAATATTGTATTCATAGATGTTCCCCTTGACTTAACTAATTCTTCAATCTTATTAAAATCTTTTTTATCTAATAAATGTCCTATTAATATTTTAAACATTTTAGCCTCTCCTAAATTATTTATTGATAATTTCATTATTTTTTCACCCAAAGATGATGATTTTAATTTATCACCATTTTTTTTACTAATTAAATAATCATTTTCATTTAAATTTAATTTTTTTAATTCTTGTATAAATTTTTTATCTGTTATATTAATAGATTTAGATCCAAATGATTTATCCGTCTTATAATCATTTATATCTAATATTACTTTATTTTTATTATGTATCAGATAGTTCTCGTCTTCTTTTGATTCTGGTAATTTTGAAACATATTTTAAATTAATATCTTTATTTCTAAATCCATAAGTTATTAATAGATAATTTATAATATATTCAATACCATTTAATTCTTTTAATTTTAACATTATTAAAGAATATGGAGGTAATGAATTTTTAATCTCACTCATTTTATTTTTCCTTGTTTCTATAATATCATCTCTTAATGAATTTCTAAATTTAATTAATTTGTCTGTGGCTTCACTATTATTTCGTCTAATCAAAATAATCATATTTAAATATAATGCTTTGGTATTTGGATTTTCATATAATTCATTTAATTTTTTTATAATTGTTGGTTGGGTAGTTAATACATTGAAAGGTAGTGATTTACTGATTTGTGTATAAGTTTTTTTGGTCTGTTCTGATATTTTATTTTCTAATGTTTCAATATATTTTAATAATAATTCTTGATTAGTATTTTTTTTAGGCATTTTATATATATATATATACAATATTTTTTTTTTAAATTAATTATTTTATTAATTTATTTATTAAATGTGAATTTTTGTGCCACATATTATATATATAAAAAATGCCACAAAAATTCAAAAAAAAAGTTTTTTATTATTATTATTATTATTTATTATTTATTATTATTTTATTTGTTTTTATTTATACATTAATTTCTAAATTATCTGCTACATTATTATCATTAATTTCATTTAGTTTATTATTTCTCATTTCGTTTAGTTGTTCTCGTGTATAATGTTTAATAGGTTGATATGGTCGTCCCCTTTTACCTTTTCGAGCCATTTTTATTAAATTATCCCTTACTTTATTAATATTCGTTTCCCGAATATATTTTAATACTTCTGGTTTATTTTTCTTCGAATCTTTTTGTAATTGAAGGACATCCAGTAAAGGATTATTATATTCAACATACTCGATAAACTGATTCATGTAATACCGTTGATGCTCCATCCTTATATATATATACGATATTAACTTTAAATAGTTTATCTGATATTAGATATATACATATATACATATAAACCTATTTAAAGTTAATTTAGACATTAGCGAGGTCGCCGGGAAATCGCCTATTATATAAATCTCTTATTTTACCTCGTTTTGCTCTTGGCGATAATCTATCAATCTCATCTGCTTCATCTTGACCGAATAAAAATATTACCGCTTCTTTCAGTTTTTTCCCATATTTACCTTTTGGATTATTTACATAATTTTTTACTTTTTGTTTGTCTTTTACTCCTGCTGGTTGTGCTGGTTCTGCTCCAGCATCGTCTCCTCCTTCTCCTGTTCCTTTTGCTGGTTGTAATGGAGTGGTTTGAGGAGGAAATAATCCAGAAATAGGGTCAGCTATATTTGGAAGCCCTTGATTTGCTATATCTTGTCTTACTTGATTTATTCTCTCTAAAAATTTATTATGTTCGACAGTGACACCTACTTTTACAATACCATCTAATGAATCATAAATCGTTTGTAATTTACTTTCAATTTTATTTAATTCTCTACCAGCATTATTTAAATTTTGTCTCGATGGATTTGATTCTATTTTTGTTTTTAATTGTTGTAATTTAGTTGTTTGTTGGAAATATTCATTACTATATTTTTCATATTCATCTTTATCTTCTTGTTTTGTAAAAACATCAGCTCCTCTTGCGTCTATTTGTTTTACTATCATGGGTTCTTCTCCACCAGCAGTAATTTCTTTGTATTTTATACCTGATTCTGTAAATAATTTTTTAGCGAGTTCGGCAGGTTCAATATTTGTATTAGTTAATATATCTGTATGTAATTGATGAATATTAATATTATTTGGATCTTCTAAATATGCCTTTTGTTCTGGTTGTAATATATTCAAATATGATAAATAATTTGTTCTTAATGTATCTCTACTATCTAATAGACTTTTTAATTCTGCTCGTGGTATATGGTAGACTTCTGGAGTAAATTGATTATTTAATGTTTGTTGTTCTGTTGCTCGTGTGTACATTGTATATAAAGAATATAATTTGTCCCATCCAGCAGGAGCATTTACATCTAATGTTATACTTCCTTTTTGAACTTTTAACGGTCTTAATCCTAATGCTTGAGCTGTTTCTGCTGGTGTTTGTGTTTGCTGTTGTAAATCACGACCTGCCGTAGTTGCTGGTCTTCCTGTATTTCTTCCTAATCTTCCTTCAATTTGTCTTGCTATTTCATCTAATCTTGCTTTTGTAGGATCTGGAGGTGTTTGAGTTTGTGCTGGTGTTTGTGGCGGTCTCATAGGTTGTAATGGTGGTTGCATAGATGGTATAGAAGGTTGTAATGGTGGTAATGTAGGTAATCCTATTAATCCTGAACCCATACGGTCAAATAATCCAGTACTCGGTATAGATGCTGGTATTTTTGATTTTTCTATTAATTGCTGTAATAAACTAATTTTTTTTATAATATCATTTATATAATTTTGAATATCATCATTAGTTTTTAAATCAGATTGATTTATTACAGACACACCTAATTCTGGTGGAATTTTTATATTTAATTGTTGTGCTTCTTGTTGTAATTTATCATATTGTTCTAATCTTTGTTTTAATTCAGTTAATAATTCATCTTTTTTATTATCTTTTTTTGGTGTTGTTTTTCTTTTCTTTTTTCTTACTTTTCGTAATTCTACATCAGATGGAAAAATAACTTGAACGATTTGATTATTAGCATTTTGAGAACCATTTGATAAAGGTTGTTTTATTTGTACTGTTTCTATTATAGGTGTCTCTTTTCTTTTTTTTGGTTTAACTCTTTCAACAGTTTTTTTTTTAACCATTATATATTATATCATTATATAAAAAAAAAGTTTTTAATTGTTATTACTATTATATTTTTTTAAAAAGTATTATTATTCTAATATTTCAATATTTTTTATAAAATCTAAAATAGGTAATATTTTTTTTATTTCTGATTTATATTTTTTAACTAATTCAATATCTTCTGTTTTAATATTTATTTTATATTTATTAGCCCAATATTTTAAAAATTTATTATTTCTATCACATTCTCTCCTACATTCTCTCATTTCTTCTGGCGTTTCCCAATCATATTTTTTGTGATTTGGCATCTCCTATATATATATATAAGATATTTTTTATATACTTTTATTCTAATATATAATATATATATATATTTGATTTAAAAATTTTTTATTAATAATTCTTTTCTATCTTTACCTACATCACTACTGCCATGACCTTGACCTTGTACGAATATAGAACTCATATTAAAACCTTTAAATATATTTCTTATATTAGGACTATCATTAAGACTTAATAAAAATTTACCTTTTATTTTTCTTAATATATTATTTAATTCATCATAATTAAAATCAGAGTCTTTATATAGTCCACCACTCTTTTCATAAGGTGGGTCTAAATAAAAGAATGTTTTAGGACTATCATATTTTTTTATAACATTTTTATAATCAGTACTTAAAATAGTTGTATTTTTTAATAAATCTTTTTGTGATTTTGCATGACCAATTTTATTTTTAAAATTATTTTTGCTTATAGGTTTATATATTTTACCAGTTCCTATTGAACCAAAAGTCCCACATGTTCTTATTAATTCTCTAATAAAAATTTTATTATTATCTGTATGTGTTTGATTAATAAAATTTGTTTGAGCATTTTCTTCTATACTAAAATCATCTGGTAATGTAATACCTTTTTTTATTGCTTTCCAACCCTGTATAAGTTTTTTATCTAAATCATTGATTACTGCTTTTCTCCCTTTTAAATCTGTATTTAAATATATTACACCACTACCTACAAAAGGTTCAACATATACATTATAATCATCGGGTATTTTTGATTTAATTAATTTTTTAAGATTATTTTTTTTTCCCACACGACAGAATATATTTATCATTAAACTATATAATATATATGTATATAAAAATTATAAATTAATCTTTCATATCAATAAAGTTTAATCCTAATACAACTTCACATGGTATTAATTCATTACCTGCTAAATTGTCAGCATTTACTAAAATATTATTATTATTATAATATAATCTTTCTATATGTATCTGACTGGGTAATTGATTACATATAAAAGTTAAATTTCCATTTTGATTAAAAAATCCTGAGTTAGTTGTTTCTGATTGAGTACCATTTGTATTTATTAGAGACATTGTCCCAAGTATCATCCCACTACCTCCTGTTAATGTATCTTCTCCTTCCTGTTGAATATTAGAGCGTATTATTAATTGAGGTATGTTATTAGGTATGATACGGTCAGTAGCAGTCACATTAGCACCTGTCAATGTTTGTCTTGTGATTTGACTCCATCCACTTATGACTTCAATAACACAACGACCCATGTTTCTTAGACTTTCATCAAGAACAAATTTAAATCCACTATTATTATCTACTAATGATAATTTAGGATTAGATGCAGTATTATTCAATCGTAGAATCTTTAAATTAGACATATATATTATACATATAAAAAAAAAATAAATATATAATCTTTTTAATCTTCTTTTATTTCATCTTCAATTAATACAATTTGTTTTTCTTGTTTTATTTTTAATAATTCTTTTTCTACAGTTGATAATTCTTTATCTCTTTCTTTTTCTTTTAAATATTCTTCTTTATCTATATTTTTAACACTATTATAATATATTTTTTTTACTAAAATATCAGTCATTACTGGTGGATATTTTGAATAATCTTTCTCAACCATTTCATTAACAAATCTGATTAAACCAATTTTATCTGTCTCCTCTAAAAAATCATCTATACCTGTATAATCTTCCTCTTCAAAATCTTTATATTTATCGAATAATTCTTGTCGGTAATCTCTTGATTGATCGGTTGGTTCTATATTACAAAAATCTGGAACACTTTCCATTATATTATATAGTTAGATTTTATTTTAAATACAATTACGAATTTACTTTTAAAAGTTTATTTAAAATGAGCGTTCAACAACTCCCGATGGATTCATAATCCATACACAGTCATATAGGCAGAATGTATTAACTTGACCTGCGACTGCTGTTCCGTCGAAATTAACTTCTAATGTTGAAGGAGCAGAAGATGCGGCAGTATTAAGACCAACATTTACGAGTCTGTCATCATCAAATCGTTTTAAGTTAATAGCAAGGACACCAGCACCAGAGGTCGCTGGAGCATTTCCAGTCTGGTTCGCCATAAATGCGGTTTTATCGACCTGTGTATTACGAGCCTGCATTTTACCATGGTGACCGAAACTCTTCACTGCTTCTATATAGCCTCTCGAAATATTTGGTCCTGCGGTTTGTGTCTCAGTAGAAAGCAATTCAATAGCATCCTGAGGATATTGGACTGAGCCTATACGGTATAAATATTCTAATGCTCCTATAATAGTTGAATTAGAGAGAGAGACTTTTTCTTTATTATTTAAATTGGTGTTATTACGGATTACAGTAATCATAGCATTTAATGATTTGTATGAAGCGTTTAATTGATAAGTTCTGCGTGCAGCACCTGCGGCAGTTGTATTGATTACTGTTGAAACTGATTGTCCTATCCACATGGTAGGGGATGATTTAATCTGATTGGAGTATGCCGCCATGACGCCTTCATCCATGATTTGGAAAACAGGGGCATACCATCTTACCTGCGAGACTTTGTAATTAATGTTAGTAGAACCATTAGCAGTATTAACCAAAGCATCAGTAGCAGAGGCGAGTGTAATCATTATAGTAAATTGGGGAAGCCCTTGAGGGAGTGCTTTATCATAATAGCCATTTAAGAAACCAGCTTTTAGTTTAACAGCGAAAGTAGCATTATCGGCAACGATAGGAGGTCCTGCGACACCACCAACCACTGCGAGTCCGTGTCCTTTGGGGTCATAGGTTAATGCGGGAGCATGTCCACCTGATACAGCTTGATTATAAGTAGAATCCACTAAATCACCATTATATCTCGAATCTAAAAGAGCATAGGTATTATAATTATCTATTGTTTCAACTTTACCAGAACTACCTTGAACCTGAATTTCAATTTTATCTATTAAACAACTTAAATCACCTTCGAGGTGAGCAACACCAGCAGTAGCATGTTCTGTTTCGACTCTCATGTAAAGATAAGATTCAGAAGAAGAAATGAAACCATCGGCTGAACACGGTATCATGATTTGGTTATTTGAATTAGCACTATATTCAGAGCTTGTAGCATCAAATCTGGATAAGCGAGTGCGGGATGGTATAGCATCAGCACCAGTGACAGCATATCTAATTGAGAGAGGTCGTGAATCCATTTATATATTCTTTATTAAGAAAATAATTTTCAAATTTAAATCTTATAACTTTATATATATTATGAAAATAATTGAAAATGAAAAATTATCACATATTCCTTTAATCTCTCAAAATGTCGATAATACTTCTAATTGTGCTTATAAAGTAAATAAACCATTAGAGGCTATGAATAGTTTCAGCTATATAGTCGGTTCAGCAGGATCTGGAAAATCATCTTTATTTTTGGCTATGTTATGTTCACATCCTACTAAAAAGAATCCTACACAACCCCGTTGGTTCTATAAGTACTTCGACAAAATATATTTATGTTCTAATTCATTAGCGAGTTTGCCTTTAAATAAATTAAATCTTAATGAAGAAAGGATACATAATAAATATAGTGATGAAATATTAAAGTCTATTATAGAAACTGAAAGAGAAGATGAAGAAAATAATAACTGTTTATTAGTACTAGATGATTGTATAAAATCTTTGAAGAAAAATAGTGATGAATTATGTAAAGTTATATTGAATAGGCGACACTGCCTTACTAACCCTGATGGTGAAGGGTGTGCTGGATTGTCTATATGGATTTTAAGTCAACGGTATATTGAATTACCATTAACATTCAGATGTAATACTTCTGCTATATATTTATTTAGAACTGATAATAAAAAAGAATTGGATTGTATTAAAGATGAACTAATGTCTGATTTAACTAAAGAACAACAAAATGAAGTATTAAAATTAGCATGGAAAGATAAATATAGTTTTCTATTAATAATGAATAATAAACCGACTAATGAAAGATATTTTCAAAGATTTAATCCTATTATAATTAATGAAGAAACAGATAATATTAGTGTAGAAAAATAAACTAATTTTTAATAAAACTTTTTCTATATTCTTCTGCTTCTTCTTTTGTTTCAAACCTTTTAGAATGGCTTTTTTTATTTATTGTAATACAAAATCTCCACCTTTTTATACGCTTCATACTATTATCATAATATATAATCCCAATAGGTTTATTAATACAATTTTTACTTTGACTATTATGCATAGCATCACATATTTCTAAATTTTCTTTTCTATTGTTTAATCCATTTCCGTCTATATGATTTATAATTCTTTTATCTATTTTATAATCATCTAATCCCATTATTAACCGATGAATATGTATTTTTTTTACATATTTTTTATTTTCATATATAATAGATTGACAATATTTAGTATGGGGATTGCTTGTATGATTTAAAGTTAAATTTAAATCTTTTATTTTATCATAATCTTCTTTATCTATAAACATATCAAAAGTCCCTAATTTTTTATGATGAATGGGTATAATGAGCGTCATAATATAAATATATATACGCCCATTATTTTAAATAAGTTATTTCTTCTTTTTCTTTAAATGTATCTTATCTATTTGATGAGCTTTTGATTCAGGATTAACTGCTGCATACACGCGTGCATAACTCCATTGTTGAGGATTTTTAACTGTTTTTCTTACTGATTGAGGATTATTATAATAAGCTCCCTCACCCTTTTCGAATATAGTCTTAATACCTTTATATTCATAACCCGTTATATCGGCTATTTCTTTTAATGAATGGGGTTCATTTAATTTAAAACCATATTTTTTATTAAATTTTTGTTTATATGTATAAACCATTAATATAATATATATATACATATATTTTTTTGTATTTTTGTGCCATTTAATATATATATAATAGAATCCTTAAAAATTCATATTTTTTTTAAATATAATTAATTTTAATTTAATTTAATATCAGATAAAAACTATTTAAAAAATATCTCATATATATATATAGAGAATGAAAAAAGAATTAGATGAAAATAATTTTATAGCAATAAATTATATGAAGAATGCAACTACTATCAGAAATAATTTATATAAAGTTCCCCTTAAAAAAATATATCAAATTAAAGATGAAAAATATTATAAATTACAAAAAATGCCCGATACACCACCTAAAATTTTATTACCTCAAAAAGATATAAAAAAAGGACATCAAAATTTCACATTTTCAGGCTTAAACTTTAAAAGACCTTTAATTAAATATAATGATAAAAGAAAAGCAGAATCTTTTACATGGAAAAAAGAAGAAACCTTAAATAAAAATACAGGATATTCTTTATTAACAGGTTCTATAAATTGTTTAGTAGTTGTAGACTTAGATATTAATAAACCAAAATGGGATGAATTAAAAAATAATCATCCGTTTATTAAATATTATAATAAAAAATATAATTTAGAAGAAAATAAAGATTTTAAAATTTCACTAATAAATATTCTTAATAAAATTAATACTTATACTGTTAAAAGCCCTAATGGCTACCATATTTATTTTAAATCTGATAAAGCCGATGATTATAAATCTACACAAGCACCAGATTTAGAAATAGATATTAGAGGCGAAGGTGGACTTATAATAGGAGCATATACACAATTAAAAACACTTAATAATAAAACTGTAGAATATAAACCATATTTAGATATTCCAGTTTTAGATGTAAATGAACATGATGAATTTATTAATATAGTATATAATTCAAATGGAAATAAAAATAAAAGTAAAAAAAGTAATTCAAAAAATCAAAGTAATATTAAAAGAGAAACAAATTATAATTTATATAAATACAAAATAGATAATAATATTTTAAAAGATATTGAAGATAATTTAAACTTAGATGATTTTAAAGATACAATTGAATGGTTAAAATTAACAGCATTTTATAAAAGACTTAATAGAAAAGACGACTGGGATATTATAAGTAAAAAAATAAGTTCTGGATATAATTATGAAAAAAATTTATATTACTGGGATATAGCAAATGAAAATTATAATATGGTTGAGTATATATTATCAAAAGCTAATAAATTACATTATTTAAATTATATCAAACATAAGGGACTAATAGAAAATAAAATTAAACCTGATTTAATTATAAATTCTGAAGGTAAAAAAGGAATATCAGAAGTTATAGATATTGATCCAAATAAAAATTATATTATAAAATCGGGGACGGCAACAGGTAAAACCTACTGTATAAATGAATATATCCATAAAAAAGATAGTAAAATTATCAGTATAGTTTCAAGAATCACATTAGCTCAAGAACATCAACGAGTATTTTCTAACTGGTATGATGACGAATATTTAAGAGAAAATGACGAATTTATTTTATATAATGAAGTTGGTTGTTTATGGAATTATGAAGGAGATAGTCTTATTATACAGTTAGATAGTTTAGAAAAAATAGCAAACTGGGATTTTTCAGATTATATTATTTATATAGATGAATTAAATAGTGTATTTGAATACTTATTATCAAGTTCAACGCTAAACTCTAAAAGAAAAACAATTGATTTATTATTAACAAAAATTATTAAAGAATGTAAGCAATTTATAGGGACTGATGCGGATATAAGCGATTTATGTTTAAAATGGTTAAATCCTGAAAAACATGTAGACACACTACCAGATATTATAGATGATTATAAAAAACAATCTCCAAATATAAAATTTGAGTATATTGAAAATACTCATAAACATTATAAAGGAGTTATAGCAGAAGAAATATTTGAATATCAAGATTTAATTAATTTAATTTTAAAAGAAAAATCATTTATGGTATGTACGGATTCAGCAACAGAAGCTCATAACCTAAGAAATAAATTAATTTTACAAGATGAAAAATATAAAAATTCTACTGTTATAATAGATAGATTATATGATAATAAAAAAGAACAAGATTTAGATAAGATTGATGAAGTTATATTTAGTCCAAAAATTGTATATGGTTTAGATTCACAAATGAAACGAAAAGTATTTTGTTTATATAAAGGTCATACTATAAGTTCTAAATCTATGCTACAACAAATAGCAAGATGTAGAAACCAAGAAGGAGTATATTATTACTTTATGGAAAAACAAAATATAATAAATGATTTTGAATTTAATACACAAAATGAAGTTATAGATAGAGTAAAATATTGTAATACAAAAATTAATAATTATATTAAAAAACAAATTACCTATGAAGGTATAGAAGCCGATATATTAGGAAAACAAAGTTTTTATAATTATTTAATTAGTTATTATTTATATAATATAGATGCTGATAAATCTAATATCTTCTATCATTTTATACAAGGATTAAAAAATATAGGTTATACATTAGAATCTGAATGGAAAACTACAAAAGGTATAGATAAAAAACAACATATTAAATTAAATAAATTAACTAATGAAGAATTAGAAGAACATTTTAATAATAATTTTGAAGACGAATATTATCAAAGAACAGCAGATTTAATTAAAATACCAGAAGATAAAATACAGGTTTATAAAGATATATTTATAAAACCAAAAGCTCTACAAGAACATTTTAATTATTGTAGCATGTATTTTCAAAGTTCTAAATTAGATACGAAATTAATTGAAGAAGCACAAAATAAAGACTTTACAATAAATGTATATCATAATAACAATAATAAAATATTATTTATAAAAAATTTACTAAAAAAGTTAAATATAGATGATAAAACACTAACACCATTTAATACAATAACAAAAGAAGAAGCAGAAGAAATAAAAAAAGATTATTTAAAATTATTTAGATTTAGAGGGAAAGAATTAGATTTTACTAATAAAAATAAAATACCAGCAATTATAAAAACATGTATAGATTCTATTATTGGAAAATCGCCATATAATTCTATTAAAAGCATGATAGGAAAAGGAAAAGAACGAACTACTAAAACTACTTATGAATTAGATTTAACTCTGGATATACATGCATATCATAAAGAATTATATCTTTATAGAATTAATAAAAATAAACATCTTAAAGATGCGATAAAAGATTTTAATAAGAAATTAGATATGAAAAATATTATTAGTATATTTAAGAGAAAAGGTATATAAAAATTATATAACCTATTTAAATAAGAATTAATATTATTTTATTATATTAAGATATATGGATACTACATCTAATGAGCTAATAATTAGTTTGTTAGATATTATTTACGATGAAAAACAAAATATTTCAACTGAAAATAATTATTTGAAAATTTGTAAATTATGTAAAGAGATCGGAACAAATATGAACGACAAGACATATTATAATGATTATAAAAATAGTGAAGAAAATTGTGAATTTTTAAGAGAAAGCAGAGATAGATTATTTAAAGAACGAGACCAATATAGAGTTTTATTAAAAAAAAATGGAATAGATTTTAGTAAAATTAAAAAAAAATATTATGTTGAATAAAGATTTTTATTTTTTTCTATAATATTTATATATGGAAGATATAAAAGATGTTAATTTAAATTGGTCTCAATATTTATATTTTACTAAAGAAGAAATCAAAAATGCTGAATTAAATATTATATGTATAAAAAGTAAAATATTAAAACTACATGATAAATTAGATAAATTAGGTGATTTTAAATCTAAATCTAATGATGAAGTAGAAGACATCAAAAGAAGGATTAATATGCTTAATATGAGTAAAGAGTGTATAAAATATTATTATAAAATAGATATTTCTTTATAAATTGAAACTCAGAGAAATTGCATTTTTGTGCCAAATTTTTATATATATAAACTGCCACAAAAATTCAACCTTCGAGAAAAGAACCTAATAAATAAATTAGTTTCATAAAATATATTTTCGTGCTAATAATCATATTAATAAATAGTTAATTAACAATATTTAAAATTTTTTTCTTATTATATATTATATAATGAGTAAAGAAGAAAATGTAGAAGTTGTCGAAGAGACAATTGATGAAGATAGTGATGAGACTATTGAACCAGAAGAAGAAGTAGTAAAAGAAGAAATAATAGAACAACCCGTAGAACCTATTA